>ENA-OPNJ01000666-OPNJ01000666.1-human-gut-metagenome-genome-assembly--contig:-NODE-666-length-15461-cov-2.487927_pt1 | contig 15461 bp, 12 predicted proteins | sample MGYA00241535_ERZ501767 | MGnify/ENA primary metagenome ERZ501767 (study PRJEB25962, sample SAMEA2042564) | human gut metagenome | biome: human gut; feature: human-associated habitat; material: faeces...
GGCTACCACCGATGCTCAGGTCATAGTGCCGGTAGACTCCATGTATGTAGGTAATCCGAAGTCGTGCATCGCTGTCCGTGTCCGTTCGAGGAATGCTTATAGCCGGGTGCGGGTAGAAGTTGCGGAGACTCCGTTCTTTTCCCGTTCAGTGTCGGAGTTTGTGTTGGCAAAACCGCGTACGGAGTATATTATCTATCCTGATATCATATGGAATTATGAGGCTCTGAAGAATAACAACCAGGCGGAACCCATTAGTGTGGCCGTTATGGTAGAGATGAACGGTAAGGATTTGGGGCAGAGGGTGCGTACTTTTTCCGTTCGCAGCATTAATGAATGTCTGTTGGGGTATGTTACGAATGGTACAAAATTCCATGATACCGGCATCTTTTTTGCAGCATATGTAAATGAGGAGAATCCTATGATTGACAAGCTGTTGCGTGAAGCGCTGGATACGCGTATCGTCAACCGTTTTTTAGGCTATCAGGGAGGTGCCGAAGTGGTGGACAGGCAGGTTTATGCCTTGTGGAATGTACTGCAGAAGCGTAAGTTCCGTTATAGCTCGGTCTCCAATACGAGCCTTTCCAGCAATGTGGTCTTTTCACAGCGTGTGCGCACGTTCGATGACGCCTTGGAGTCCTCGCAAATCAACTGTGTGGATGGAAGTGTGCTTTTTGCTTCTCTGCTCCGTGCCATCAACATAGAACCTATATTGGTGCGCACCCCGGGGCATATGTTTGTAGGATACTACACGGATTCCAGTCATAAAGACATGAATTTCCTTGAAACGACCATGATTGGTGATGTGGATTTGGATGATTTCTTTCCGGACGAACAGTTGGATTCGACGATGGTGGGAAAGTCGCAGAACCAGATGTCGCGCATCACCTTTGACAAGTCCAAGGAGTATGCCAATAAGAAGTATGCCCAGAATAAGGAAGGTATTCATTCCGGCAAACTGAACTATATGTTTCTGGAAATATCCAAAGAGGTGAGAAGGAGAATACAGCCGATAGGGAAATGAGGCGGGGGGTTAGGGCTGTTGAAATGTGGAATTGTAGTTGGATTTTGTGTGGATGGTACTTATGAATTTATTTCTGTTTTTTTTAGTACTTTGGGAACTTAGCACACTTTCATTCGCTGCATTGGCAGCAAAAGGTGCAGACATCCCAAACAATGCAAGCAACACTAATGATAAGCAATAATTTCTTTTCATAAGCTCTTTTATTTGGATTTGTTTGCAAACATATGAATTAATTTAGAAAATCTGCTATTGAATGAATTAAAAAATACTAAATGAATATTAAAACATTTGCATTTATACTTTTGCAAAGTTTTAAATCAAAGCTTAATAATTATTTAGAATATCAAGTCTTAATCATATTGATAGTATATAGACAAATAATAAAGCCAAATAACTTATAAATAATAGAATATTATACATATATCTATCATATGTAATATTATTTGAGATATATGACTTAATATGCCATCATATGCATATAGTTTTTTTATATAAAACAAACTCAACTGTATGAAAATATAGGTATAAATCAAAAAAAATGGAAAGTGAATTAGCTAAAAGAATTCATAAGTTCATCAAAAAAGAATGTTAGATTATTAATGAAAGCAGGAAGTGTCCGTAACATATATTAACACATCTTTTTGGAGCATAATTTTATAACGAAGTGTATATGTAAGTTATAATTAAGAAGAATCACTCCATTCAATATTCACTTAGAAGAGTTCAGTTCAAATAAGACCTCAAAAAAATAATTATTTGAAATCAAGTATCTGATAGACAAGTTACATATAGAAAAAATAAAAAAAATATTTATAACATTGATTTTCAGCAACATATAATTATCAACAGATATTATTTGCTAGAGGGGAATGGTAACAATAAATATAAACTAAGTTCCCAAAGTACTCAGCAAGCCAAGAAAATCACAGGTAAAGTTTTAGATGCAGCGGGCGAACCAATCATCGGTGCCAGCGTGCTGGTAAAAGGTTCTGGTACCGGTGCGGTGACGGACGTTGACGGAAAATTCTCTGTAGAAGCGCCGGCGGGTAGCACATTGGAGATATCCTTTATTGGATATAAAACTGCTATGCTTAAAGTGACAAATGCTTCTTCGTATTCAGTGACTTTGCAAGATGATTCGCAAACATTGGATGAAGTGGTAGTGACAGCTATGGGTATTAAGAAAGACCGGAAATCTTTGGGATATGCCATTGATGATGTAGATGCGGAAGAGCTTATGAAAAATAAAAGTGTGAATCCGATTAACTCTTTGGCTGGTAAAATTGCTGGTGTTAATATTACGCAAGGAGGTGGTGCTGCCGGTGCCGGTTCTCAAATCATTCTTCGTGGTGGGACTTCGCTTGAACGTGACAATCAACCAGTATTTGTTGTTGATGGTGTAATCTATGATAACTCTACTACAGTAGTTGGTAACTCTGCTTTTGATGGTAGTTTATCGACAGCTTCTACCAATTCTAATCGTGTAATGGATATAAACCCTGAGGATATTGAAAACATGTCAGTTCTTAAAGGTCCGGCTGCTGCTGCTCTTTACGGTTCACGTGCTGCTGCAGGTGTTGTAATTATTACAACCAAAAAAGGAAAGGAGGGAGCCGTTGAGGTGAATTTCTCCACTAAGTATATCACGCAATGGGCTACTTCTCTTCCTAAAACACAACGGAAATATGGAAGAGGGTTTGCTGAAGATCAGTACACCGATGGAAAATATACTGGAACGACTTATAATGATTTTAGTTATAATTCATGGGGAGCACCTATTGACAATGGGGCAGTAACCTATGATAATATAGATGACTTTTTTCAACAAGGTGGTGCATGGGATACCAATATAAGCGTGGCTGGTGGTTCTAAAAATAGTAATTTTTATCTTTCAGGCTCTTATTATAATCAAGATGGTATAATTCCTAATACTGGTTATGAGAAAGCAACGTTCCGTTTTAATGGTGAACAAAAGTGGAGAATGCTCACATTCGGTGCAAATGTAGCATATTCTCAAGCAAACACTGATAAAACATTGACCTCTGCTGGGTTATATGGTTCAAGTGGTTCTGGTACCATGACGGGGGTATACCGTTGGTCTCCTACTGATGATATGAAACACTACTTGAATGAAGACGGTACTCGCTATCGTATGTTTGGAGATCGTCTTGATGTTGTTGATGAACGCGATAATCCATACTGGATTCTTAATAAGAATAAGTTGAAAGATAATACTGAGCGTTTCACGGGTAATTTTAGTATCAAGGCTGATATTGCAGATTGGTGGTGGATTAGTTATCGTATGGGCATTGACTCTTACACTACAGATGATTCAAAGACTCTTGCTGCTGGTGGAGTATATAAATTGGCATGGCAAAAAGGTATGTATAGCGAAAATTCTTATCGGTATAAATATCTTTCTACGAATTTAATGATGAATTTCAATAAACAGTTTGGAGACTTTAACTTTAACTTGATGCTTGGTACATCTACTGACGATACTCGGACTTGGACTAACTATAGAATGGCTTGGAACTTTGAAATTCCTGATTTTTACGCATTTGACAATGCAACGAATGATAACCGTGATTTTTCAAGTTCACGTTCTCAAAAACGCCTTATTGGTACATTTGGTGAATTCCGTGCTGATTGGAAGAATACAGTGTTTTTGACAGTATCAGGACGTAACGATTGGTCTTCTACATTACCAATTGAGAATCGTTCTTATTTTTATCCTTCGGTAAGTGGTAGTATTGTGTTTACAGAATTTCTTCCTAAAATAGATTGGTTATCATTCGGCAAAGTACGTGCGAGCTGGGCGCGTGTAGGTAAAGATACGAGTCCGTATTCATTGGAAACAGCATTGTGGCCCAGTCAGTCATTCCTTGGTGGTCTTACTGGGGTAAGTAATTATTGGACTGCTGGTAATGCTGCATTAAAACCAGAGATTACGGAATCTACCGAATTGGGTATTGAATTGCGCTTTTTTAATAATCGTCTGAAGTTGGATTACGCCTACTATACCAATAATTCGTATAATCAGATTATGTCACCTCGTCTGTCAAATGCAACTGGTTATATTCTCCGTTCTGTTAATGCAGGTGACGTTTATAATAAAGGCATGGAGCTAAGTATTGGTGGTACACCTATTCAAACTAAGGATTGGACATGGGAATCAACTATTAATGTCAGTGGTAATCGTGGTACAGTGAAAAATCTGCTTGAAGGTGTAGAAATTCTTTATGTGACCGATGTACAAGTTGGTAATGCTAAAGCGGCTTCTTTCCCTAATGGTAATTTTATGGCAATTTCCGGTAGTGAATGGAAACGTGATGACCAAGGTCGAGTTGTATTAGACAAAAATGGTCTTCCGACTAAAGGAACTAATGCTAATCTTGAAATAGGTAATCGTGAACCTACATTCTCTGGTGGATGGAATAATACTATTACTTATAAAGGGTTGTCATTGAATATGTTGTGGGATTTTCGTGTAGGTGGGCATGTTTATAATGGAACGGAATATGCTATGACGCTTGCGGGTGTGAGTGAGTTCTCTGCTAACCGGGAAAAAATAGAGGTTTCAGGTGTAAATACAAATGGTGAATTTGTAACGAATACTTTCGAAGCGAATAAAACATATACTTATAATGGTAAAGAAACCAGCGGTAAAACAATTATAGCTAATTATTATCAGGATATTTATCCTAATGAAACAGCAAACTTCATGACAAAGGTGAATGCACTTCGTCTTCGTACTATTTCACTCTCATATAATTTACCAAAAACGTTACTTGCTAAAACAAAAGTTATAAAACGTGCCTCAATTACGGCAACGGCCAATAATCTTCTTCTTTTCACTAATTATAATGGTGATCCAGAAGTTGCGGCAGCTGGATCGGGTGCAGTAGGTTCATCCTCAGTAGGTATTGATTATTGTGGAGTTCCTGCGACAGCAAGTTTTGCTTTTGGTGTTAATCTGACTTTCTAAATATTGTTTAACTGTATGAAAATTGAATAATATGAAACTATACAAGAAAATAATTCTCGGAGTTGCAGCTTGTGTCTCGCTCTCCGCATGTGATGACTGGCTGGATGTCAATACCAATCCAAATACTCCTATATCTACTGATGCTGAGTTCCATCAGCGTTTACCTTGGATGCAATTTTATATGGAACATATTTACCATATTGTAGCCTCGAATACTAGTTTTTATTGTGGTCATTTCTATCGTAACAATGCACGTGAAGGAGGAGCGGCTAAATGGCAACTTGATTCTTCAACTCGTGCTGCTAATGCGCAACAGTGGTTTTTTACTCAGGTAGGTGTGAATTGTAATGATTTATATAATCAGGCAATGGAGGCTGGTGCTTATCACTATGCAGGTGCTGCCAAATTTTTTCGTGCTTATGGTTTTATGATGCTTACTGATTTATTTGGAGAAATCCCTTATAATGACGCATTTGGAGAAAATCCTTCTCCTGCTTATGATAATGGTAAAACAATATTTCTTGGTTGTATAACTGATATTGATGAAGCTATTGAGTTATTTTCTAAACAACAAGAGGCAATAAATAATGTTACACCTGTAGATTTGGTAGAAGGTGATTCTTGGAATGGTGGTGATGCAGATAAATGGCTGAAAATGTGTTATCTTCTTAAAGCACGTTGGCTGAATCATTTAGTCAAGAAAGAAGCTGGAAATTATAAAGATGGCAAGTATGATGCTCCGGAAATTCTAAATTGTTTAGCTAAAGCTCAACAAAGTAATGCTGATAATACTGCTATAAAGCATACGGATACTAATACACCTTCCCATGATGTATTGGGTTGGAATGAGCCGATAGATTATTCTGCTCTCTATTCTTGTATTGGTATGAATAGTAATATTTATATAACTAAATGCTATTATGATAATTTGACTAACTTTGATGGAAAGGGAATAGAAGATCCACGTGCTGATAAGTTTATCCCTTGGACTCGTTCTATGAAAGGCCCTGAAACTCCTATTGATATAAAATGGTCAGATGACGGTTTGTGGCGTCGTTCTATGGGGGTTGATATGCAAACTGATATTTTAAGTCAATCAGGTCCATATGCTTTGTCATTTGATGCAACTACCCAGAGTTGGTATTGTGATAGTCCAACTCGTAAAGGAGATACTATTTATGTGTGGACAACTTGTGGTGGTACGGGATATGCAGGCGGTGTAGATATTCTTTATCGACGTAATAAATCTTATGACACTTCTGCGCTGAGCGGAGTGTTTTATGCCCGCCCAACAAGTCCATCCCTTATGGCATCGTATTCCGAAGCTTGTTTTATCAAAGCAGAGACGCTTTTCCGTCAAGGCGATAAATCAGGAGCATTTATTGCCTATAAAGAAGGTGTTAAAGCAAGTATTGATTTTGTTAATGATCAGATTGGCGTGTGGACTTCAGAGGATGGAAAATTGGAGTCTTGCCCCTCGTTTACTCATATTGAACAAGCTGATATTGATAATTTCTTGAATAATGCACTAGGAAATTCCTCAGATATTACTCTCGGCAAAATTTTGACTCAGAAGATGTTGGCAATGCCATATTCTAATGAGAATTGGAATGATATGCGTCGTTGTGATTATGATACGAATATATTCATGAATTGGGATAAATCGTATTATTATAGGAATACTCCAGCAGGATTTACTTACTGCCCGGAAGATAAGTCGCCTCGTCGTTGGAAGCAAGCTTCTTATGAGCTGACATATAATACCACTAATCTTGCAGCCATTGGTTCCCAAGTCCCAGGAGCTGCTGAGCTTGGTGAAGGATGGTATAATAATAACCTTATTTGTACATTGCCTGTGTGGTGGGATTCAAATCAAGAATAAAAAGAAAGTTCAATTCATACATGTAAATTGATGATGTTTTTATTTTCTGTGTTGTTGGCGATATTGCCGATAATAATTTCAGTATCAATATTTGTATTGGATATACAGAAATTGTAGTACAGTTTTAATATACTGGAGACTCTAACGGTCTTCATTCATAGATGATGATTGAAATAGCCGGTTCGTGAGAATCGGCTATTTTTATAAACTGATAATCTTTTGTATAAATTGATAGATTAACTTTGTAGTGCATATTTATACTAAGTTATATGAGTAAAATTCTGTTATTGGTTTACTTATGGTATTTTGTGTCTGTTGTCCAGGCACAAATAGTTACGTCTGCTGATGCTAGATGTGGGGATAATAAGTTGTCTGGTTTTGTGATAAGCCCCTATTTCGGAGAACAAGAAATGTCGTTTGTATATCCTCCGGGAATCAATATTCGCATAAATGCACCTTCAATAGTTGAGTTTGATAGGAATAAACCGACAAAGTTGGTATTATATGCATTGCCCAATGGCAATAGTATAGATTGGACTGTTGGAAAATTGCCGGCTTATGAAGATGATTGGCACTATCATATACAACACATTGGAGCGCAAACACGGTATATCAGAGCAAAAGTTCAAGAATATAATCTAGTAACTGTTTATTTGGAGGCAGATACGAAGAGTTGGGGGAAATGGAGGAGAGATGGAGTTGGACGAGAGCAGAAAATTAAAGAAGTAGTGGAATATATTTTTGCTTTATTCTCCGAATATCATCCTACTATTGAGTTGAATAGTCATAGCGGTGGTGGGAATTTTATATTTGGTTTTATGGATACGGTTTTTGATATTCCTATTTATGTGAAAAAGATTTCTTTTATTGATAGTAATTATAATTGGAATGACAAGCAATATGGAGAAAAATTAAAGAAATGGTTGGAGGCCTCTCCTGAAAATAGCTTGTTTGTTGCTTGTTACGATGATGAGAATGCCTTATTGGATGGAAAATCTATTGTTTCCCGAAAAGGGGGTACTTGGTATAAAACATGTTTAATGCAGCGATATTTGAGAAAGAATATGAAACGTTTTAGGTGGAATAAAGTAGAGAATGACAGCATAATCTATTTTATGACAAGTAATCGGAAAGTGCAGTTTTATTCAAGGAAGAACCCTGAACGGAGAATCTATCATACCATATTGGTGGAACGAAATGGTTTTATTCAGTCTGTTTTTGCCGGAACAGAGTATGAAAATATAGGGTATCAGTTCATGGGTAGAAAGGTATATGGTACTTATAGGCAAGACTCAATAATAAAACCTCATGCTTTTCGATTTCCGCCTCGGGCAAAAAAAAATGTTACAGGAAGTGGATTTGCCCGTCAAGTAATGAATATGAAAGTAGAGGAACGCGATTCTATTGTTTACAAAGAAATCGCACAGGGAAATATTCCGGATTTATTACGCCAGCCCGTATATCTAACAGATAGCTTGCAGGATGCTGATGGTAAATTGCATGGAGTAGTATTATGTGTATTGCCCGATTTTCTGACAATAGGGATGAATTATGATTTTTTGCGTATTCCTATGTTGCCGCAGACGGCTCAAAAGATAGCCGATTTATATGGTGCGATACTGCCTACCAGAAAAATTTCTGATTTGATTCATTTTCATAGTTCCTGGAAATTTACTCCTCATCCTATGACACCTGATTCTACAATGGTTACTGTACCTATATTTGTGCGCCATGATTCTATAATAGAAGCTACCCGTTTGGTAAATGGAAGGCTTTATGGTTTAATGGCCGGTCATAAAAAGGATATTGTGATAACCAACCGGATGGCAGATGAACCAGGTAGGTTATTCATTTACGGTTGGCATTATCAGGATGGCAAACCTATTCAGCCATTGAGTGCTGCGCATAGTGTAGATTATGTAGATTATAGTCACGGAGTACGACTTGTTCGTGATGAAGTATTGATAGATGGAAAATTGTATTCGATTAAGCGAATGCTGCAACATCCTGTATTATATAAGTTGTTTAGCGATGAAATTGGTCCGATGTCGGTAATCCGATATTGATTTCGTCTAAGGGCTTCTCTTTATTTATAGAATGTTAATTTAATATTCTTAAAATCTTAGGATTGTATGTATTCCATTGATTATCTTTGTATCCGAATTAGAAATTTAATGGATTTCATTTTGACTTTAGTTTGATTGAATAAAGATATTGAAGGCTCTAATGGTCTTCATTCATAGATGATGATTGGAACAGCCGGTTCGTGAGAATCGGCTGTTTTTTTGTTTCGTTTGTTTGCATATCAACGGCGGTAATATGTTACTTTTGCCCTAAAACCGAAGATAGGCTGCACCTCAGCATAAAAAATGGACAAGTTCATTTTATTTTGCATTCGGTTTGTACTATCTTTGCGAGAAATAGCTGAGATGGTGTGAACTGTCTTTGCAAAGATTAGTCTATATATGGAACAAAGCAAGAAATTTATCTCTCCGGGGGCATGGTTCTCCATGACTTATCCGGCAGACTGGAATGAATTCGAGGACGGGGAAGGCTCTTTCCTTTTTTATAACCCCAATGAGTGGACCGGTAATTTTCGCATTTCGGCTTTCAAAGGGAATGCTACATATGGCAAGGACTCCGTGAAGCAAGAGTTACGGGAAAACTCCTCTGCCATTCCGGTTAGGATAGGCCGGATGGAATGTGCATATAGTAAGGAGATGTTCGAGGAAGAAGGTGCGTACTATACTTCCCATTTATGGATAACGGGCGCGGATGAAGTTGCCTTTGAATGTTCGTTTACGGTGAAGAAAGGAGAGCCGGTTGCAGAAGCGGAGAAGATTATCGCTTCGCTGGAAACGCGGAAGGATGGAGTGAAGTATCCAGCGGAGATAATTCCGGTGCGCCTTTCGGAAATTTACCAGATTAATGAAGCATACGAGTGGGTGGATACTACTATAAAGGAATTGTTGAAGAAGGATTTCCAGGGAGCTGAGGAAGACATTGCCAAGATGCAGCAGATGATGGAAGAAAGCAACATCGGTCCTAAGAAGAAGGATGCATGGCTGGCTTTTGGCATCGCGCTTTGTGTTATTTTCGCCAATGAAGTGGACGGTATGGAATGGCGTACCTTGGTGGACGGAAACCGGGAAGCGCCCATATTGCTGAACACGTCTACCGGTGAATGGATAGACCCCATGAAGCTGGTTTGGAGCAAAGTAAAGGCAGGAGGTAAAGTGAATCTGCCGGAGATATACAGCTCCTTGTTCTAAGGTCCGGTCATCTCGGTACTGTGATTTTCAACTTTCAATTTTCATTTTTCAACTATTAAAGCATTGGCAGCAGTAAATTCAATTCTTCAGGTGGAAAACTTGACCAAGTCGTTCGGTGACTTGGTACTATTCGAAAATATTTCTTTGGGCTTGTCCGAGGGACAGCGTGTCGGGTTGATAGCCAAGAACGGCAGTGGCAAGACGACATTGCTCAATATCCTTTCCGGCAAGGAAGGGTATGACAATGGCACCATTTCCTTCCGTCGTGATTTGCGTGTGGGTTATCTGGAACAAGACCCGCAATATCCCGAAGAGCTGACCGTGCTCGAAGCGTGCTTCCATCATGGCAACAGTACTGTCGAGTTAATCAAGGAATATGAACGTTGCATGGAAACGGAGGGGCATCCCGGCTTGGACGAAATTCTGGTGCGTATGGACCATGAAAAAGCTTGGGAGTACGAGCAGAAGGCGAAACAGATTCTGTCTCAACTTAAAATACGTGATTTCAGTCAGCACGTAAAACATCTGTCCGGCGGGCAGTTGAAGCGTGTGGCACTTGCCAATACCCTTATCACTGAACCCGATTTGCTGATACTGGACGAGCCTACCAACCACCTCGACCTCGATATGACGGAGTGGCTGGAGGAATATCTCCGCCGGAATAACCTCAGCTTGTTGATGACACACGACCGTTATTTCCTCGACCGTGTATGCTCCGAAATCGTAGAGATAGACAACCGGCAGATTTATCAGTATAAAGGCAATTACAGTTATTATCTGGAGAAGCGCCAAGAGCGTATCGAGGCCAAGACTGTGGAGATAGAACGTGCCAATAACCTCTACCGCACAGAGCTGGAATGGATGCGCCGCATGCCGCAAGCCCGCGGGCACAAGGCACGCTATCGGGAGGATGCCTTTTACGAGTTGGAGAAGGTGGCTAAGCAGCGTTTCAACAACGACAATGTAAAGCTGGACGTTAAGGCTTCTTATATAGGCAGTAAGATATTCGAGGCAGACCATCTGTACAAATCCTTTGGTGACTTGAAGATTCTGGATGATTTCTCTTACATCTTCTCCCGTTACGAAAAGATGGGTATCGTAGGGAATAACGGTACGGGCAAGTCGACCTTCATCAAGATACTGATGGGGTTGGAGCAGGCAGACAGCGGTACGCTGGACATTGGCGAGACGGTCCGCTTCGGTTACTACTCGCAGGACGGCTTGCAGTTTGACGAGCAGATGAAAGTGATTGATGTAGTGCAGGACATTGCCGAAGTCATAGAACTGGGCAACGGCAAGAAGCTGACGGCATCGCAATTCCTGCAACATTTCCTGTTTACTCCCGAGACACAGCACAGCTATGTCTACAAGCTGAGTGGGGGAGAACGCCGCCGCCTCTATCTGTGTACGGTCCTGATGCGCAATCCCAACTTCCTGGTGCTGGATGAGCCGACCAATGACCTCGATATTGTGACGCTGAATGTGCTGGAAGAGTATTTGCAGAATTTCAAAGGATGCGTGATTGTGGTGAGCCACGACCGTTATTTCATGGACAAAGTGGTAGACCATCTGTTAGTGTTCAACGGACAAGGGGACATCCGCGACTTTCCCGGCAACTATACACAATATCGCGACTGGAAAGATGCGAAAGTCCATCAGGAAAAGGAGAAAGAGAAAGAAGCCGCCAAGGCTCAGGAGGACAAGACGGCGAAGGTGCGTCTGAACGAAAAGCGGCGCATGTCTTTTAAGGAAAAACGCGAGTTTGAACAATTGGAGCAGGAGATAGCTGACCTGGAAACCGAAAAGAATGCAATTGAAGAGGCTTTGTGCAGCGGTACTTTGTCTGTGGACGAACTGACGGAGAAGTCGAAACGTTTGCCGGAATTGTCGGACTTGATTGACGAAAAAACATTGCGCTGGCTGGAGCTGAGTGAGATAGAATCGAACTGAAGTTCGAAATTGAAAATTAAGAATTAAAAATTAGAACTGAGAAAGTGGGAAATCTGACGAATTATCATAGCCATAGCCTTTATTGTGACGGGCGTGCCGGCATGGAGGACTTTGTGCGTTTTGCATTGAGTGAAGGTTTTACATCTTATGGCTTTTCATCGCATGCTCCATTGCCTTTTTCTACGGCATGGACTATGGAGTGGGATATCATGGACGACTATCTATCTGAATTCCATCGTCTGAAGGAGAAGTATGCTGGACGTATCGAACTGTATATCGGTCTGGAGATTGATTATCTGAATGAAGCGAGTAATCCGTCCATCGCCCGTTTCAGGGAGTTGCCGTTGGACTACCGTATTGGTTCTGTACATCTTCTCTACAATGACAAAGGGGAAGTGGTGGATGTAGATGTACCTGCGGATACCTTTAAGACCATTGTAGACGGACATTTCTGCGGTGACTTGGAGCATGTGGTCCGTCTCTATTATGGTAGGTTGACGAGGATGCTTGAGCTGGGTGGTTTTGATATTGTGGGCCATGCCGATAAGATGCACTACAATGCAGCATGCTATCGCCCGGGATTGCTGGACGAGCCTTGGTATGATGAGCTGGTTAGGGCGTATTTCGCAGATATTGCCCGTCGCGGCTATCAGGTAGAGGTCAATACCAAAGCCTATCATGACCTGGGTACTTTTTACCCCAATGAGCGGTATTTCTCCTACCTGCATGATTTGGGTGTACGTGTGCAGGTAAACAGTGATTCACACTATCCGGAACGGATAAGCAACGGACGTCCCGAAGCTTTGTGTGCCTTGAGGAAAGCTGGATATGAATCGGTGATGGAACTACACGGAGGAGAATGGAAAGAGATGCCTATCGTGTTTTGAGTGAATAGGATACAGAAACTCCTGACTTGCCTTTTTGTAAAGGTAGTCAGGAGTTTTTTCTTTCTATTATGAACTATTCTGTTTTCAGTAAAAAGTCGTCAATCGCCTTTTTGTAGGTAGCCTTATCGGCTGCTCCGCGGAAGAGCTGAGGCTCTCCATTCATAGGGATGAATACAAAAAGAGGGATGCTTGTTGCATTGAACAACGCTGCCAGTTCCTTTTCCTTATCCACATTGACTTTGTAGACAACGATTTTATCGGCATACTCTTTGGCCAGTTCCTTCATAATGGGAGCCACCATGCGGCAAGGTCCGCACCAGTCGGCATATAAGTCTATGATGGCAGGCTTGTTTCCCTTGTATTTCCAGTCCTGGGATTTCTCATAGTCGAACACATCCTTGATGAACATGGCTTTGTTCATGACGATAACTTCTCCGTTTGTTTGAGCATAGGCCAGCATGCAAGAAAACACGAGGGCAACCATTGCTATAATCTTCTTCATTTCTTCTTGTTAAGAGTTTTGTTCTATAACGGCTTTCAAATCCTTACCGCTGATGACACCCGAATGGCGCCATACGGCTTCACCTTTCTTAAATACGATAAATGTCGGTACTGCTTGTATGCGGTAGCGGGCAGCAAGCTCTTCGTGCTGGTCTACATCTATTTTGGCGATACGGGCAGCATCTCCTATTTCGTTTTTGAGTTCCTCCAGTACCGGATGCATGGCCTTGCACGGGCCACACCAGGTTGCAAAGAAATCAACTAAAACGGGCTTTTCTGATTGTATCAATTCTTCAAACTTTTCCATAATTTTTTCCTTTCTGTTTTTATTTATTTGTAATGATAACAAAATAGGAGGAGGATTTGTTCGCTAAATCATTATTTAATCGTCATCTCTTCAATGAGATGCGAAGCTCCCGCGTATTTGTCGATGATGAACAAGGTGTAGCGGATGTCTACACATGCTGCTCGTTGGGAGGACGGACGGAAGGCAATGTCGCCAGTCAGACCTTCGTAATTGCGGTCAAAGCCGGTACCTATCAGTTCTCCTTTGGCATTGAACACTGGGCTGCCGGAGTTTCCACCGGTATTGTCTGTGTTGACAATGAAGCAGATGGGCATTTCGCCGTTCGGCATGGCATAACGTCCGAAATCCTTTGCCTGATACAGCTGTTTCAGTTTGGCGGGGACTACAAACTCCCAATTGTCGGGATCTTCCTTCTCCATAGCTCCTTTCAGAGTGGTGTAGTAATCATATTTCACACCGTCTGCCGGAGCGTAGGGGAGCACTTGACCGTAGGTCAGGCGCAAGGTGGAGTTGGCATCCGGATAGATGGGCTGACCATTGGCAAGTTTCATGTCCATCATGCCCTTTACCCATACCTTGTGGGCGGCATTGTAGTTTTTATTGGCATCCATCATGGCAATGGAGGTCTGAAGCAGGCCGTCCGTGATGGAATATTTCAGCAAGACCATCCAGTCTGTATTAATCTTGTAGAGGCTGGGCTTGCGGATGAACTTGGCAAAGTTCTCCTTGTTGCCGAAGATGGAATGTTCAAAGCAGGCGTCGATGAAAGCGTCGCTGTTGCCCTTGAAACGCTTGTCTATGATTTGGAAAATACCGATGCGTTGTTCGGCAGGGATATACTTCATGTAGATTTTCAGCATTTCCTTGCCAACAATACGTTCCACTTCGGGGAAGGGGACAGAGGCAAAGTAGCGGTCGGCTGCCTTCTGAAGGCTGTCTTTAGCTGCTGCAATCTGTTTTTTGTCCTTGTTCTTCAAGGCAGATACCAGTCCTGCGGTGCTGGGGATACGCATGAAATCGAGTCCCGTCACCAGTGCTTCCTGAATGGCTTGCTGGTGGTAGAGGGCTGGACGGCGTTGCTTTACGATGGCGCGTATCTGGTCGAATGCTTGCTGATAGCTATTGTCGTTCAGCGAGCGTCCGCGTGCCAGGAGTGCCTCTTGCTGTGCACGTTTAGTGTCCAATACTTTCAGACGGACGAGACCTTCGTTCATACCGATGGCATTTTTCCAGTAGTTGGCAGAAGATGCATACTTGCTGGCATAGTGGATGCGTACGGCATCGTCTTGCAACATTTGTTTCATCAGAGCTTTCTGGCGGACATCGCGCACGTGGTGGCGCATGAAGTTGGTGGTTTGCATACGCTCTTCCACCTCGTCGGAAATCATGTAGCGCCAGTTGCGTCCGGGGAATCCCATGACGAAGGTAAAGTCGCCCTTGCGATAGCCGTCAAGGCTGATGGTGAGATGTTTCTTCACTTTTAGGGGAACGTTGTCTTTGCTGTAAGCGGCGGGTTTCCCGTCTTTGTCGGCATAAATGCGGAACATGGAGAAATCTCCCGTGTGGCGGGGCCACATCCAGTTGTCGGTGTCTGCACCGAACTTGCCGATGGAGGAGGGGGGAGCGCCTACCATACGGACGTCTTTATAGATG
>ENA-OPNJ01000677-OPNJ01000677.1-human-gut-metagenome-genome-assembly--contig:-NODE-677-length-15328-cov-1.527401_pt1 | contig 15328 bp, 8 predicted proteins | sample MGYA00241535_ERZ501767 | MGnify/ENA primary metagenome ERZ501767 (study PRJEB25962, sample SAMEA2042564) | human gut metagenome | biome: human gut; feature: human-associated habitat; material: faeces...
TCTTCTATGCTTGTATTCTTATTAAAATCGTCTGGCATATATAGACCTCCATACACTTAAATAACATTTTGATATTAACATATTAGAGAATATTAATCAATAAAATACATTTTATGATTTTTATTTTTGTTTAACTAATTGTACACATTTTGCTCACATTTATCATGTATATTCTATATTAGATAGCAAAGAGAATTCTTTCTATCTCCCCCTCATATTTTGAAAAAGGAGATGTTTGACCGCATCTCCTTTTTTTGTCCAAAAAATTATGACCATCAGTACAACACTGATGGTCATAATAATTTTATCATTACCTGAATTATCTTATGCTTGTAACTCTTACTGTGCAGCTTAATGTCTTATTATTAACAACAGCTGTTATTGTTGCTATTCCTGCTTTTCGTCCAATAACTTCTCCTGAAGAAGAAACTGTACATACCCTTGGATTACTGCTTCTCCATGTAATTTTACTATCTGTTCCTATTACATCTAATGTATATCTGTCATACTGCTCAAGAGTAATATTAGACCTGCTTATTGCAAGTGAATGAACTATACAGCTTGATTCAACACCTGCACCATCACTTATGACATAAACCTCTGCTTCACCAGGACCTACAGTTGTAATAACACCATTACCATCAACCGTAACTATTCCTGTATCTGATGAGTACCATTCATATGAATCATTATTAACAGCCGGCCTTACTATTACCGATAACTGTCTTGTTCTGCCTGTAAGCATATATATTTCTTTTGAATTAATTCTAAGTGAGGATATATTAACTCTTGGAGTTACATAAACCCAGCAGATTCCTTTGATATTATTACCATCCTGAGATGTTGCTGTAATCTTAACTTTACCGGAACTGATAGCAAACACCTCGCCATCCTCATCAACCACTGCGATTGATTCATTAGCTGATTTCCATACAACATCTTTAATTGTTGCATTATCCGGATATACGTTAACACCAAGTTTCTGTGAATCTCCAACAAACAATCTCAATGAATCCGGCACAACTTCTATTCCCGTAACCGGATTAACAACTCTTATGATACATGAATCTGTAACTCCGCTTCCATCCGCTGCTGTAGCTGTAATAACAGCATTACCAACTGATTCAGCACTAAGATTACCTTCCTGATCTACTGAACATATACTGTTATCTGATGATGACCACACTATATTCTTATTAGTTGCTGTATCTGTGCCAACCGTTGCAATAAGCTTTCCTGTTGCACCCACATTCATGAATTTATTATTTTCACTCAATGTAATAGTTGAAACATATTCCTTAACAACAATTGTACAAGCTGCTGTGAGATGACACTCATCTGTTGTAACTTCAATTACACAGTTACCACCCTTTAAGGCTGTTACAACACCATTTTCATCAACTGTTGCAACTGATGTATCACTTGAAAGATATGTGACTTTCTTATTCTCTGCATCTATTGGCTCAATTGAAGGTATAATAGCATATTTTGCTCCAACCCATAATTCCTGATAATCAGAATTAAGTGTTATTCCTGTTACAGGCTGTGTAACAGTAACAATACAATATGCTGTAAGTCCCGTGTCAACATTAGTACATATTATAGATGTTGTTCCTGCACCTGTAGCTGTAACTTTACCATCGCTTTCTACTTTACATACGTTTTCATCACGGCTTTCCCATGTAACAAGCTTATTATCTGCATTCTCTGGAAGACATGTGGCATTAAGCCAGAACACCTGTCCTTTTCTCACTGTAATATCTGTCGTATTAAGGACAATTGATGTAACAGGCTGCTTAACATATATATTACACATTGCTGTAACACCACCATCAAGTGACTTACAAAGTATTGTCGCACTACCTGTTCCGACAGCTTCAACCAGACCATTAGAATCAACTATACATACATTAGTATTAGATGATTCCCAACTTACAGTCCTGTTCGTAGCCGTTATAGGGAGAACTTCTGCTGTGATTCTTAATGTCTGTCCTATTGACATAATCTCATCTTTATAATCAAGTTTAATAGTCTCAACTGGTATGCTTATAATAAAATTACATGTTGCAATAAATGCACCATCTTCTGTTTTGCAGACAATTGTACAGTATCCTGGCTTAATATATGTTACAAGGCCATTCTCATCAACTGTTGCAACTGATTCATCTGAGGATGACCATGTAACATTTCTGTTCACACCGTCTCCTGATGGCTTTACAGTTGCTACAAGCTGATACTTTCCAATTGCCATAGTAGACTCAACTGTTGTCGCGTTAAGTGTAACTCCTGTTACTGGCTCTCTTACATAGACATCACAGGTTGCAACCTTAAGTCCGTCTTCAGTTATTACTGTAATCGTTGCATTACCACCAGATAATCCCTTAATAGTAGCTGTGTAACTGTCTCCTGTTACCGTAGCTACCGTTGTATCTGATGATGACCATAAAACATTGCTGTTAGTAGGTCCTGCCGGATTGAATAATACCTGTACTGTTCCAGTGCTTCCTCTGTCAATTGATATTGAAGAAGGATTAATACTTACATCTCCTACAGGAGTGGTAACATATATTACACAAGTCTCAGACTTAATAACTCCATTAATATTCTGTGAAACAGTAAGATGTGTCACACCCGACGCAACACCTGTTACTGTAAATACAGTACCATCATCTGACTGTCTTACCTCTATAAGATCATATGTAGGTATAACTCCTGCTTCATTAGCCTGATTAGTTACAGTATATGTAATCTGTGATTTACTTGGCTGATTAGTAACAAGAGCCTTAATGTCTATTGAACTTCCAATATTAACTGTTGTGCTTACTGTACTAAGGCCAAAACCATCTATAACTGTAATCTTATATGCCAGCTGATATGGCATATTATACACTGTGTATAATTCATCCTGTACTCTTGTTGCATATATTGTAGCTGTACCCGCGCCAACTGCCTTAACAAGACCAGTTGCAGAATCCACCTGAAGTACCTTGTTATCAGAAGTTGACCATGTTACTTCTGATTCAATTGCTGATGTTGACAACTGAAGTTCATCACCAACATTCATATTGCTCACTTCATTTCCCATCTTCTTAAATGGAACTACAACATTAACAGCATCTCTTGTAAACCACGATTCATTGCCTCCAACATCAATAGTAGTAAGTCCTGCACTCACCTTTGTAACTCCTGCATGTACTCCACATACTGTTCCAACTGCAACTGATGCTACATTTGAATTATCTGTCTTATATATTACGTTAGACTTAACAGGATTAACTACATTAGAAGGAATGTCCTCATATGTAAATGCTTCATAATCCTTATCTGAAAGAACCATATATCTGTTAGATGCATCGCTAGGAAGATGTGTTATAAAATGTCCCTGTGAATTAGATATACTCTCCTTAAACTTAACCTCTGCCCTTACTGTAAATGTATATGTAAGAGGATTAATTCCGCTTCCGTCTGCAGTTCTTGCCGTAATAACAGTTGAACCACCGCCAATAACCTTAAGTACTACTTTAGAAGAATCCCTATAATACATCTCTACGATTCCATCTGAACTAACCTCACCTGTTGAATCATTAGATGTTTCAATAAAAAGCTTATTACTCTCACAGGTATTGGCTGTTATGGTAATTAAATCTCCTTCTTTCAGAAGATCTGCCTCTTCAAGAACAGTATTACCTCTTTTCCTTTCAACATTAACATTAATAGGAACATATACTGCTGCTGTTGATGTAGCAAGTACATTATCATATACAACAGCTCCTGTATCTGAAAACTTCTTAGAATGATATGCTGCTGTTATTGTAGCTGCTCCTGCCCTGTTACCATATACTGTAGGATTAGTTGTTCCTGATACAGATAAGCATCTCCGCCTGAACTTGGATTAACAAACTTTACAACATCATAATCTTCATCCGATATTGTCCATTCAAGTCTTACAGGACTTGCAATACCATTGTTCGAAGGATTGCTCGCGTCATAAAATTCATCATCCGTACCTGAAAGATTGGCATGAATAACTGTAGATGTAGATCCCTGTATTACACTTGACTGTGCCGGTGTCAGAGAAAGAGAAACACTTGAGTCAGCGTTAGCAAATATAAGTACTCCACCGCATGCAACACCAGAAACAAGCACACCTATAAGAATCTTCCATTGCATTTTAAGACGCATTGTCAGCTGTCTTATTTTTTTAACATTCTTCATATATATAACCCTCGCTTTGCATAAGTATATCTGTGCTTATATTAAAATCAAATAATAACTATTATATTATATCGAAATCTTTATTTATTAATATTACATCTTATACATACTTTTTTCAATATGCCTGCATACAATATTTTTCGCTATTGTTGTCAACTGCTGTTGCAATTTATCATATTTCTTATAAAACATATAAAAGTTTGGGTAAAATGATGGAATTAATCAGATTATTATGTTAAAATATTGTAGCAATAAAATATTTTTGGAGGTATCTAAAAAATGAAATTAAATTTAAGACCAGCTGAAGAGTGTACTTTTGACGCTGTATCATTAGGTGAAGTTATGCTTCGTCTTGATCCAGGTGAAGGCAGAATCCGTACAGCAAGAAGCTTTAGAGCATGGGAAGGTGGCGGAGAATATAACGTTATCCGTGGTCTTCACAAGTGCTTCGGTATGAGAACTGCTGTTATCACATCTTTCGCTGATAACGAAGTAGGTCTTCTTATGAAGGACTTCATCGAGCAGGGTGGCGTTGATACATCACTTATCTGCTGGAAGAAGACAGATGGTATCGGACGTCTTTGCAGAAACGGTCTCAACTTCACAGAAAGAGGATTTGGTATCCGTGGTGCTAAGGGTTGCTCTGATAGAGCTAACACAGCTATTTCTCAGGCTACTCCAGAAGATTTCGACTTTGATTACATCTTCAAGAACAAGAGCGATGGTGGTTTAGGTGTTCGTTGGTTACATACAGGCGGTATATACGCTGCTCTTTCTGAACAGGCTTGTGAAACTGTTATTGCAGCTTGTAAGGCAGCTAAGAAGTACGGTACAATTGTATCTTACGATCTTAACTACAGACCATCTATGTGGGAAGCTATCGGCGGTTTAGCTAAGGCTCAGGAAGTTAATAAGGAAGTTGCTAAGTATGTTGACGTTATGATTGGTAACGAAGAAGACTTCACAGCATGCCTTGGTTTCGAAATCGAAGGTAACGATGAGAACCTTAAGACTCTTAACCTTGATGGTTACAAGAAGATGATTAACGAAGCTGCTGCTACATACCCTAACTTCAAGGCTGTTGCTACAACACTTCGTCAGGTTAAGACAGCTACAGTTAATGACTGGTCAGCAATCTGCTGGGCTGATGGAGAAATCTACAAGGCTGCTCAGTATGATGGACTTGAGATCATGGATAGAGTTGGTGGCGGAGATTCATTCGCTTCAGGTCTTGTATATGGTCTTATGACATTTGAAGATGCTGAGAAGGCTGTTAACTACGGTGCTGCTCATGGTGCATTAGCTATGACAACTCCTGGTGATACAACAATGGCTTCTCTTAAGGAAGTTGAAGGTATCGTTGGTGGTGCTGGCGCAAGAGTTCAGAGATAATTAATTTAATTCATATTTGGATTCAGACCAAATAAAGAGTTGCCTGGAAAACCGGACAACTCTTTTTCATTTAATAATATATAAATCTTTCGCTTCACTATCTGTAAGAGATTGTAAACACAAGTGTATCTGAATATGAACCCGCATATGCTTTATCCCATTCAGACTTATCTATTGAAAGTGTCAGATTTGTACTGTTTCCACTCTCTGCATATGTAGCTATACTGAATTCTTTGTTACCATCCATAATCTTATACGCAATTGTTTTACTCTCATTTTTACTGTTCTTAAGTTTTCCACTTGCACTTACAGATACATTTACAGTCTTGTCTGGCTCTAATCTTGCATTATCAAGAGAAACACTTCCAAGCTTAACAGACTGTTCTCCTCTTTCAATTGTTGTATTTGCCAGAATAGTCACTGTATAGACCGGATCAATTGATAAAGATATTTTTGTCTGTCTTATCTGTGTCTCTTCAGCTCCTACAGGAATAACACTTCCCAATATAAACATCATACTCAATGCCATAGCTGTCAATTTCCTCATAATAGCCTCCATTCTTTCATCCATTAATGACTGTTTATTTATTTTGCAACTAAAACTGTCTCAACATTAGCACCATTCATTGTCTTTCCATCTGTAAGCGATGCTGTGCTAATCTTAATAACAGCATTATGTTCTCCTGCTGCAAGCGGATGCTGCAGTTTTACATTAGTTATAGCTTTTCCAGGTTCAACCATATCTGACTTGTATATAGTCTCGCCCGTATCAGATAAAACAATTTCAAATGTAAAGTAGCATGGATTTCCTTCAGGGTTAAACAGATTCATTGTAACATTATCTTTTCCTGCATCTACAGTTATAGATGGATATCCTGGTATCCTTATTCCCTGCTGTCCGCCACTGTAATTACTTCCTGTACCAATTTCACCAGAATCAGAATCAATCATTGGTGTAAATTTATCATCATTATCTTTATTCTTATCTTTTCTGATAACAAGCACTGCAGCCAGAACAGCAACTGCTACACACAGTACTATTATTGCTGTTATCATAATTTTGTTTTTTGAAATCTTCATTCCAATCCCTCCTGACATTCCGTACAGACCGGTTATAAAACCAGTCTGTACGAATTACTAATTAATCAAACCTTACACTGACCTTAATATTGCTCAAATCATATTTATCAGAAAATGAACCACTTGCATCAAATCTGTAGCATATAGCATCTATATCTTTGCATCCTATGCTGTATGTGTGCGTGATCGTCTGTTTATTTTTCTTCTTAAGATCAAGCTTCTCTCCATGCCATCCATTCCATGACTTGTTAGAATCTTTTCTATATGTAGTGTCTACCTCTGCATATCCGTCATCTACCATTTTAATATAATAACTGATTGTTACAGTCATCGTATTGCAATGCTTCTTTATCTCATTCAGAGATATACCTTCCATATAGATGGAATTAGTTCTTGTATAACCACTTGTTGAAGTTCCTGATGCTCCATCTATGAAGAAATGCAGCTTGACTGGTTCTTCCTTTGAATCATCAGTTACACGATATGAATATGGGTGGCTGTAAGTAAATGTCTTATTAAGACTCCAGCTTGCATATAATGTAACCGTTCCTTCACCCGCAAGATTATCAGCAGAAGCTCCCGGTTTATATGTAACCGTGCCGCCATCTTCTACACACCAGCCAAGGAATGTATATCCATATCTTGAAGTCTTTGGAAGTTCGTATTTCTTGTCATATGTAAATACAAGGTCGTTTATTGCATCTCCATCCTTTGTATCAAAATGTACTGTATACTCATTAGCAGTCCAAGCTGGATACAAGGTAATTATTTCATTATCTGCTGTTCCAAGTCCACTGATAATTTCATTATCATCATATAACTTGTCTGCTCCTGCCTTTTTTGTCCATCCTGCAAATGTATAACCTGTTCTCCTAAACTGATTAGCACTTAATGCTGCTTTATCTGTATACATAAGCTGCATATCCTGCATAGAACCAGTTGTTCCATCACCATATGGAATAAACCGGATAACATAACTGTTTTCCTTCCAGTTTGCTGTGTAACTTCTGTTACCTGTAGAACCTGTTGTAATTACTGGATCCATAGCCGTTCCATCTATACCAGCTCCGCTCCAGCCTATAAATGTATAACCTGTACGCTGTGGTCTCTTAAGAGTTATAACGCTAGTATCAACCTCATATGTTTCAGGATTGTCAGCCTTTCCTCCATCAAGATTATAACTTATAGTATATACATCTTTCTTCCACTGTGCTGTTACAACAATATTGCCAGCAGGCATTACATCTGGAACAGCTTTATCCCAGCCTGTGAATGTATATCCCTTCTTTACCGGAATCTCATTAAAACTAACCTCAGTATTATAATTCTGTGTTATAGAAGCAATTTCACTACCACCATCTGTATTAAAACTGATTGTGTACTGGTTTATCTTCCAGCTTGCAGTATAAGTGACATCTCTGTCTGGCATTGTACCTGCAACATCTTCATTCCATCCTGTAAATGTATAACCAGTTCTTTCCGGATTAATAATATTAATCTTAGTGCCATATTTATAATCGTATTCAACATCCTGCTGTCCATTATTCAGCTTGAGAACAAATCTGTGTACATTTCTCTTGTAGAAATATCTTATAACAGTCGAACCATCGCCTTTTACTATGGCAGTTTCTGTCTCTGGTGAACTGAATCCTTCCATATGCTTAACATCTGGCGTTACCTGGCTGTCAGTATCAGATGTAAAGGCCTGTCTGTCATACAATTCATATGAACCGTCAAGCTTTTCAACAAGATGTTCAACAGTATAATTAACCTTATCTGCATCCCACTTTGCATATAAAGTAATATCATATGCCGGCATTGTACCGTCAAATGCTTCTGTACATGCCCTGTCAACATACCAGCCTGCAAATGCATATCCTGCTCTTACAGGAACCGGTGCAATAACATTGCTTCCCCATCTGGCTGTTTTCTTTTCGATACTTACAGTTCCACCCATAGAATTAAATGATACGCTGTATGAATTTCTATCATAATGCACCCGGAATATAAGACTTCCGTCTGCCGCAACAGTACCAGATGGCAGATCATCCGTAAGATGATAAAGCCTGCTGTCATACTGTTCCTTATCTGCAGTTACACTCTGTCCTGTTGTTGCTTTATTAATTCTGGTTTTATCAAGTTCATATTCTCCTGATTCATTTTCAAGATAATATTTTGTTGTGTATACAACGTCATCTGCTTCTTTCCATACCGCTGTATAAGTTGTATCATTTGCAGGAACTGTCTGTGTGACAGCTGGTTCCCAGCCTTCAAATACATATCCTGCCCTATATGCAACCGGTGTCGGCATAAGAGTTCCATATGTGTATCTTCCTTCTGAAACAACACTGCCTTCTGAAACAAACTTAATATTATATTTATTTCTTGCATAATAATAATTAATTGTTGTGCTTCCATCAGCACTTACTCTCTGTGATAAAGCTGCCGGGGTCATAAATCCGTTTCTTATGTCAGGCTTTGGTGATATCTCTGTATCAGTCTTAGCTGTCTCCTGCTTTGAAGAAGCTGCTGTATACACACCATCCGTTCCTTCCACATAATCAACAACATTATAAGTCATATCAGCTGCTTCCCACTTCGCATATACAATTCTGTCCTCATTAGGCATTACTGACGGAATAGTATATTTTTTTGTAAGTGCTTCATCTGTATACCAACCTGCAAATGTATAGCCCTGTTTAACAGGATCTTCAGGCTTTGTAATTTCTTTATTGTACTTAGATATTATAGCATCTACAACTGAACCGCCGTTAGTCTGGAATGCTATATAATATCCATCTCTTAAATTATCCCAGTGCAGAGATATCTTTCTTGTTATCGGCTTAGTATTAAAAGAACCCTTCTGACTCTTCCATGTTATTATCATCTCACCATCCTGCTGAGGTTCACTACCAGGATTAACCTCAACTATATTAGTTTCAGGATCATATGAGAACGCCGGATTAGTCATTGTTATAGAAAAATATCTGTCGATGTCATCATAAACCTTAGTAAAATACTCATTATTATCGTCAAGACCTTCTTTCATATCAAGATACTGCATTTCAAAATATGTATCCGGAAGTCTTACAGTCTTAACATCTCTCTTCATCTTGATATCTTTAACAGAATCCTGACCATATGCATAATCGCACACATTTTCAACTACACCAACACTATACAATGGCCATTGCTTCTCAAAAAGTGTAGGATTATAACTAAACGTTCCAGAAAGTGCCTGTGCCAGGAAATTAACCTCCATATACATGCCTATTTCCATGTATATAGCTCCCATTGAGCTTGCTGTTCTGCCCTGCGAAGCTGCATATTTCAACTGATAGTACAGATATCCCCATACCTGGGCATATCCACCAACCTCTGCTGTAAATCCAACACTTGCAAGTTTTGTTGATATAAGGCCTACAGTCACGCTCAGTCTTATTCCTGCCCGTATTCCTATTGTTCCTATTGCATATACCGAGAACTCATACTGTTCTTCGCTTAAATCAATGGAATCACTTGTAACCTTTCTGTCAAATACCATAATGCTGTAAACATATCTCTTGGCATTCTTATACCAGTAGGTCATACCCATTGATATATTAACATTAGCAGAAACAACGAATTCAACCTTAAACTCAATATCAATAATTCCAATAACCCTTACATGTGACTCTGTTAACGACTTACTGTATAATTCAACCCAGTCAGCCTCATCATCAAGCATATCAGAATATCTTTCAGCAAGACTCTTCGCAACAGATATCTCGCTGTCATCATCAGAATCCTTCATATCTTCAAGCCTTATAGATAAATCCGACTTGTCAGATATATAAGTAGTTCCGATTTCCATCATATTCTTAAGCTCTTCTGCTATTCCATTAATCACTTCATCAAGTTTAGAAGAACTTTCGTCATCATCATCTTCTTCAGCAGTTCTTACATTAACATTAAAATTAATTCCAGTGTAATCATACAGATCTAATGAAACCGCAACGCGGTAGTCATCAATATATGGGAATATGCCCCATACTTTCCATATAGCCTTACCACTTACATTAATATTAATCTTAACTTCCTGCTCAAATGTTGCTGATACAATTACCTTCATATTAGAGAATGAAATCTCTACACCAATATCAAGAGCAAGTCTTAATCCACTTACATTCTCAAAATGTTTTAAATCAGTTGAAAGGTTAGCTCTTACATGGTCAAGCTTTACTTCCGGTTTCTTGCTGCTATATAATTCAACATTGCCCTGAGCCTTATCTGGAAGATAAGTTATATCCTGCGGAACAATGCTGATATTGGCATCCATAGTATCAGACAGATATTCCTGAAGTTCCTGATAAGAATTCGTTCTTACAACAGCCTGTGCAACCTCATCTACAACACTCTGTGCAAATCCACTGTCAACAGCCTGCTGCTCAACGCTCTGTTCAATGCCACTGATATCCTGATTCTGTAATATACTTTCACCACTCACATTATCAGTCTGATATACATCCATGGCTGCCTGAACTTCATCCCATGTCACATTCTTATATGTGATTACATAATCAGCATTATTAGTTGAAACATTTGTTATAACAGCATACTGTATATCATCATTTCCAGTTGCATACAGAGCAAGATAATCGCCTGTATCAACTGTTGTATCTTCATCAAGTCCAAGTCCTGCTCCAAGACTGTCACTGCCATATGACATTTTATTCTTTGTAATTGTTATGCTGTCATTATCAGGATCATTATCCTTATCATCAGCTACATTAACAGGAAGAACATCAGGAACAAAGAGTATCTCCTCTGCTGCCATACCCCTGTAGGAATATTCATTCCCCTTAGCTGATGTAATCTCAAAGAACGAAACATCATCATCAGATATAACACTGCCATCTAACTGTGGCACAACATCTCCGTCATATACTGCAATCTTGTCTCCTACATTAAGTGTACTGTCCGAATATGTAAAGCTTCCTGTAGTTTTAACAGCTTCCTGACTTATTGTACCATCCTGTCCTACAGTCATTACCGTCACAGATATTCTGTCAGCCTTCTCTCCGTTAACATAGAGATTACTTAAGCTTCCTGACTTTATGTACTTAATGTCATCCCTAAGATTCACATTAGTTACATCCGGCTTATAAACTGTAAAATCATATTCTCTTATTGTCTGGTCATAGCCTGTGAAATACAGCCTGTCATCTGAAAGTTCAAGACGGTAGCCACAGCCTTCCTGCCATGTGCCATTGCATTTTATTATAAATGTATACGCTCCATCATCTAATACACTTCCGGCTGTAATATCTATTGAAGTATTCTCAGAAGAATCGCTTACATTCTTAACTGATACTTTATTCTTTACTTCTTCTTTAGTTAGCCTTCCGCTCTTATCAGTTACCGTAATTGTAAAATCATTTGCATCAACATCATAGCTTCTTGCGTATGTATCTATGCTGACTGTCTTAAGCTCCTGACCATCAACCCATGATGCATATAATACAACATCACTTAAAAGTCTATCTGTACTTGCAACATAATCTGTGCAGTCCGCATCATAACACCATCCCAAAAATGTCGAGCCTGCTTTGCCTGGAACCGGAAGATCTGAAAGCTTTGTTCCTGCCTCATATACCGAATTATCAAGCTCTGCTGCACGCCCCTGTTCATCATCATCAGTATAAAGTGTTCCGCCATTAGTTTCATACTTAATGTTATATTTTGTTGTTTCAAATGAAATATCAAAAGTAAGATTATCTGTATATATTCCTGCATATTTAGGAATTTCCTGTAATCTTGTCATATATTTTCTTGTCTTATCACTGCCTGTTGCTGTAAGCTCTGTTATTACTGAATTATTAGTAAGAGACAGTTTATTCTCTTCATTATATAATTCATATCCCAGCTTTACATCTCCATTCAGAAGATTCCATTCATTCTTAGAATAAACAGATACACTTACTTTATCTTTCTCATACAGTCCTCCTGCATGTCCCGATACTGTAAGATTCGTCTTGTCAGCATCTACGCTTTCAGGTATGTCAATGTAATAATAACGTTCAATCCATTTTGCATAAAGAACTACAACTCCTGTGTAATTCTCTTCTGAAATCTCCGTTACAGGACTACCTGTCAGCTCTTTATTATCATACCATCCTCCAAACTCATACCCCTGATTGACAATATCATTCTTATCCGGTAATTGCCCTGCCGGATATTTGTCTGGTGCATTATAGCCACTGACATAATGGCCACCATTAAGCTGATAATCAATCTCCTTTAACTGGGACAGCTCATCATATGAAGACTGATTCCCTTCTGCATAATACATGCCCGGTATTGCTGCAGCAAGAATTGCAGAACATAAAAGTATACTCAAAAACCTCTTCATCCAAACGCCTCCTTTATGTTACAACCACATATACTGATATTTAGTTTTCCGTCTGCTATATATTGTAGTTATAATACCTTATTAAAAGACATTTGTGAGGTTATCTGCGTGAATTACAATTTTTTTGACATGAACGATTAGATTTATATATAGAAATTTAGTCTCATGCAATATATAATTAATCAAGAGATAATTTACATACTAAGCTATAATGAGGAAAATACTATGAAAATTGCTATATGTGACGATAATGAAGCTGAATTAAACAGAATTAGAGATCTGTTAGAAATATACGCCTGTGATAAAGGTCAGAAATTTTTTATAAAATGTTTCACAAGCAGTGTTGAACTGGCATCAACTGCTGAATTTGAGAAATATGACATATATTTTCTCGATATAATTATGCCAGTAATGGACGGCATTAATCTGGCAAGAGAAATCCGTGCCTTTGACAGATTTTCACCTGTAATCTTTCTGACATCATCACCTGAATTTGCTGTAGAAAGCTACACAGTCAAAGCATTTAATTATCTTCTTAAACCTATAATTAAAGAAGCTTTATATGATACGCTGGATGATATCCTTGATACATTTCATAAAGAACGCAATGATACATATATTATAAAGAATAATTCAGGTATACATAAAATATACTTATCAGATATTATGTACGCTGAAGCTCTTAACCGGAAAGTAATATTATACCTTTCAGACAACGAGCAGGTAATGTCGACAGACGTATTCTCATCTATATGTGATACACTTATGACACATAAAGAATTTACTCTGCCACACCGTTCTTTCATTGTTAATATGAATTACATCAAGACAATAGATGCAGTCAGGATTGAATTAACTAACAGCAAAACTATCCCGGTTGCACAAAGACGCGTTTCGGACATAAAGAAACAATATCTGGATTTCCAGATGGAAGAATAATCTATAATATACATTCGGAGGAGAATTTAATGACAGACATAGTCTCAGTACTAAGCCTTATTAATTATGGTTTTGTTTTAATATTCGGAATTATTGTATCTTTCTATTTTGCCGGAATACAATGGGAGGACAATAAGCGCCTTTTTATACTTACTACTGTATTATTTGTTCTGTTTCAGGCATTATTCTACGTGCTTTTAGGCGAAAATGTCCTTTTTAAATGTTATCCTGTACTGATACATATTCCTTTAATTCTTATTATCAGATATATATGTCACCAGAATATATATATATCATTTATTGCCGTTATGTCCGCTTATCTGATGTGTACACCCAGAAAATGGTTTGGAACCCTGGCAAAATATATATTTCCTGAAATCCCTGTAATTTCAGATGTTGTAACAATTGTAATCACTATTCCGCTTCTGATTGTGGTAATTAAATACATTTCGCCTTACATAATAAAACTCAAAGAAGAATCAAAAAACATTATTTCCATGTTTTTCCTTCTCCCTCTTACATATTATATACTTGAATATGCTCTAACCGTATATACTAACCTTCTATATACCGGCAAAGCCGTAATAATTGAATTCATGGACAGTTTTATTGTTGTATTATATTTTTTCTTGTCAATAGTGACACTCAGTATGTCCAACAAAAAAAATACAGCAGAGCGTGAAAACATCATACTTTCCGCAGCTGCAGCTCAGGCTGAAAAAGAAATATCTCAGCTTACAGATTATCAGAAACAGGCTGCGATATACAGACATGACTTAAGACACCATATGAATTTCATACAAAGCTGCCTTGCTGGTAACAATACGCAGCAAGCTCTTGAATATATAAATGAAATTAATAATAATCTGGATAACACAAGAATAACAAGATACTGCAGCAACAAAGCAATTAACCTAATATTATCTTCATATATAAATAAAGCCCATGACGCAGACATTTCCACACAGATATCAGTAACTGCCACTAATTTTTCAAGTTACAGAATTACTGATTTGTGCAGTCTCCTTGCAAATGCAATAAATTCCTGTATAAAGCAGTGTGATAACGCTGTCTCAAAAGACAATAAGCGTCTTATAACAATTAAGTTGTTTGAAAAAAATAACAAAATATGCATCAACATAGCCAATACATACTTTAAGGAACCCCGATTCCACAACCAGATTCCTGTTACTGATGAACCTGACCATGGCATTGGTGTCCGCAGCATAATTTCAGTAATAGAAAAATATAACGGCATATATGCATTTTTTACTAAAGACGGTACATTCTATTTTTAGGCTTGTATATAAA
>ENA-OPNJ01000687-OPNJ01000687.1-human-gut-metagenome-genome-assembly--contig:-NODE-687-length-15200-cov-1.742489_pt1 | contig 15200 bp, 10 predicted proteins | sample MGYA00241535_ERZ501767 | MGnify/ENA primary metagenome ERZ501767 (study PRJEB25962, sample SAMEA2042564) | human gut metagenome | biome: human gut; feature: human-associated habitat; material: faeces...
ATACTAAATCATACAAATAAAGACGATGTAAAAAAAATACCACAAAGTTTTATAAAGTTTTTAACTGATATTTCAAGTAAAAGCTATAAATCTAAATTTAATCATGAACTGCCAATTAATGGTTTTAATTTAAGAAAACAAACGAAAGAACTTTTAGGCTTTATATATATTACATGGTGGTGTAATAAAGAAGAATATGAAAAATATAAAAATATAATACATGAAAATAATATGAAAAAAGAAAAAATAAAAGAAACTTATAATGTAAATGATATTTTTAAAGACAAAAAAGAAAACAAAATAATTCAAAATGAAAATGTAATGGAAAAAAGTATAGTAGAATATAAAAAAGAAAATATATTCAAAAGGTTTCTAAATAAAATATTGAGTTTTTTTAGTATTACGAAAGGGGATAAAATTTAGTATGATTGATAAAGAATTGATAGAATTACAAAAAGGATGCACAGCAACCTGTGTTGTAATACAAGATGAAGATTGTAAAGAATTAGATTCAAAGGTTATTGTAAATGCTAATTCTAATGATAGTGAATTACTTACAACTTTTAAAGAAAAAATCTCTAATAAAAAAGAAATTGATTATTTTATTATATCTGAAATAGACAAATTAAATGAAAGTGCACAAAATAAATATTATCAAATAGTTAAAGATAGAGAATTTTTTGGCATTAAATTACCAAAAGATATGATTATAGTTTTAACTGTTAAAAATAGAGAAGGATTAAAAAACATTTCAAAGGAGCTATATAATTTCTGTGTTATTACATTTTAAGTTACAGTAATAAGCATAAGAAATATAAGGGAGTAGTATATGAGTAATTTCACTTTTTTAACCGAAGAACAATGCTTTGGTAATGATAAATTAGATATATTAAAAAAAAGAGGGGCAACAGCAACAATGACAGACTTTTCTATATTATTAGGAGGCTGGATTCCTATAGATACATCTTATTGGCCGCGTGATTGTACTTTCCCATTTGATGAAGATCCTGGAATATATTGGCTTAAAACGGAGTGTTACTCTGATGTAGGCGTGGCTTATGAAAATGATGGTGTAATGTCCGATTATGCTATGAAGCGAGAAAACGGGGCTCGCCCAGCTTTATCATTTTCATCAATTTCTGATATTCCCACAAATGGAGAGAGTGGAAAAAGAGCAAAAGATGGAATTCTTGAAGTAGAGTATGGATATTATCCTCAAAAAGTAGCATCTAAAGACATGCAAGAAAGATTAGAAAGAGATTTCAAAAGAGGTAGTTTATTAAAAACTGGAAAAAAATATACAACAGATTCAAGAAAATATAATGATTACGATGAGGTGTTTTCTCCAAAGCAACACGAGGAATTTCAATTAGATGGAAAGAGATATGTGAGAGTAGAAGCAAATTCATGTTTTGATGGTGCTGGATTTATACTTTCGAATGAAAAAATGTATAGAGATGGAGATCCCGTATGGGTAGAAGTTTCGCCAGTAAAATGGTTAGTGGATGAAAAAGCAAAGATTATGATTACTGATAAATTGATATTTTCTGGAGTTCAATTTGATCATACTAGAGGTTACCATACAGAAAATTTTGATAAAACAGATATAAAAACATTTATGGATAGATATTTATCAAAAGATTTAGAACAATCAAGAGGTACAATAACTTTAGGAGAACAAACAGAAGAAACAGAAGAATTTAAGCTAAGAAAATCTAGATTACAAAGATTAAACCCAGATAAAACAAAAACTGCTGATAGAAGCAGAATGACAGATACAGAAATAATACAAAACTGGATTGAAGCAGGAGAGTCAGTATTACTTAGAGGACCATCTGGAATAGGAAAAACGGAAAGAATAAAATCATTATATCCAGATTTAATTTATATGAAATTAACTAACAATATGTTTCCAGAAAAAGTAGTGGGTTCAGTAAATTTACAAACAGGACAAAGCATACCACCAGATTTTGCAAAAACAGCTATTATGCAAGGAGCAACAGAAGAGGAAAGAAAAATAGTTGAAGAAAATATACAAAATATATATACAGTAGCAGATAAAGTATATGAAAGGTCAAAAGAAAGCGACAAAAAAGTTGTAATAATGTTAGATGAGCTCTTAAATGTAAAACCAGCAGTTCAAGCCCTAGTATATACATTAGTATTAAATAGAATGGTAGAGATAGGAAAAGGGCTAAAACTGCCAGATAACGTTGTTATTGTAGCAACAGGGAATCAAAAGAAGTATTCAAGTGTAGCAGAAGATTTAGCAGAGCCATTGGAAAAAAGATTTGACCATATTTTAGACATGGAGCCAAAAGTAGGAGAATGGATAACAGAATATGCAATTCCACAAAAAATACACCCATCAGTAATAGGATATATGTTATCCAAATATAACAATTCTGGTAAAAGTGAGAACATAGAAGATATTGGATATTTTTATGAAGAGCCAGAGGTAGGAGAAGAACATTTAGATAAAAATGGATGCAAAGGAAGAACAAACGATCCTCGTGGTTGGGCATCAATTTCCAATACTTTATATAATTTTGAAAGAAATTTAGAAGCAGGAAAATATGAAGGAAAAGATGTAGAAGATATAATACAAAGGTCAATAAGTTCAAAACTTAGAGAAGAATGGTCAGCAGAATTCTTTGATTTTTATAATCTTCCAACATTGACTCCAGAAGAAGTAACAAAAGGGCTGGGAGAAGGATATACACAAGCAGACTTACCAAGAGATATAAGTGAAAGGTTTGCATATATGACAGCATTGATAACAGCGGATGAAACACAAGTAGAAAGCTGTAGAGAATTCATAAGAAAACATTGTGATCCAGAATATTTATCAATATACGATATATATTGGGCAGGAAATGATGAAAGAAGAATGGAAAAAATTGCAGAATTGCAAGAGCAGGAACTATCTTTACATACAGGAAAAGAAGCAGAAGAATATGCAGAAGATGGAATAGGAGCATATACAAACATAGGACAAATGTATAGTTCACATTTAACAAGAGGTGCTAATGAAAAAGTTGGGAGTAAAGAAAATGAAATAGAATAATTGGTCATAAAAATTATGATAGTTGATTCTCAGAAAGTAAAAGAAACCACAGTTTTAATAACATAGGGTGATTATACTATAAAAATGTTATGAATAAAAATAAATGTTTTATAGGGACCTTAAAAATCTAAATATATTTATATAAGGAGAAACATATAAATGAGTGAAATAACAGATTTAATATATGATACAAAAAGAAAAATGCTAGCAAAATATCCTAGATTTGGTAGTGAAATAGCAGTAGCTAGTATTGAATTCAAAGATAACTTGCCATATCATACAGCAGCAACTGATGGAAAAAATATATATGTTGATCCTAACTATTTTGCAAGTTTAAGTGAGAATGACAGATTATTTACAATAGCACATGAAATAATGCATATAAAATTTATGCATATGTATAGACTAAAGGACGAAAATGGTGTAAAAAGGGATTTAAAGCTTTGGAATATAGCAACTGATGCTATTATAAATGCAAATCTAGAAAGAGATGGATTTAGGGTTAAAGAAGGATATGTAAATATGCCAGAAGCATTAAACTATTCAGCAGAGGAATTTTATCAAAAATTATTGCAAGAAAAAGAAAGGAGAGAACAAGAGCAAAATAATAATCAAAATCGTAACCAAGAACAAGGAGATGGACAGGAACAAGATAATCAGCAAGAAAGCAAACAAAGTGAAGAACAAAATAATCAGCGAGAAAATAGGCAAAATCAAGAACAAGAAAATGAACAAGATAATGAAAATGCGGAGCAAACTGAAAATCAAAGTCCAAATGAAGGCAAAAGTCAAGGTGATGATCATAGTCTATGGGAAGAAGCATTTAAACAGCGAAATTCTCCACAGAAAGAGCAAAGACAAGATAAAAATTCACAAAAACAAGAAGATGAACAAGAACAAAAGCAAAATGGAGACGAGCAAACAAATAAAGATTTTGATGAAAGAGAAGAATTTGAAGAGAATAGAAAAGAAAAAAGAGAAAAATTCAAATCTAGACGCGAAAAGACTGAAAAAGATATACGAGGTACAGAGGGAACAATAAAATTAGAAAACATAGGAAAAAGTAAAGAAGAAATTGATTGGAAAGTTTTATTACGAAGAGAAGTAGAAAAAACAGAAACGATTTGGAGCCAAAGACGTTCTATTGCAGAAAATAATTACGCATATAGATTAGAAGAAAATGACATAGAAGATGAAGCTGAATCTGAAGTTATGATTGATGTTTCTGGGTCAGTAGATTTAAGGTTAGTGAAATCTTTTTTAAGACAATTAAAGCCATTATTAGAACAATCAAAACTAAGAGTAGGGTGCTTCAATGAACAATTTTGGGGATTTGTAGATATAAAAAATGAAAAAGAAATAGACAATTTTACTATACCTAGAGGTGCTAGAGGAAGGTCTGCATGGACAGAAAATTGGGATTTAGCAGTAAGAAGTTTTACTAAAAAAAGAGAAATAAACAAAATTGTTTTTACTGATGGTTATCCTTGTCCTGGAATTATGCCAAAAGAAGATCTAAAAAGAGAAAATATTATTTGGCTTGTATATGGAAATAAAGATTTTAAACCTTGTTGTGGTAAAGTAATAAATATTACAGAAAGACAATTAGAACAATTACATCAAGTTGATAAAAGAAGTACTATGGATGATATAGAAAGATAAAGAATTATAACTTGATTGAATTCTAAAAATTTCTAATGTTATAACATTAAAAAATTAATACTATTGAACATAAAAGACTTAAAAACAGACAAAAAATGATGAGAAAGTATAAATTTCTCATTATTTTTTTACCATAAAATAAAAATTTGTAGAAATTGGTAATAATTTGACTTACGATTTAAATTGACTTTAAAATTGGACTACCTTATAATTAAAGTAATTTAATTGAAGGGAAAGTGATTATATGAGAAAAATAAACACAGTGAAAGAACTGGTAGATTTTGCATACAATAGGTACAAAACTAAAAAGGCAATAACAATAGAAAGTGATTATATAAAAAACATAAACTATTTCAATTTTAGGTTTGATATATATTCAATGGCAAGAGTAATAAAATCAAAAGAAAACCAAATACGAAATAATAAAATAGCGATAATATCAGAATTCAGATATGAATTTTTAGTAACATATCTCGCAAACATAATGGTAAACAATGCTGTAATATTAATAGATAATAAACTTAGCAAAAATACAATAGAAAAAGTAATAAAAAAATATAATATAAACACAATATTTTTTTCAAGTACATATAAAGAAAAAGTCTTAGAAATAATAAAAAATAATAATTGTAATAATTTTAACATAATAAATTTTGATTCTGAAAATCAATTCCCAATTATAGAATACGAAAAACTAATAAACATAGGAAGATACATAGAAAATTATAGCATAGATAATCTTTCAAAAGAAGAAAACCGAGAGAAGAGTACTATAATAGTAAGCTTAGCAGGAGAAAAGAAATATTCTCAACAAGAGTTTATAGAAAGTGCAAATGTAATTGCTAAAACTGCAAGAATAAGAAAAAGAAAAGAGATGAATGCCTTAGAACAGGTAAATACATTTTACGAAGTAGTAATAGGTATAATTTTGCCAATGATTTGTGGGTTAAATACAAAATATTTTGCAGATAATGAACTTATAAAAAATGATTTATTAATAATAGAAGAAAATAATAAGAATATGGTAATTTTGTATAGAAAACATAAATATTTAGTTGAACATACAGGAATAAATACATATGTAGCAAGAGCAGAAGAAAACTTGCCAGCAAGAGAACACAAGAAAGATACTCAAAATTTTGTATTAATTAAAACAGATAAAAAAGACAGGATAAAGAATAATAAAAGTCAAGCTACAGTATAACAAAAGTTAATATATAGCATAATAGATAAAAATTACTGAAATTTTAGATTTTATAGATGAGCGTAAGAAATAGAGTAAAGACTGAAAATTGAAAAGTTCAGATTTGCTATAATAGAAAAACTACTGAGAAAAATAATGCTTTTAGACATATTTATATGGTGTAAATAACTGATTTGCTTTTAAAACTTAAATGTTTGAGACTTTATAATGGTTTAGCAAAATTTTGAAAAAGGTTGAAATTAAGCGGAAAATTGACAAATGCTTCAAAATAATGTAAAATAGGTATATAAAGGTGGAGATAAAATATATGCCGAAAACTAAATTAAATTTAGATAAATTAATTTCGAGAACAAAAATATACTTGGTAGTAATTGCTATTATATTGGTAATTTTATGCGTGGTTGAGCCTAAGGCAATAATACCATCTATTTTAGCGTACATTGCTATTTTTGTGTACACAATATGGTCAAATAATAAGAGAAAAACAGAAATCTCGGAGCATATTAATGAGCTTACTGTAAGTGTTGATAAAGCAGCACAAAGTACTATAATTAACTCGCCATTTCCATTAGTTGTTTTAGAAACGAATGGAAATATAATTTGGAAGAGTAGCAATTTTATTAAAGAGTTTGCCAATATAGATACTGGAACTACTTTAACAGACGTAATAAAAGAGCTAAAACTAAAAATTGAAAATGGAAAAAACACAAATAATATATCAATTTCTGAAAGTATGAAAATTGGTGATAAAAACTATAAGGTAATTGCAGAATATACAAAGCTTAGAGAAAAAGAGCATAAAAATTCATCAGAATATATGGCAACAGTATATTTTTTAGATGAGACAAACTATGTGAAATTGTTAGAAGAATACAATAATTCTAGAACTTGTATAGGAATTATAGTATTAGATAATTACGAAGAATTGATGCAGAGAGTGACAGAAGAGGAAAAATTAAAAATCACTTCAAATGCAGAAAAAAACATATATTCTTGGGTGAATAAGTACGATGGATTACTTGTAAAGTCTGAAAGAGATACCTATGTATGCATATTTGATCAATTGAACTTAGAAAAAATAAAAGAAGACAAATTTGAAATTTTAGATGAAATAAAAGAGATAAAGACTCAAGATAATATTCAATTAACATTGAGTATTGCAATTTCTGAAAATGAAAAAACAAATTCAGAAGAATATAAATCGGCTAAGGCTGTAATAGACATAGCTTTAGGACGTGGCGGAGACCAGGCTATTATAAAGCAAAATGGTAAATACTACTTCTTTGGTGGTAGAACACAAGAAGTTGAAAAGCGTACAAGAGTTAAGGCAAGAATTGTTGCACAAGCATTAGAAGAATTGATGAATAGTGCAAGCAATGTTATAATAATGGGCCATACTAATAGTGATATAGATGCTATGGGCTCTGGAATGGGCGTGTATAGAATTGCAAAAACAATAGGAAAAGACGCTTATATTGTAAATGAAACAAATGGTACAAGCTTAGATAACTTTATAAATGATTTGAAAGATATAGAAGAATACAATGATGTTATAATTGACAAAGCTGAAGCTTTAAACAAAATAAGTGCAGATTCTTTATTAGTAGTAGTTGATACAGATAAGAAAAACTATGTTGAAGCTCCAGAATTACTAGACAAGACAGATAAAATTGTTGTAATAGACCACCACAGAAGAGGAACAGATTATATAGAAAATGCAATACTTACATTCCACGAAGTATATGCATCATCTGCTTGTGAACTTGTAACAGAGCTTGTAGAATATGCTGAAAAAACGGTAAAACTTACTAAATTTGAAGTAGAAGCCTTGTATGCCGGAATAATGATGGATACAAAAAACTTTACATTTAAAACAGGTGTAAGAACTTTCGAAGCCGCAGCATTTTTAAGAAAATGTGGAGTAGATATTATAAAAGTAAAGAAATGGTTCCAAAGTGACCTAGAAACTTATAACAAAATATCTGAAATCGTTGCAAAATCAGAGATAATAGACGATACAATCGCGATTTCAATATATGACAAAGAAGATAGTGATGCAAACATTACATGTGCGAAAGCAGCAGACGAATTATTAACAATAAGCAATATAACAGCATCATTCGTAATTGGAAAAATGGGTGACAAAATCTATATTAGTGGTAGATCTATTGGAGACATAAATGTGCAATTAATACTAGAAAAACTTGGTGGCGGAGGACATATAACAGTTGCTGGAGCTCAAGTAGAAGGAATGACACAAGAAGAAGTAAAACAAGAATTAATAAATAGAATAAACGAATATTTTACAGAAATATCGTAAATTTCGCCCAATAGGGACGCCCCTTTTTGGGCGAAAAATATTTGAAAAAGACAAGAAAATGTTTTATTATTATCAATATAAAAAGCTTGTTATAATCAGAGTGAATAAGTTGATGGAGTATGTGTATCTGCGAGTACGCATACTTTTTTTCGCAAAAATTAAAAAAAAGAGTAATATAAAAAATGTTTACAAATCTTAAATAAGATAGTAAAATAGATGTGACACAAAAATAGGAAGGAGACAATTATTATGAAGGTTATTTTATTAGGTGATATAAAAGGAGTAGGAAAGAAAGATCAGGTTATTGAAGCAAGCGACGGTTATGCACGTAATTTCTTATTTCCTAAAAAACTAGCCGTTGAAGCTAATAATGAAAATATGAGCAAATTAAAATCTAAGCAAGAGTCAAATAAATTTAGAAAAGATACCGAAAAGAAAGAAGCAGAAGAGCTTGCTAAGAAACTTACAGGAATTATGCTAAAAATTAAAGTAAGAGCTGGAGAAAATGGAAAAATCTTCGGAGGAGTTACAAGCAAAGAAATTTCTGAAGGATTAAAAAAGGATTATAAAATAGAGATAGATAAGAAAAAAATAATATTATCTGAAACTATCAAGACACTTGGAAATGTAACAGTTGATGTTAAATTGTATGAAGGTGTTATGGGTAAGTTAAAGGTTGATATTATCGCAGAGTAACGTTGAAAAATAATTACAATTTTGGCTACGTCAAATCTCATTTACAACGTGGTTACATACAGCAAGTATGCGCCCTTGCCTTGTAAATTTATTTTTCTTGCCAAAATTTAATTCTTTTCCAACTACTAATTTAAATAAAAAATAAACTATGAAAGGAAGATTGTAATGGATTTAGGCAAAGTGCCACCACAGGATATAGAAGCAGAGCAAGCTGTAATTGGAAGTATGCTTACAGACCAAGATGCAGTTAGTTCAGCTATTGAAACATTAAAACCAGAAGATTTTTATAGAGAAGACAATAAAATAATTTATGAAGCTATTTTGAATATTTATAATAGGGCAGAGCCTATAGACATTATAACTCTAAAGGCAGAGCTTTCTTCTATGAACAAGTTAGAAGCCGTTGGAGGACTAGAATATATTGCTGTTCTTCCAGATAAAGTTCCAACTACGGCAAATGTTGATAGATACATAAAAATAGTAGAAGAAAAGGCTATGCTTAGAAATTTAATAAAAACTGCAAATGAAATTCTAAATATGGGGTATGAACCAACAGAAGAACCGGAAAGGGTTATGGATTTAGCAGAAAAGAAAATTTTTGATGTTATGCAAAAAAAGAGCCAGAAGGGTTACACTCCAATTAAAGACGTTTTAGTTGAGTCTTTTGCTAAGTTAGAAGAATTATATAATCAGAAACAACACGTAACTGGTGTACCAACAGGATTTATTGACTTAGACAGAATGACTGCCGGACTTCACGGCTCTGAGTTTATATTAATTGCTGCTAGACCCGCAATGGGAAAATCCGCATTTGCCTTAAATATTGGTGCATATGCTGCTACAAGAGCAAACATTCCGGTTGCTATATTCAGCTTGGAAATGGCGAAAGATCAAGTTGCTAACAGAATTTTGTGTAGCGAAGCATTAGTTGATAGTAATGCTGTAAGAACTGGTGAATTAACAGATGAAGACCTAAGTAAGCTTGCAGAAACATCTGGGGAACTATCACAAGCACAAATTTTTATAGATGATACAGCAGGTATCTCTGTAATGGAAATACGTGCAAAATGTAGAAAATTAAAATTAGAAAAGAATATAGGATTAGTAATAATCGACTATTTGCAACTTGTTCAAGGAAGTGGTAAAACGTCAAGCAGAGAGCAAGAAATTGCGGAGATAAGTAGATCTTTAAAAATTCTTGCAAAAGAAATTGAAGTACCAGTAATTGCACTTTCACAGCTATCTAGAGCAGTTGAAGCAAGACCTGACCATAGACCTATGCTTTCAGACTTGCGTGAATCTGGTTCTATCGAGCAGGACGCTGATATAGTTATGTTCTTGTATAGAGACGACTATTACAATGAAGATTCAGAAAAGAAAAATCAAGCAGAAGTAATAATAGCAAAGCAAAGAGCTGGTTCTACTGGAACTGTTGACCTAGCATGGCTTGGACAATATACTAAATTTGCTAACCTGGATAAATATAGAGAGTAATTTTTTTAAGCTATAAATTATAATAATATACAGCTTGTAAAAAGTGAGGAATGAAATATTATATGGTAAAAGAAACAATATTAAATACAATAAAAAAGTATAATTTAATAGAACCAAACGATACTATTATAGTGGCTGTTTCTGGTGGACCAGACTCGATGTGCCTATTGGATAACCTGATAGAATTAAAGCAAGAATTACAAATAAAAAAGATAGTAGTTGCACATTTAAACCACATGATAAGAGAAGAAGCTAAATCTGAAACAGTATATGTGCAAGAATATTGTAAGAATAAAGAAATTGAATGCTATGTGAAATTTGTTGATATTTTGAAAAAATCAACAGAATTAAAGATTGGTACAGAAGAATGTGGAAGACGTGAAAGATATGCATTTTTTGATGAAATATCAGAAAAGTTTGGTGCAAATAAAATTGCAATTGCCCATAACCTTAACGACAATGCAGAAACAGTATTGATGCACCTTTTAAGAGGAAGTGGAATTTCTGGACTTGGAGGCATAAAACCATATAGAGAAGGAAAATTTATAAGGCCTCTAATAAAATGCGATAGAGCCGATATTGAAAATTATTGTGAAGAAAAAAATTTACAACCTAAATTTGACAAAACAAACAAAGATAATACTTACACAAGAAATAGAATAAGAAATGAACTTATTCCATATATTCAAAAGAAATTTAATCCAAATATAATAGAAACATTAGATAGACTTTCTGAACTTGTTTTAGATGAAGAAGATTACATGCAAAATGTTACGGAGAAAGCATTTACAGAGATTTTAATAGAACAAGAAAATACAAAAATAGTTTTAAATTTAAAAAAATTTAATCAACAAGAGTATGTAATAAAAACAAGAATAATAATGCAAATTACAAAAATATTATATGGAACATCGAATGGAATAGAAAAGAAACATGTAGAGGATATTATAAAATTATGTGGAAATAATATAGGAAATAAATTTTTGATGCCGAATAAATATTATAAAATATCCGTAAAAGGCGGGAAAGTAAGCTTTGAAAAATTATCGTATTAATGACTGGAGCAAACTTATATTTAAAAAAAGTAAAACCCGAGCTCACATTTTGAGGAGTCCGAAGGAGCTCCGACCAAGAACGATGTGTTGAAACTTAAAAAATATAAGTTTGTTCATAGTCAATATAAATATTCTTATTTCCGTAAGATTTACGAAAATTTAACAATTTTGTAATAATAAACTTTGCCTGAAAGTATTGAAATAATGGCTTAAATGTGATATATTGCAAAATATCTGAAAGGAAAAAGTAATAATAAATATAACAAAAAATTATATTTATAGTATCAAACAAAAGGAGGAAAAATTTTGAAAAATAGTTTAAAAACATTAGCTGTTTGGCTAATAATTGGCGTAATTTTGGTGGTAGCAATATCAACAATATTAGAAAATTCAAATACAAAACTTTCATATTCAGACTTGATTGCAAAGATTGATGCCGGTCAAGTAGAAAAGATTGAGCTAGATGCAGGCGGTGCTTCTGCAACAGTAAAGCTAAAAAATGATAATATAGAGAAAAAAGTTAATGTGCCAAGTGTAGATAACTTGATGGAAAATTTACAAGATAACATGAAATCAGCTAGCATAACAGTAACTGAAAAATCTGAGTCTGCATGGGGAATTTTCTTAGCATATTTAACTCCAATAGGAATTATAGTAATATTCTTTATTTTCTGGTTTGTGCTAATGAGTGGAGCAAATAGCCAAAATGGAAATAAAACAATGACATTTGGAAAGAGCAAAGCTAGAGTATTAAACCCAACAGACAAAAACAGAGTTACATTTGATGATGTTGCTGGTGTTGATGAAGAAAAAGAAGAATTAGAAGAAATAGTAGAATTTTTAAAGAATCCTACAAAGTTTACAGAGATGGGAGCACATATTCCAAAGGGTGTTTTATTAGTAGGTCAACCAGGAACTGGTAAAACATTACTTGCAAAAGCAGTTGCAGGCGAAGCAGGAGTTCCATTCTTTATAATAAGTGGTTCAGACTTCGTAGAAATGTTTGTTGGTGTTGGTGCATCACGTGTAAGAGATTTATTTGAAGAAGCAAAGAAAAAAGCTCCTTGTATTGTATTCATAGATGAAATTGATGCAGTTGGTCGTCAAAGAGGTGCAGGCCTTGGAGGAGGACACGATGAAAGAGAGCAAACATTAAACCAATTGTTGGTTGAAATGGATGGATTTGCTGCAAACGAAGGCGTTATAGTTTTAGCAGCAACAAACAGACCTGATGTATTAGATAAAGCTTTATTAAGACCAGGAAGATTTGACAGACAAATAGTAGTCGGACTTCCAGATGTTAGAGCAAGAGAGCAAATATTAGAAGTTCATGCGAGAAAAAAGAAATTAGCAGATGACATAGACTTAAAAATAGTTGCAAAAAATACTGCTGGATTCTCTGGTGCTGACTTAGAAAATGTATTAAATGAAGCAGCATTACTTGCAGCAAGAAGAAATTTAAAAGAAATTCATGAAAAAGAAATTGAAGATGCAATGGTTAAAGTTACAATGGGACCAGAAAAAACAACAAGAGTAAGAAGCGAAAAAGAAAAGAAGCTTGTTGCATATCATGAGGCTGGCCACGCAGTAGTAAGTAAATTCTTACCAACACAAGATGCAGTACACGAAATATCAATAGTTCCAAGAGGAATGGCTGGTGGATACACAATGTATCAACCAACAGAGGATAAATCATTTATGTCTAAAACAGAAATGATTGAACAAATAATATCACTATTAGGTGGTAGAGCTTCAGAAGAATTGATATTAGACGATATATCAACTGGTGCAAGCAATGATATTGAAAGAGCTACAAAAATTGCAAATTCAATGGTAACAAAATATGGAATGAGCCAAAGAGTAGGAACAATTACTTTGGGTTCAGACCAAAACGAAGTATTCTTAGGAAGAGATTTCGCACAGGAAAAAACATATTCTGAGGAAACTGCTGGAATAATAGATGAAGAAATGAAGAGAATTCTAGATACATGCTACAATAGTGCAAAAGAAATATTAAAAACACATGAAGACAAATTACACGCAGTAGCAAAAGTATTATTAGAAAAAGAGAAAATTACAGGAGAAGAATTCGAGGCAATATTTAATGAAGAATAGTCTTGAAAAGTAAGGAAGGTAAAAAAAATGGAGGCAATTGTTGTTATTGGAATATTAATATTCATAATTATAACATTGATTATGGTTGCTATAATGCAGATTAATATGGCTGGAATTGAAGTAAAAGACTTTTGGTCATTTATAAAAGCAAACGAAGAATTAGATAAACTATATCTATTCTCAAAAAAGTACAACAAAATGTCGCCACAAGAAAAAATAATTTTCTTACAGGAAACAGAAAAAATGTCTAATGCATTTGAAAAGATTCCTTCAATAATATGGGAAGATGAATATTCAAAGTATAGAGATGTAATGGACACATATAGAGATATTAAAGTAGATAGATGGAAAGATTCATCTACAAAATAAGGAAACGGTGTTGGTTAAAAGCCAGCACCGTTTTTTTATGTTTGAATATAATATATTGAATAGGAAGTGATTTTTTGAAGGAGATTTATTTTGACCATTCTGCAACAACTGCAGTAAAGAGAGAAGTTTTAAATGAGATGATACCATATTTTAATTTAGAGTATGGTAATCCATCATCTTTATATTATATAGGCCGTGAGGCAAAAAGAGCTATAGAGTGTGCTAGACGAAAAGTTGCAAGAGCAATAAATTGTTGTGAAGAGGAAGTATATTTTACTTCTTGTGGAAGTGAAAGTGATAATTTAGCAATTAAAGGATTTGCATATGCAAATAGATGCAGAGGGAACCACATAATAACATCTAAAATTGAACACCCAGCGGTTTTAAATACGTGTAAAAATTTAGAGCACAAAGGTTTTAGAGTAACATATCTAAATGTCGACGAGAATGGCTTTATAGACATTAATCAGTTAAAACGTAACATATGTAATGATACGATTTTAATTAGCATTATGATGGCAAATAATGAGCTAGGAACTATACAGAATATACAAGAAATTGGAAGAATAGCACATTGTAATAATATAGTGTTTCATACAGATGCAGTTCAAGCAGTTGGAAATATAAAAATAGATGTTCAGAGTATGAATGTAGATATGCTTTCGATGTCTGCACATAAATTTTATGGCCCAAAAGGTGTTGGAGCATTATATGTAAGAAAAGGTATAAATTTTGAAAGAATACAAGATGGTGGCCATCAAGAAAAAAATAAAAGGTCTGGAACAGAAAATGTTGCTGGAATAGTAGGATTAGGAAAAGCAATAGAGATTGCAACATACAATATAGACAGATATAATAAAAAATTATTGGCTCTAAGACAATATTGTATATCAAGATTAATAGAGAATATTAAAGATATAAAAATAAACGGAGATTTAACAAATAGACTACCAGGAAATATAAATGTTTCGTTTAAAGGCTGCGATTCAAGTGATATTTTAATGAAACTTGATGAAGTTGGAATATGTGCTTCTGGTGGTTCTGCTTGTTCATCTGGAACTGCAACTCCGTCTCATGTATTAAGGGCTATAGGATTAGATAAAGAATGGCTAGAGGGAACAATAAGAATAACTTTAGGGGATGAAAATACAAAAGAAGATATAGTAAATGCAGCTTTTGAGATTGTAAAAGAAAAAGGAATACCGCTTAAAGTGTGGT
>ENA-OPNJ01000689-OPNJ01000689.1-human-gut-metagenome-genome-assembly--contig:-NODE-689-length-15199-cov-1.774960_pt1 | contig 15199 bp, 6 predicted proteins | sample MGYA00241535_ERZ501767 | MGnify/ENA primary metagenome ERZ501767 (study PRJEB25962, sample SAMEA2042564) | human gut metagenome | biome: human gut; feature: human-associated habitat; material: faeces...
GTTTCACCGAAAACGGGCATGAGGACTATATTGTATAAGAATCCGTGTATGCTGATGCTGCTGTTTCCCCACGGGAAACTGATACTACCGAAAAGTATGCTAAGTACGCCGCCCAATACATACATGAACAGCGGATTCACACCGAATGCCTCGAAAAACATGCTCCACTTCTTATAGCCTTTCACATCAATAATCCAGATAAGCAATGCCAGAAAACTGGATGCCAGTCCGCAAGTGACGAGTACGTAGGTAGGAGACCATATTTTCTTGTTGATGGGGCAACCGTAGCTTAGCAGGAAACCGGAGAAAGTAAGGATAACACCTACCAGCAACAGTGTGATAAGCTGCGAATTGAGAAATGAGGCACGGTCTTCCGACTTGTTGCCATCCAGCATCAGCCGCCCTACACAGAAGCCCAGCAACACATGTGCAATGGCAGGAATGGTGCTTAACAAACCTTCGGGATCTATGCCGTTATCCTTGTACATGTGTGCAGGGGTCAGGATGGCACGGTCTACCACGGAAAGAATGTTTGTTTCATTATAGGCGAAACCGTTGCCGCACATCAACAGTATGAAGTAGCCTGTCAATAGGCCGGCTATCAGATAAGGTATATGTTTATGCTTCATGGTTAGTGCAATGATGGAGGCTGCTCCGTAGCAAAGGGCCAGCCGTTGCATGACACCCAGAATACGGATACGGTCGAATGTCCAGACGGAAGCCCATAGCTTCTCTCCGAAACTGAGGTCGTCCGGAGCGGAGGCCCAGTAATAGCAGAAACGCGAGAACCAGCCGATAGCCATGCCTATAAGGAAAATGACGATGGTGCGTTTCAGTATCTTCATGCCGGCGGCGTGGCTGAACTCGAAGTTGTATTTCTTCAGGGAAATGTATGTGGAAATTCCCATGATAAACATGAAGAAGGGAAAGACGAGGTCGGTGGGGGTCAGACCATTCCACTCTGCATGCCGCAAGGGGGCATAGATATGTCCCCACGAACCGGGGTTGTTTACCATAATCATACCTGCGATGGTGACACCACGGAGAATGTCGAGTGCAAGGATGCGTTTACTTACTTTTGTACTGTTCATTGTAATATTTGTGTGTTAAGTTAATTATCAATCCTAATTATCAGCTGCCTTTGTACATTCGTCTACCAGATAGGCAATGGATACATAGGGGATACCTGAGTTTGTTGTCAATCCGATTTCACAAGTACGGCTGTTAGAGTAGCCTATATTCACTCCGGACGCTTCTATTTGCGGGCGGAGTTTGCGTAGGGCGTACGAGTTCAGCTCAGGATAGGTGAATCCCCGGTCTCCGGCAAAACCGCAGCAACCTACTTCTTCCGGCACGATGACTTTACTGGAGCAAAGGCGTGCAAGGGCTATAATGGTATCTGCCAGTCCCATTTTCCGCATGGAGCAGGTGATGTGGATTGCTACGGGGCGGTTAATAGGTGTGAAAATCAGCTTCTCACGTAAGAATGTATAGATGAATTCTGCAGGTTCATACAGTTTCATCTTCTTGATACATTCGCGCATGCGGTGCAGACAAGGGCTTTGGTCACAGAGGACGGGGTATTTGCCTTGTTCGCTGGCTTCCCAAAGTGCGGCCTCCAGTTCGGCTGTCTTGCGATCGGCAATGTCCAGCATCCCTTTACTTTCCCAAATGGTGCCACAGCAAAGCTTGTCCATATCTTTCGGGAAGATGATTTCGTAACCGGCTTTTTGCAACAAGGACACCATTTTATTTACCAATGGCTGCTCTACGGGAGACTTCTTTGCCAGACCCATAGTCTGGTTGATGCAGCTGGGGAAGTAGACGACTTTGTAGTTACGAGTTACAGAGCTACGAGCTACAAGTGCTGCGCTATTATGCTGCATAGTGCTTGTAGCTTGTAACTCCGTAGCTTGTAACTGATAACTTTTCGGCATAGCCGGCGTCCATAGAGGTATGCCTAATGCATTGTGCAGCCCCTTGGTAATGCCGCTCATCGCCTTTGTCCCTAATAGTGAATGTCCGAAGTTGGCTAAGGACAATACGGGACGCAGTGCACTCTTGACACCAGCGAAATGATTGGCGACAAAGTCTCCGGCTTTGTATCCCAGACTGCCTTTGGGTAATGCTTCCTGGCGGATTATATGGGTAAGGTCGCCCGTATTGATACCCATCGGGCACGACATGGAGCAGAGGCCGTCTCCGGCACAAGTCTGGTTGCCGGGATAGCGGTATTGTTTTTCGAGCAGTGCAAGGCGTGTCGGGTCCTCACCGCTTTGTTTCAGCCGGGATATTTCGCGCTGCAACACGATACGCTGGCGCGAGGAAAGGGTAAAGCCGCAGGAGAGACAGTTGACTTCGCAGAAACCGCACTCAATGCATTTGTCAGCTACGAGTGACGTAGCTTGTCTCTTGTCACTCATCACTAATAAAGGCAGCGGCTTGAAGTTCTTGATATGGCATTGCGGGTCATCATTGAAAATGACACCGGGGTTTAGCAATCCTTGTGGGTCAAACAGCTCTTTGACGGCTTTCATGGCTTTGTAGGCGTCATCTCCCCATTCATGGCGGACAAAGGGAGCCATATTCCGGCCCGTGCCATGCTCGGCTTTTAGGGAACCGTCATATTTATCTACTACCAAGGTCTTGATGTCATTCATCAAGTCTTCGTAGCGTTTCACTTCCGCTTGGGTACTGAAGGACTGGTTGATGATGAAGTGGTAGTTGCCTTCGAGAGCATGGCCGTAGATGCAGGCGTCATTATATCCGTGGCGGGCTATGAGCTGTTGCAGTTCTGCCGTTGCCTCCGGAAGGTCTTCAATGTGGAAGGCGATGTCTTCGATGAGGCAAGTGGTTCCCGGCTGGCGCGTACCTCCCACAGAGGGGAAGATGCCGGAACGGATGGCCCAGTATTTGGAATATTCCTCCGGACGGTCGGTGAAGCGTACCGGAATATAGGTGGTGAAGGCTTGCAGGCAAGCTTCAATGGCAGATATGTTCTGTTGCAGTTCTTCCGGGGTACGGGCTTTGGTTTCGGTCAGCACTGCTGTCAACCCGGTTTCGTCGCCGGGCTCCACGCCGGGGAGGGCAGAGGAGGCAACTTTGCCTTTGTATTTTAGGAATACGGGGTCATTGACGGAAGAAAGGCTCTTATAGTCTAGCATTTCAGCCCCTTTTACTGTCCATTCGCCGGTTTCGTCGACCAGCTTCTTCATGGCTACCACAGCGCGGCTCGCTTCTTTGATGGTCTTGAAGTAGAGCATAGCGCTGGCCTTGTAGGGATAATCATATTCAGTCTTCATCGTCACTTCCGAAAGGAACGCCAGTGTACCTTCGGAACCTACCATGAGGTGGGCAATGATTTCGAATGGGTCGTCGAAACGGACGAAGGGCAGCAGATTGAGCCCGGTTACATTTTTGATGGAATATTTGTATCGGATGCGTTCGGCCAGTTTTTCGTTGGTACGTATTTCATCGCGCAGTTCGCAGATGCGGCGAATGAAGTCACGGTGACTCACTTCGAAGGAGGCGCGGCTGACGGGATTTCCGGTATCCAGCAGGGTACCATCCATTAGGATGATACGGGCGGAAACAAGCACCTTGTCGCTATTGGCGTGCGTACCGCAGTTCATGCCGGAAGCATTGTTCATGACAATACCGCCTACCATGGCGCTTTTCACCGAGGCGGGATCCGGTGCAACCTTACGGCCGTAGGGAGCCAACAGTTCGTTCACACGTTGTCCGATGATGCCCGGTTGGAGGGTTATCTGTTCGTAGTCGGCGGATATGCTGTATTTTTCCCAATTCTTACCGGCTACGATGAGGATGGAGTCGCTAATGGCTTGACCCGACAAACTGGTCCCTGCCGCTCGGAAGGTGACGGGCAGCCCGTGGCGGCTCGCCAGTTTCAACAGTTGTGAAACTTCATCTTCGTCTTTCGAACGGATTACAATCTGGGGAATCAGTCGGTAAAAACCGGCATCCGTACCCCAAGCCAGCCGGCGAAGTTCGTCGGTGTAAATCCTTTCCTGCGGAATGAATTGTTTTGCTTCCTGCAGGAAAGCCATGTAACTATGCTCTTTCATGTTCACTTTTTTTATTGCATCACTTCGCTTCAAAGTGCTCTGTAAACGTGTCTTACGAGGGGGTACATTCAGTCGTATACTGAATATATTTAAGTATACGACTGAATGTGGTTCTGTATACGACTGAAATAGTCTCCGTATCAGGCTCTTTTCCCTTCCTTATTTATCTGTAAATTTATTTATATAAATAATACTTTTTCGACAACTTACGGAAGTCTTCGGCATCTTTATACCAGTAGTCGCGTATGTCCTCCCAACGGTTCCGTTTCGAGAAGCGCTCGCGTATCTGCCGCGAACCGCTTACTTTGTCGAACATGTTGAAACGTCCCTTGTCGGCATGGTCAAACACGGCACGGTCAGGATAGAGGGCGGCGACTTCCTGCATGACCAGGAATTGCAGGTCGCTCAACGGTGCTTTGCCGAAATCCATGATGTGCACTTGCACACCTTGCAGCAACTCGCCTTTGCCTACACTATAGAACGGCTTTAGGTACATCGGTCTGAAGATGACCCCCGGTACGTTCAGACGGTTCAGGTTTCCGGCCAGCTTTTCCGCTTCCATCCATGGTGCGGCAAACATCTGGAACGGAATGGTATACCCCACGCCGATAGACATATATCCTAGTTCGCCCAGAATGCCGCTGACGGGGTAGAAGAATGCAGAATGAGGATGTGGAATGTGTGGAGAGGAGGGAACCCATTGCAGTCCGGTTTGGGTATAATCCATCTTGCGTTTCCAGCCTTTCATCTTCACTATGTGGAGATTACATTGTTCCCCATCCTTCAACATCTTCTCGCCATTGAGCATCAGTGCCAGCTCACCGCAAGTGAGGGCGTAAAGGTACGGAATTTTAAACTGGCTTACAAAAGAAATGCAATCATCTTCAACCAAGTTGCCTTCAATCTTCAATCCGCCTACGGGATTGGGCCGGTCCAGCACAATGAATTCCTTGCCGTTTTCGGCAGCGGCTTCCATGGCCAGTCCCATGGTGCTGATGTAGGTAAAGGAACGGCAACCGATGTCTTGGATATCATACACCAATACATCCACATCTTTCAGCATGTCCGGCGTGGCCTTGCGGGTCTTTCCGTAAAGCGAATAGACGGGCAGTCCGGTAGTCGCGTCTTTGATGTCCGTCACATGGTCGCCTGCGTGCACATCGCCGCGCACGCCGTGTTCGGGGCCGTAGAGTGCCACAAGGTTCACGTTGGGCGCCTCGTGCAGGATGTCAATGGTGGACCTCATCCGGTTGTCCACCCCCGTCGGGTTGGTAATCAATCCTACACGCTTACCTTCCAGGCATCGGAAATTCTGTTCTTTCAGTACCTCGATACCGGTCTTTATTCTGATCTTCTGTGCTTGCATCGCACCTCCGCAAAGGAGGCAGAGCAAGGATATAATAATAGTCCTCTTCATAACCAATCACTAAATATTACTCACAAAACATTAATCATTAACCATTAATCATTTTTTTCCATATTCCGGGTCTATCCTTCTGTCTGCAAAAATGGTGACAACAACCGTGGCGAAACAGCATATCATTACCAACCAGAAGAAGTCCGTATATCCGATAGCCTCCTGGATATATCCCGCAAACATACCTGGTATCATCATGCTTAGTGCCATGAATGCGGTACAGATGGCATAGTGGGATGTTTTGAATTCACCTTCGGAGAAGTACATCATGTAGAGCATGTAGGCCGTGAAACCGAAGCCGTAGCCGAATTGCTCGATGGCGATGGCGGTGGAGATGGCAAACAGATTGTCGGGCTGGGCAATGGCAAGATAGACAAACGTCAGGCATGGCAGAGTCATGCATCCTGCCATCCACCAGATGGATTTTTTCAAGCCAATGCGTGATGCGAACAATCCTCCGAGGATACCGCCCAGGGTGAGGAATATGACTCCGATGGTGCCGTATACGATACCTACTTCTGCTGTCGATAGTTCCAGACCTCCCGATTCTTTGGAGGCAACCAGGAAAGGCATACACATTTTGATGAGGAATGCTTCAGGCAGGCGGTACAGCAACATGAACACGATGGCCAGCAATGCGCCCGGTTTGGTGAAATAGGTGGCGAATGTTCGTCCGAATTCTCTGAATATGGCTCCTGCAGTGGCGGCATCGGCAGCCAGTGTTGACTTATCTGAGGTGGGTTTGGGGACTGCAAAGAGGTGATAGAACGTCACCAGGCTGAACAGAACGGCTGTAACCAGCATCGTGATGGTCCATGACAGCGGAATGTTTTCGGTTCTCAGTTCGATGGCGCCGGCAATGGCTACGAGCACGCCTTGTCCGAAGATAGAGGCGAGCCGGTAAAACGTGCTTCGGATGCCAACGAAGGCTGCCTGGTCACTCTGTTTCAGTGCCAGCATGTAGAAGCCGGCGGCGGCAATGTCGTGTGTGGCAGAGGCAAAAGCCGTGATGATGAACAGCATCAGCGTGATGCTGAACATGCTGATGGGGGTTGTTCCGGCCGCCATAGTCGCCTCGTCCGGCCGTGGAATGGACAGCGTCAGCAGGATGAATGCCACAGACATCAGAATCTGCATGGAAAGGGTCCACCATCTTTTGGTCTTGATGATGTCGACAAACGGGCTCCAGAAGGGTTTGATAGTCCATGGCAGATAGAGCAGGCTTGTGAACAAGGCCATTTCTCCGTTCGGTACGCCCATTTTAGTAAACATCATCACGGAGATGTTGTTTACGATAAAATATGGAATGCCTTGTGCAAAGTACAAGGTGGGTACCCATGCCCATGGCGATATGTTTTTTGTATGGTTCATGATATTGATTTATTGTGTTCTATTCGATTATTCATACAGCTTGTCAATGCTGGCACCTATATAGTAGTGCAGCAGTATTGCATCATACTTATACCCTTGCTCGCCCATCACGGCTGCACCTATTTGGCAAAGTCCCACACCATGCCCCCAACCGGCACCGGTGAGGATGAAGCGTCCGGGAATGCCTTCGGCGGACAACTCCTCTTTGTCTACCACGAAGGCAGAGCTGTAGAGGTGTGAAGTGGAGAGCGTGCGGCGGATTTCCAGTTCCTTGCCGATGGTGAGTGTGCGTTTGGTTCCCACAATCTTCAGTTTCCAGAGGCGTCCGCTGGTTCCGCGGGCTATGGGGATAAGGTCGATGATTTGTCCGTAGTCAATGCCTGAACGTTTCAGAATGAGGGCTGAAAGCTCTTCCTGGGTATATTCCACTTTCCAGCGATAGAAGTCCGTAGTCTCCTGGTCATAGTTATTGAGTACCTGCGAGAGGATTTTCTTGTCGGTGGTGTTGCAGAATGCTTCGGGGGAGGTACGAATCCAGCGGTCCGCTTCGACTTCCTGCGTCAAATCGGGCAGTGTGGCGTGCGTTTTGCTGTCTCGTTGTTGGGCAAGATAGGGGTATTTGATGTCTTCCCAGCAGTATTGGAACTCCTCGAAAGCACCGCCGCAGCATTTGGAGAAACGGGCGTCGCAAATCTTACCATCAGATGTCAGTACCTGGCCGCGGGTAGCGGAGATGGCTTGTTTCACAATATCGGTAGAGGCACGTGTAATGCCCTGGTAGCGTTGACAATGGTCGTCGGCGCATACATCGAAACGTGTGTGGTCTTCTCGGTCGTACCAGCGAATCAGCTCTTCGTCGGTCTGCGTAAAGGCCGAGTAGTTAGCTTGGGCTTCGGTGATTTCCTTATTCTTTTGTATTTGTGCCAGTAGCCAGCTTCGGGAGATGACAGCGTGTGCCTTGAGCAGCTCCAGAGAAGCGGTGGCACTCATCTCGGAGGAGATGACGCTGGTCAGATAATCTTCTACATGGATGACGTTGATGCCGGTGAGCTTTCCATTCTCAACGATGATTTTGAGAGCACCCAGAAAACGCTGGTCTTCCTTGCGCTCCCAATGGAAATTGATGCCGATGGTAACGTCCAATAGTTCGAAGGCATCGGTCTGCTCGTGTTGCGGTTCAAACAGCAGTTCGTCATACCGGCGTCCATTCCAGAGAATCTTGCCTTCGTCGTAGGTCACTACCTGCTTGCCGCTGACTTCCGTTCCGTCCATGCGATACGGATTCAGCAAAACGAATTCTATCTGCGGTTCAAACAGAATGCCTACTTGTACTTTGGGCTCTTTCATAATGGTATTTCTTTAAAATTAGAGTTCTTGGATTTCAGAAGTCATATTTTTTCCCTGATACGCTGCCGTACCTTGTGGAAATCTGTGGCAGAGAGGCATACTTCACTTAATATCTGCGCCACGTCTTCCGCAGTGATTTTCAAGAAATCCTTTTCTACGGGGGTGATAAAGACACCTCCCAAGTCGACGGATGCCGGGCTGCTCAACAGATTGGCTTCTCCTTCGGCAGTATAGCAGGCGGGGCGGTGTTTCTCGCGCGGGAAGACAAAGACCACCCAACGGTCGGCCTCGTATAGGACCAGTACGTTCATCATCGGCTCGTCTTCTTCGGGTTTCACGTCCAGAGAACGGTAAATGATGTCGAACAAGTCTGCCGCGTCCTCTTTGGAGGTGGATTCAATCACAAGTGTGGCACGGGGAGCGTCGTCAAGATACCACAGTGCTGCTTTCCTATAATCGGCTATTTTCCCGGCAGTCTGTCCGCGCCAGTCCTTTTCAATAGGCATGAACCCTTTGTTTCCTGCCTGGAAATGAGCATGGTCGGGGGCGGAGGCGCCACATCGGGGACCGTTGTAGAAAATGGTATATTCCGTCAGCGCCTCGGCCAGCTCCAGCATATCGGTGAAGCGGGAAGCGATGCGTTGGGGAGTATGCGCCAGTTCCGGTATCGTCAGGTGGCGAGGGAAAATGGGGAACGGATTCACCAGAATATGGTAGTGCCCGCCAAATGGGATACCTTTCTGTACCGGTGGCAGGTTTGCCGGGCACAGAAAGCATTTTCGTTCCTGAATGGACTTGGCATCCACCTTGGCACCGGAGGAAACGATGCGTGCCGGGTTGAACTGTACCTTATAGGGTATGCCGTTTACATTCAGCTCTTTCACCCGCACACCGGAGAGGGCAGCATAATTGTTGCGTGCCGTCTCCCAGGATGCCAGTTGTCCGGTTAGAAGATTGTGTATCGTTTGATTCATGAGCTTGTCTGTTATTTGATGATTTACGGTGTGCAATCACTTTTTCTTGTTCATTGCTATGCGTGCTTGGAGTTCCCAAGTACGGATACGGTCTTTGTAAAGGTTGTGTCCGTTCATTTTTACAATATCCAGTGAGGCGTCGGAATTGTCGTCCCAACGGCGGCAGAGGTAGACCACGTCGTACACACGTCCTATCTGGTATTGGCGGGAGAAGTTCAGTCCCAGTGCATAGTCTTCGCCATAGCTGGTATTGGGTACTTTCACTTCGCGCAGCACCGGGGTATAGAAGGCGCGCGGGGCACCCAGACCGTTGATGCGGAGGGCGTTGTTGCGTCCGTTTGCCGGAGTCCATTCCTTGTGGTCGATGATGCCCGGAGCAATCATGTTCATGTTGAAGTCCGTCATCATATAGGTGCCTACCACCATGGCGCAGTTCTGCTCGTAGAAGGCGCGGACCATGATGGCGAGTGTATTTTCGTCTTTGTATACGTCATCGCTGTCCAGCTGCACGGCAAACTTGCCGCACTTGGGGTGGTGTACCCCCATATTCCAGCAACCGCCGATGCCGAGGTCGGTACGTTCGGGGATGATATGGATGACGCGTTCGTCATCCTTGAATTCATCGATGGCCTCCGTAGTGCCGTCTGTGGAATGGTTGTCGATGATGATAAGATTATATTTAAAGTCTGTCTTCTGCATCAATACAGATTTGATGGCGTCACGGATGGTACGGATACGGTTGCGCACCGGAATGATGACCGAAGCTTCATACTCAAAGTTACCGGCAGAGAACTCAATCTTCTTGAACTCCGGTGCCAGATATCCCCCGATTTCTTTCAGATGTTCGGTACATGCCTGCTCCATCTCAATCTGGCGGTCACGGTTTTTGGGGTCTACATAGTCGAAAATCTTTTCGCCGCTCTTGCGGGTATCGTTTTCCACCTCGCTGTATAAGTATTCGTTGATATGTACCAAGTTTGAATGTTGGCTCAATTTCAAGCGCAGGTCGTAAAGTCCGGCGAAGTTGTAGTCAGACTTCATGTGTCCGGCGGCTTCCTTTAGTTTTTCGGTGTTGAAAAGGAGCAGGGAGCCAAAGTTGAAGTCATCCCTCAAGGAACCGAATTGGTAGTCGATTACCGGAGCGTTGCTCTGCTTGCCGTCTGCTATTTGGTAGTGGTCGGCATATACCATACCGGCGCTTGAATCTTCAAGGATGTGTATCATACGTTCCAGTGCAAACATACCCATTTCGAGCGTAGTCTCTTTGGTATAAAGCAATGTGTATTCTCCCTTGGCTGCATTAGCAATAGCTTTGAGAGTTGCACTGCTGTAGGGCATGTCAACAAACAATATTTCGCAGTCCGGGAGCGATTCCAGAGTGGCATCGGTCGTGATTAACCGGATTTCTTCTATAAGTCCTGTCGCCTGTAGGCTATTCACTGTTTTTTCTACTTGTTCTTTTCCTGCGTAGGGAAGAAAGCAACTGATTTTATTCATGATATATCTTTTAATTTTTAATTCTCAATTTTTAATTCTCAGAAGTCCCACTTCCCCGCTGGTTGCCGTGAATAGAACTTCGTGGCCGTTCAACGGAACTACGGTACTGATGAGTGAATTTCCTATTTTATGTTTCCACAGTACTTTGCCTGTTTTTCCTTCCAGTGCGAAGATAAGTCCTTCTTTGGTACTGCCAAACATGACCCCCTCTTTTTCCACTTGCATGGAGGGGGCATGCTCATAACCGAAACCTACATGGGTTACCCACAACTCCCGCGGAGTATCTCCTTGAGCTGCATAGCAAACAATGCTGTCGTTCATCGTTTTGCTATAGATACGTTCACCGTCTTCGGAAAGTCCGATGGTCTCGCGCACCATTGACTGGAAGGTGCGCCACACGGTATTGCCCGTATGGATGTCTATGGCGGTCATGGCGCGTTGCGGGTCGGTAATGAATACTTTGCCGTCGGTGGCTACCGGCCATACGGCGGCTGGAGAGAAGTGCATACGGGTCAGTCCGCCCGTCCATTTCCATAGTTCATGCCCGTTTGCCTTGCTCAGGGCATACAGTGTATTGTCCCATGCGCCGAAGATAACTTTGTCTTCCGTCACCAACGGCTTGGTCTCGATGTAGCCCTTCACGCTGGTGTAGGCCCAGATTACTTTTCCCGTATGGATGTCTATGGCACGGAAAGTGGCGTCACTGGCACCGATGTATGCTCTGCCGTCTGCGATGGTCACGGCTCCGAGCACCGGTTCGGCTTCTACCGTCCAGAGCAGGCTGCCGTCTTTGGCGTTCAATCCGTAGATGTGACGGTCAGCAGACCCGAATACAACGATACCCTCGCTTACGGCCGGAGTACCGACAATGCGCTTGCCGGATTCAAAGCTCCATAGCTTTTTACCGTTTTTCAGGGCGTAGGCTGTCAGCTGTCCCATATCGTCTCCTACGAACACTTTATCTTTTTCTACGGCGGGAGAGCAGTAAATGCCTGCGCCCGTCTGCACCATCCATTGCTCCTTTACTTGCGGATACTCCTTGTTGACCGAGAAGTCAGGATATTTCTCTGCCTTTCCGTTGCGGTCGTAATACTGTCCGGTCAGCGAGAATGCTGTCCACTGCTTCTTGGGCTCGCCGATACGTTGCGTGTATACCCGGATGGAATCCCCGGTTACTTCATAGATGCCGTAACCCGGTTTCCCTTCTTTGTCGCACAGGTTGCTGCGCATCAGTACGCCCGGAATGCCGTCGTAACGTAAATCCCGGTTGCTGTGGTAGTGTCCGCCGATAAACAAGCGCACGTTGTAGGGGCGGACGGCATCCGTCACCTCATACCAATTGTCCACATCACCTTCCATTAGCGGGTAGTGGGTGACAAGTATCACCGGTTTGTCTTTGCCGTTTTTATCCATTTCTTCCGTCATCCAACGGATATCTTGCGGCACTACATGCCCGTAGGCCATACGCATCAGCGGACCGGAGTTGAAGCCGAGGAAAAGGAATCCCTTATGCTCGAACTCGAAGCGTTCGCCGCCAAAGATTTCTCCGAAAGCGGTACAGCCGGAGTCGCTCCATTTCGTTTCATGGTTGCCTAGGACTACGTGGTAGGGGACCTTCAGCAAGTCAAGGCACGATTTCACTTTTTCCATGGTAGTACGGTCGCCTTCTTCGGTCAGGTCGCCCGTCACCAGGACAAAGTCGATACTGTCGGTGGCATTAATCTGTGCCACGGAACGCAGCAGGTCCTCTGTGGGATTCGGATTGTTCGGGGTCAGATGAATGTCCGTCAGTTGGGCAAAACGGAATGTCCCTTGCTGTGCCTGCATCCCCAGGGGGAGCAGGCAAGCCATCAGGACGATTATTAACAGTCTTCTGTTCATAGATGATGATTGGTTGATATTACTTGTTGTCATTGAAGAATGTCAGTACAGCATTCATGAATGCCTCTCTTTCAGAATCAGTACGTATGGATTCAAAAGGGAATCCCAATACAACAGTCTTGTAGTCGCCTTGGTAGGCCACACCGGCACTCAGGTTGTTTTCAGAATACCGCATCACGGTGTGTGCATCTTTGGTTGCCGGTTCAATGGCGTCCGGTGATTCCACCACATACGAATCGGCATTCAGCTCATTGTGATAGGTATAGTTTCCTGAAAGGGCGGGGAACGGAGAAGCTACGCTTTTCACCTTACCCATTGTAGCCGCTTGTCCCACACGCCACTTATATTTCAGTACTTCCATCGCAAATTTCTTGTCGGCTTCGTCGGCGGTTGCAAGGCGGTTGTCCCATAAATCCGTTCCTACAAAAGCGCCCGAAACAAAGATATTTCCACCTTGCTTACAATAAGCCGCAATAGCCTCCTGCATCGGTTTGCTGAAAGTCTTGAACTCCAACAGTTTTACGCCTCCCCGTCCCATCTTGGTCTGGCATTGCTTCCCAAGTATCAAGTCCACATACCTATACTCCCTCATATCCACCGGAATATTCTTCTCTCCCTTTCCTACGGGGGAGAGACTTTCATTACTAACCGATACAAACGAATATCCCGCTTTCAGGATAGCGGCACCATGTATGGCAGGATAATCGAACGTATTTCCTGCGATGACTTGGGTCTCGTAATTTCCATAACTGTCGCCGAAACCGGAGGCGTCGTCGTCCATCCAGGGAATGGAACGGCGGTATTCCTTCATCTTGCCAATGTAGCTGATGTCATGGATATAGGGGACCCCGTGGTCCTGCTCATCCAGAAATCCGGCAAGGAGGGTGTCGGCGGGGGCCGTAAAGTCGGCAGGGGCACTGATGCGGTCGAATCCGTTTATCACCAATACGGTACCTTTGGAATTGAACGCCCGTCCGGCGGAAAGAATTTCGGAAGGGAAACTTTCACCGCCCTTGTTGACAGCGGTTACCTTGTAACTGCATACCATGCCGGCGGGGAGCGTGGTTCGGTAACTGTTGCCGTCCACCAATACTCCGTTGTCGAAATCCCCGTCGCCGATACGGGTATAAACAATGTATTTCTCTGCTACGGCAGTTGGTTCCAACGCATCCGCTACGGGTTGCCAGGTCAGTTCCACTTCGTTCTCGCTGGTCATGCGCAAGGCCATGTGGTCTACCGGTAACGGTTGCACTACATAATCCATGTGGTATTGTGAGCAGAGGAACTGAAGCATACCTTTGTAGATGGCGCGGCTTACGGTGAAACGGAAACGCGGGTCCAGTCCGTAGCGCATGTCTGCAAAGTTTTGATGGGAAAGTAGTTCGAGTAGCATGGTAGGTACGCGGGGTACACGGGCCTCATAGTAGGATTGGTTCCATTTGCCTCGGCGTGTCCATTGGGGTTCGTAGAGGGTACGCACGTCACGCACGATGTTGGACTGAATCAAGTCTGTCAGGTCGTGGCTCAAGTAGCGGGATGCTCCGTTGGCGAATTTCTCATTGTAGGCGTTGGTATAGTAGATGCCGAGTGTCCCGATGATGGAATCGTTCAGTGTAGTTCCTGCATCGGAGTGGAAGGCAAAGGCCATGTTGACAGGGATGTTCAGCCCTTTTTCCGTCGGGTTCACGGCAGAGCCTCCGGAAAGGTAGTTCACCCAGATACCACGGCATTTATAGTCGTCGGTATAGTCATTCTTGCCGTTGCTTTCTGAATATACGCTGTCCGGTATGCCTGCCCATTGCAGCCAGTAGCGGGCGGCTTCGCAGAAACGGGGATAACCGCTGACTTCTCCCCGGGCTATGTTCCCCATGCCGCCGCCTATCTTCACGGCGTCGGCAGTGATGATTCTTCCTACTTTGGAGGAAAGGTTGTTCAGAACGACTTTGCATTCATTGTTCCGGCCGGCATTGAAGCCGAAGGTGCCGAGGTAAATCCAGGTGCCGCCTCCCATTTGCTGGTTTACCTTGAACTGCGTGGTGCCGCCTTTGTGATAGACGGTGTAAAGGGCATCGTCCGCGCTGTTTGGCAAGGTTTGGTAAGAGACGTATACGGCGTATTGTCCGGTCGAAGGGATTTCGCCCGGACATTTTATTCTGTAACTTTCCCAAAACAAATTTCATCATCCGCGTGTTATACATACAGTAAACAATTAATACGAAGAGTTATGGAAGCAGATTATGAACTGATCGACAATGAAGAACGTCACCAATATGAGTTCCATGTCGATAAATATACTCCAAAGATTGAGTATATAAAATCAACGAATGGGGAGATTTACCTGACACACACCGAAGTACCCACTCAATTGGGTGGTAAAGGCAGCGGCAGCCAGTTAGTAGAAAAAGCATTAAAAGATATAGAAAAACAAGGACTTAGATTAGTACCTCTCTGCCCGTTTGTAGCGGGATACATTCACAAACATCCCGAATGGAAAAGAATTGTAATGAAAGGTATTCACATTCAATAATAAATAGTTATGAATATAAAGAAAGAATATACGAACGGGGAAGTGACCATCATCTGGCAACCCGGACTGTGCCAACATGCAGGCATTTGTACCAAGACCC
>ENA-OPNJ01000705-OPNJ01000705.1-human-gut-metagenome-genome-assembly--contig:-NODE-705-length-15011-cov-1.381720_pt1 | contig 15011 bp, 10 predicted proteins | sample MGYA00241535_ERZ501767 | MGnify/ENA primary metagenome ERZ501767 (study PRJEB25962, sample SAMEA2042564) | human gut metagenome | biome: human gut; feature: human-associated habitat; material: faeces...
TGTACAGAAAATGCTCCTATGCTTAATGTAAGATTGGCTCCATACACCTTATTTCCTAATAAAACAGCACACAAAAGCACAAGTCCCGAAATGCAATATATCCATCCAAAGTTTCTGAAACTCTTAACAGTTTTTAAAAGCCATGGAACAAGAAACATAATAACCGTTCCAAGTACAGCAATAACAAACTGTTTAACACATTTGTCAAAATTAAGCCTTGCTATCATAATAAAGCCAACTGACATCAGCATGCACATATTATTAACAAGAAGCCTTGACGCCTTTGGATACAATATATAATAAAATGCTATGAATATTATAAGATATATAAGTTGCAAAAAAAAAAAGCCTATATATCTAGTCTCACCCTTCATAAGATACAACACATAATATCCAAGAAAATGTATCGCAAATATTATAATATACTGCTGGATATATATTCCTTTTCTCTTTTCTTCCTTATGGATTATTGCTCCTCTGTAAGCAGAAAGAACATAAAACGCCATCAGAAAAGCAAATATGTATTTTGTAAGTTCAATAAAAACTGACTGCATAGCAATCTCCTTTATTCAAGTCACTTAATCTTAGTCGATTGCCTGATGAAAATGTCCTGTAGTACCACCACTCACTCCATCAGTCATAACTAATTGTATATCATCTGCTTCACTTTCGTCAAATTCATAACGAATTACACACACACCGCATTCTTCGGGATTTTCTTTTGTAAGATTGAGTTTTTCTCCATTCATTACAGAATAACAGAATTCACACATACTTTCCACCGTATAAGAGCTGCCCTTCGGCCCTGTAATATTAATGCTGCCCCAGCTTCCGTCACATCTTCCGTAAGTTCTTCTCACACACTGTTCAGATACCATAAGAGGCACATTCCCATATACTACAAGTTCCGTGTCACTTCCAATTACAGGCTTCATCTCCTTATCTGTAAGTTCAAGCGGCAGTGTCATTCTGTCAAGAATAACCCCGGCATTACTGCACAGCCTTCTTAATTCATCTTTTGCAAATGTATTAAATATATATATGCTACTGTCCGTAATAATATGCACATTGTCAGATAATTTTTTCCAGTTGTCACTTCCAAGAAAACCAATCTGCTCAATATTACGGCATACAAACCTGTCTATGCCACAGTCAGAAGCCTTCTCACACAAGCACTTAAACTTATCATATTTCTCTGCCTTAAGAATATGTGGAAGGAACATATATACATATATTCCATGTGACTGACAGTGCTTTACAGCCTCTTTTAATGAATTCTCATCATTCATATAAAACATCTTATAATCAAGATAAATGCTTTCAACACCTGAAACTGATGCTGCTTTCTTTACCTGCGCTATATCATGAAGGTATGCAGCTTTTCTTACCTGATAATTATTATCATCAGTATTCTCCCTATCGTCAGGCTCTGCACATTCAGGCTTATTATAAGTTCTTACAAGACTGTGCTTTAAATGTGTCTCAAGCTGTTCAAGTACATTTCTTCTTAATTCCTTAATCCAGCCGACAGGCACAAACACACCATCATCAAGCTGCACTTCTGCATCTTCCACCACAAAACATGTATCGCCGGTTTTCTTTAAATTCTTAACCAGTTCCTCCTCTGAGGCCGGACGGCTCTGTGCTTCGGTAACTATCTCTCCTGTACATGTCTTTTCAATTCCATCATACATTACTGTAAGTGATATATTTTCATTCTTTCTTACAACAAGCCTCATATCTACATGAAGCTTAGGTGTTATTCCGACATAATTGTCCGCTACATATGCCTTAATCTTAGCATTATTCATTCTGTTGACAATTCTTCCCTCATACAGCGGGTATTTCTTAGGAAGATTAACAACCAAGGTCTGTCCTGCTGCCACATCAGCTCCGCTCTCAAATGAATGCTCTTTATCAATCTCAAAGACATCGCCTCTGTTCACATTCTTTAATGCCTTAAATGTAATTCTTCCTGCCTTGTTAGATACTACCTTAAGGCACTCCGTTCCCATATGGTTAGGACGCCCCAGTGACATCATCTTCTTTCCCTTGACGCTGTCATAATAGCCTGTAGTAAATGCACCTCTGTTATATATATCTGAAAGGTCATCAATATCCTTCTTATCTACCTTGAAGCCTTTTCGTCCTCTCTCAAGATACATATCAACATATTTACGGTAAATATGCGTTACCATAGCCGCATATGTGACATTCTTCATACGACCTTCAATTTTCAGAGAATACACTCCACTTTCTATAACATCAGGAAGTATCTGTAATGCACACATATCCTTAGGGCTTAATGCGTAACTGTTGTTTCTGTTATTAATCTTTTCGCCGTTATCATACACATCATAAGGCATCCTGCACGGCTGGGCACACCTTCCCCTGTTGCCGCTTCTTCCTCCGTTAAAGCTTGAAAGCAGGCATTGTCCCGAATAACAGTAACATAATGCTCCATGCACAAAGCTTTCTATCTCCACATCTAATCTCTCATGAAGCTGCTTTATTTCCTGCAGATTCATCTCTCTTGAAGTGACTATTCTTGTTGCACCAAGTTCCTTTAAAAGCCTGCTGCCATACACTCCGGTCTGTGTCATCTGTGTGCTTGCATGTATATCCATATCAGGAAAATGTTTTCTTATAAGGTTAAACACACCCATATCCTGTACAATCACTGCATCAAGACCTGCCTCATAGAATGGTATAAGATATTCTATAAGACTGTTCTCTATCTCTCTTGACTTAAGAAGAGTATTAACTGTCAGATAAACCTTTCTACCGAATAAATGTGCATATTCAATAGCACAGATAAGCTCTTCATCATTAAAATTATTGGCAAATGCCCTTGCTCCAAACATATTGCCTCCCAGGTATATGGCATCTGCCCCTGCCGCCACAACAGCTTTCATAATATCAAGTGAACCTGCTGGTGCTAAAACCTCCACCTGTGTTTTTCTCTTATCAACATTCATAGTTGTAACCGCCTTTAAATTAAATGGCTGCTGCAAATGCATTTGCAACAGCCGTTATTATTAATACCAGATAATCTTATGTAAATCACTTCTTAGAGTCATTCAGTTCTGTCTCTAACTTGACAATATTCTTCTGATACTTGTTAATCTCACTCTTTAATTCCTTAATCTCTTTTGCTGAACTTTCTGCCTTAATCTGTGCTGCAATAAGCTCATGCTTAAGGTCGTATATTTCCTTATCCTTGTTCTCAATATCTAACGAAATACTGTCTGCCATCTTCTTAGCCTTGAAGTAATCATCTGCAATATTAAGATACATCATATCAGTTCTGAGCTCTGCTGACATTCGTCTGTAACTCTCTTCTTTATTAAATTCAGTTATCTTGTTATTAATGTATGATGCAACTCTCTGAAGATACTCCTCGCTTTCATATCCACCAAGCTTGATTACCTTACCTCCAAGAATTACTTCTGCTGTATTCTTTGATGACATAAGTCCCCTCCATATATGTAGAAATAAACATATTAAGTATATAATAAATACACTTACTATTCAACTCATAAAACACATTCTTTAGAATATTTTATGTTATTTTTGTTTGAATGGCCTGCCAAGATTATCATAAGCTGCTTTAGTTGCAACTCTTCCTCTTGGAGTTCTGTTAATATACCCGTTCTGTATAAGATATGGCTCATAAACATCTTCAAGCGTTCCTGAATCCTCGCCTATTGAGGCTGCCAGTGTCTCAATACCAACAGGTCCGCCATCAAACTTATCAACTATTGTAGTAAGTATAACACGATCGTTACGGTCCAATCCATCTCTGTCAACATCTAACAGATTAAGTGCATAATCAGCAACATCCTTATTGATATGTCCGTTATATTTAACCTGTGCAAAATCTCGCACTCTCTTTAAAAGTCTGTTGGCAAGTCTCGGTGTTCCTCTGGATCTTCTTGCAAGCTCATGTGCTCCGTCTGAGTCAATATCAACATTAAGCACATTGGCTGAACGGATAATGATTTTCTCAAGCTCCGGAACTGTATAGAATTCCATATGGCTTACAACACCGAATCTGTCTCTTAAAGGAGCTGATAAAAGTCCCGCTCTTGTTGTTGCACCTATCAGAGTGAACTGTGGCAGATCAAGTCTTATAGACCTTGCTGTTGCACCCTTTCCGATCATAATATCAATCTTATAATCCTCCATTGCCGGATACAGCACTTCTTCAACCTGTCTGTTAAGTCTGTGAATCTCATCAACAAAGAGAATATCACCCTCACTCAAGTTGTTAAGTATAGCTGCCATATCTCCCGGCTTCTCGATTGCAGGACCGGATGTAACCTTGATATTAACCCCCATTTCATTAGCAATAATTCCTGCCAGAGTTGTCTTTCCAAGTCCCGGAGGTCCATAGAAAAGCACATGGTCAAGTGCCTCTCCTCTTTCCTTTGCTGCCTCAATATATACTTTAAGATTACTCTTAACCTTATTCTGTCCAACATAGTCATCAAGAAATAATGGTCTTAAGGAATTCTCAATACCATAATCTTCTTCAGTTATCTGTGTTGATATAATCCTCTTTTCCATATAGCCCCTCATTTCTCAAATACTATTCTGCTCTAGAATTTAGCCAGCTTCTTTAACGCTTCCTTAAGAACCGTCTCAGAATCCTTATTCTCTATATCTTCCACTTCCTTGACAGCAACAAGTGCATCTTTGCTTGAATATCCAAGTGATACAAGTGCCTCAACAGCGTCATTTCTTATCATCATAACATTACTTACATTACTGTTATTGTCTGCCTTTTTATTCTTAGAAAGTGCTGATTCAAATACTTCATCAAGCTTTAACTTATCCTTAAGCTCAATTATAATCTTCTGTGCTGTCTTAGGTCCGATACCAGGAAGTGCCTTGATTGCTGCCACATCATCAGCAAGAACTGCAAATCTTAAATCATCTGCTGTGATATTAGATAATGCACCAAGCGCTGCCTTAGGACCAATACCATTGACACATATAAGCATTTTAAACATGCTTAAATCATCTCTTGTAAGGAATCCGAACAGACTGCATTCATCTTCCTTGACATTCATATATGTATATATCTTAACCTCACTGCCAACTGATGGAAGCTCACCAGGAACTGAACCCGGAACATATATATTATATCCGATTCCATTAGCTTCCACAACGATTACATCTGGCAGGATTTCGGCAAGCTCACCTTTAATGTATGAAATCATTCTCTACCCCCAAGACAGTAATTGATAAACTGCTGTGCTGTTCTTCCTGATATTCCACCATGTGAAAGTTCCCACTTGTTAGCCTCTGCCATAAGCTCTTCATCTGTCATCTTAACATTATTCTTCCTTGCAAGGCCAATAACAATATCAAAGAATTCTTTCTGTGATGGCTTAGAGTAGCTTATCTGGCATCCAAATCTGTTCACTAATGAAAGCTTCTCCTCAATAGTATCAGATCTGTGAAGGCCGTTATTGCTCTCTAAATCATTTCTGTCATTCCATGTTTCCTTGATAAGATGTCTTCTGTTAGATGTTGCATAGATAAGAATATTATCAGGCTTAGTCTCAACACCACCTTCAATTACAGCCTTTAAGAACTTGTATTCAATCTCGAATTCCTCGAAAGATAAATCATCCATATATATTATGAACTTGTAATTTCTGTTCTTAATGCTTGCTATAACATTAGATAAATCCTTGAACTGATGTTTGTATATCTCTATCATTCTAAGACCCTGGTCATAATATTCATTGACAATAGCCTTGATAGAAGTTGACTTACCTGTTCCGCTGTCACCAAAAAGAAGCGCATTATTAGCTTTTCTTCCCTGAACAAAGGCCTCTGTATTCTCCACAAGCTTCTTCTTCTGGATTTCATAACCTATAAGGTCATCTAACATAACCTTATCCATATTGTTAATTGGTGTAAATGTAACACCCTTATCACCGCCTATTACTCTGAATGCTTTATTAAGTCCGAACATTCCTACACCATATGCTTTATAGAAATCAGTAACATAATTAAAGAACTCATTCTCGTCCTTTGCTGTCTCAAGCTTAAGGCTTAAAGCCTGTACCTTCTCACTTACATTCTTATTGTACATAAGCTCTTTTTTAACAATTGCCTTGTAATCAGATATAAGTGAAAAACAGTTGATTCCAAGTGCAGCCTCAATAGGTCTGAAATCATAATTAAACAGATTCATAAACACCTTGAAGTCGTTCTTAGCAAATTCATTAACACTTCCATCATTAGCACCTACCTTTTCGCATGTAAGGCTGAATGGATTCTCATTAGTTATAAGATAGAATGTAAGATAATTATGCCATAAATTCTTATCAAAGCCATAATCTGTGGCAACCTCCAATATTCTCTTAATCTGCTCATATATATCACTTATAAGCTTGTCAGGAGTCTCCTCATCCCTGTCAAATTTTTTGAAAATATCGGACATTTTCATAAGAATAGTGTCCTCATGATTACCATATATAATAAGTTTCGCAACTTCTCTGTACATTATTATTCCCTCTTCTTTCTCTTATTAATTACAAGCTGCATGGCAAAGATGGCCACACCTGCAAGTGACACCAACGCTCCCTCTTTAAGAAGCGGCGTAGAATACTTAAGTGTTACATTATGCGTTCCACTCGTAAGATATACAGCCATATACTGACCATTAGCATTATATAGCTTTTGTCTTTCTCCGTCTACATATACCTTCCAGCCCTTTGAATAAGGGATTGTAAGACACAGATATTTATTACGGTCAAGTGTTATCTGACCTGTAACCTTATTATTTCCAAGCTCTACGTCTGTTAATACATTTTCTTTAAGTGCATTAATCTCGTCAGTGTAACTGTCCATTGGCTGGCATACAATCTGTATATCATCATAAGAATACACACCAATCTTCTGGAAAGTCACTGTAACTGATGTAACATTTTCTTCCGAATAGCCCATATTCACACTAAAATCATGCTGGTTACTGTAATAGCTGTAATCAGATGTGAAGTAATTCATTGACTTGGTTACTCCTGTATCAGTCGTAATTCCAAGCTTAACACTGCTTGTAGACTGTGTCCAATATATGAAATTCTTAAATATCTTCTTCTTTTCATTATGTGAAAGCTCTTTCCAGTCTGCCTTAGAGTATAAGTCTAATGGGTCGAACTTCCTCTTTCCAAAATACAACTGGAACTGTGCTGCACCTTCATAATCAAGACCATTAATATTAAAGTAAGTCTCGCCTGCGCCACTGCCTGTAAAGTTAAATGTTACTCTGGCACCTGCCTTAGTTACTGCAAATGTATTATCCGTACACTGTACTTCTTTGGCATCATAATCCATTGTATAATCTTTAATCTGGCTGTCATAACTTAAATCTTTAACAGATACCCTGTCAGGAAGCGCCTCCCTCGTATATTTCCCACTTCTGTCAATAACAACAGCCTGAAGCATAGCCTTCTGCTTATCTACTGCACTTAAGCCTTCCCATTCCCTCTTATTAACAGCTTTGTCATAGGTAAAGCCTAATGGAAGTTCATTGTCGTTATTATACATTACATAATCATCATTTTCTGATTCATAAGTAAATCCATATGGAACAAGTCCGCCGGTCTTACTTACCAGATACTTTGAGGCAGATGACAATGTTATAAGAGATGACCTGTCATCATAGCCTGTGTATTTGTGCGGAAGCAGCGTATCAAGCCTGATTGCACAATCATATCTGAACTTCGATACATACGGATTAGTAAGTGTCCAGTACAGATTAGAGGATGATATTCCTGTTATGCAGTTCATATTGTACGAAAGTCCAGAGCCTGAATATCTGATAAAATCTGTATCTTCAGCATCTTTACTTATAAGCTCCTTCTCGCTTCCAAACACATCTTCCTGTGCCATTTTAACGCTTATGCACTGTGCCGCATAATTTTCCCCAAATGAAGCATTTTTCCATATACCATTAGCTAATGCCGCCAGCATAACCGCTACTGTCACCATCATGCATCTGTTATATTCATTAATATTCTTTATGCTAAGTCCAATTAGCAATATCGCTCCAATTGCAACTGCACTTATAAGCTTGCCATTTCTTGAATACTTTACGCACATACATACCACAAAATATATTGTAAGTGCAACTCCAATAAAGCGGATTTCTTTTCTTTCCAGTTTTATAAGACGCGGCATCATGCACACAAGTATATATGCACATAATAATGCAAATGAATATATCCACCTGTTACACATATATGAAAATCCGTTCATTGCCTGTCCGAAGAACGGTATACATATCATCACAGCACTTATAATAAAATAAGTCTTAAGCATTGTGTACTTACGTCTGCTCTTAAACATTAAAAGCACTGCAAGCAACACAGGTACTGCAAATCCCATGCATGTCCAGAAGTTATCACCCTCAACGATAAAAAGTCCCGGAAGCTTTGCATAGTATGAAAAAGGATATACCAGTCCCATTTTGTTAGGTGTATTAAATCTGCTGTCACTTAAGAAAACGTGAAGCACAGGCAGAAACACTATCGCCGCCATACACAGTCCTGTAACCGATGAAACTGCAAGTCTTAATATTCCTTTGCCCCACATTTTTACATTCTTTCCATAACAGAATATAAATCTTACAATAACATATATAATTGTTGTGAACACAAGCATGTAGAAGAAATAAAAATTACTCATTGCAGCAACAGCTACTGTTATTGTAAAGAGCCACATTTTCTTCTCTCTGATTATCTTCTCAACACCCAATATAAGCAGCGGATAATACAGAAGCGGGTTAAGAAAGAACGGATGTCTTACCGCATTGTATATTGCCCAGTAGCAGAATGCATAAGCTACTGCTCCTGGAAGGACATATCTTTTCTTATGTCCTGTATAAAAACACAGCATTGAAAATGCTATACCTGACAGATATATTCTTAAAAGAATCATTGCTTCATAGAATATATACATGTATTTTGCCGGAAAGAGAAAGCAGAAAAATGTAAATGGGTCGCCTATCACATAATAGTGAAATGTTCCTATAACATCACTCCCCTCACCTATTGCAAAATCCCACTGTGGTATTACAAACTGATGATTGATAAATATATTTTTAAAGAAATCCCTTAAATACTGTGAATAATATATGAGTGACTTATAATGCTGTTCCCAGCCATCAACCTCCCATATGAATGTCTTTCTAGTGAAAAAATAAAAAGAAAACACACCTATAGCAAGGATTGCAAAAATAACTGAATAAGCCAGAAAATATGTTGATTTTCTGGAATCAAGTCTTTTATAAAAATCTTGTAACTTCGATTTCATCTCTGCCATAGGTGTATCTTCTCTTTTCTTAAACTAGGAAACTGCCATAAGCATAAGCCTACGGCAGTTTCTTATTATAACTTATTGTGATTAAATTATCAATGAAGATGTATTATCTTCTTAGGGCACTTCTCAGCACACTTTCCACAACCTGTACACTTTGAATAATCAATATGTGCAATGTTGTTTTCTACTGTAATAGCACCAAACTCACACTGCTTTGTACATAACATACATCCGATACATCCAACAGAGCATACTGACATAACATCTTTACCCTTATCATTAGATGAACAGTTAACTGTATAGTTACTCTTGTATGGTATGATTTCAATAAGGTGTCTTGGACATACAGCAACACATTTACCACATGCCTTACATTTGCCCTTATCTACTACAGCAATACCATTAACAACATGAATTGCATCAAAAGGACACGCCTTAACACATGAACCATATCCCATACATCCGTATGTACATCCCTTAGAACCGCCGTTAGGAACGACGTTCATTGCTGTACAGTCCATTGCACCTGAGTATACATAATTCTCTTTTGCTTTGTCGCAGTCACCAGCACATTTAACAAATGCTGTCATTCTTACTGACTCTCCAACTTCCTCACCCATGATTGCACCAATCTTTGCTGCAACCGGTGCACCACCAACTGGACATGCGTTAGCTGGAGCTTCTCCTGCGGCAATTGCCTTAGCAAGTGCATCACATCCTGCATATCCACAACCACCACAGTTGTTTCCAGGAAGTTCTGCTCTTACATCTATCTCTTTCTGGTCTACTTCAACATAGAACTTCTTACCCATTACTCCGAGGAAAAGTCCGAGAAGAAGACCAGTGCAGCTTACAACAACTGCAGCAATAATTATACCTGACATCTTGTCGTCCTCCTCTTAAATAATACCTGAAAATCCAAAGAATGCGATAGCCATAAGTCCTGCTGTAAGTAATACAATAGGCATTCCCTTAAAGCTTTCCGGAACATCATTGAATTCGTTTCTTTCACGTATACCAGCCATGATTATGATTGCTATTGTGAAACCAACAGCTGTTCCTAATCCACTGACTACAGAATCTAAAAGCTTCTGACCAATATTAAGTCCTGCTGCTGTGTTATAGTTCTGTACATTAGTAAGTGCAATACCAAGTACTGCACAGTTAGTTGTAATAAGCGGAAGGTATACACCAAGTGCTTCATAAAGAGATGGTGATGTCTTCTTTAAAAACATTTCAACAAACTGAACAAGTGCCGCAATTACAAGGATGAATACAATTGTATTCAGATATGTAAGCTTGAGCGGTGTAAGTATACAGTCATATATAAGACTGCAGACAGCTGATGAAATAGTGATAACGCCGATAACAGCGCCACCCATTCCTGCTGCTGTGTTTATCTTCTTAGAAACTCCAAGGAAAGGACACAAACCGAGGAACTGGCTTAAAACTACATTATTGACAATTGCTGTACTTACAGCTATCAATAATAACTGTGAAAAATATCCCATATTTACCTCCCTTAGTTATTCTTAGCCTCAGCCTTAGCTTCTTCTATCTCTTCTGTGTAATCAGGAACTTCTGCAGGCTTCATGCCTTTCTTTCTCTTAATTCTGTTCATAATAGCAATCATGAATGCAAGAACAAAGAATGCTCCTGGTGCAAGAATAAAGATACTTGCTGGTGTGTAACCGATTGTTGAGAGATCGAATAATGCGTTAGTACCATCTGAGAAAATTGTACCGCCACCGATAAGCTCTCTTATTGCTCCAAGGATTGTAATAGCAATTGTGAATCCAAGTCCCATACCTATTCCATCAAAGAATGAAGGAATTGGAGGGTTCTTAGAAGCATACGCTTCTGCACGTCCAAGGATGATACAGTTAACAACTATAAGAGGAATATATATTCCAAGTGAATCGTACAGACTTGGCAGGAAGCCCTGCATAAGGAACTGTACCATTGTAACAAATGATGCAACGACAACGATGAACGCTGGCATTCTTACACCATCTGGAATAGCCTTACGAAGTAATGAAATCATAAGGTTTGATAATGCAAGTACTACTGTAGAAGAAAGTCCCATACCTATACCATTGATTGCTGATGTAGTAACCGCAAGTGTAGGACACATACCAAGTGTAAGTACCAGGGTAGGATTCTCTTTAATAATACCATTATAAAGTCTTTCAACACATTTATTCAACTGAAACACCTCCTACTGTCTTAACATTAGCCTTAGCAAGGTCTGCATATACAGCTAATGCTGCATTAACACCCTTTGTTATAGCCTTAGATGTAACTGTAGAACCACCGATTGCATCAATATAGCTGTCTGATGATGAACCTGTTCCATCTGTTACTACCTTATATTCTGAAGTCTTAGTTCCGTTAAACTGTGCTAAGAATGAAGGATCCTGCTTAGCTCTCATACCAAGACCTGCTGTTTCACTTATTGTAAGAATAGATGTTCCAAGATATGTTCCATCTGTTGAAAGTCCAACAGAGAACTTGATATCTCCGCCGTAACCGTCACTATCTGTAACTGTTACAACATAACCTGCTGTCTCGCTGCCTTTCTTTCCTATAGCAACTTCATTGACCTTATCCTTAGAGAAGTCAATGTCTGATGAAGCATTAATATCATCATCAGAAGGAAGGGCATCTATTGTCTCAAAGCTGTCTGCTTCTGCAAGAACTGCTTTGTAAGCCTTTTCCTTAGCATTCTCATTAGCCTTTGCAATAGGATCAAGTGTTATCTGATATACAACACCAAGAAGAATTCCGGCTACAAGTGTTATAGCAAATAAAACTAATGCATCTTTAACTATTTTCTTCATCTTATGCAGCCTCCTTTGCTTTCTTCTCTGGCTTCTTCTTACCAAATGACTTAGGAACTGTTACTCTCTCAATAAGAGGAACTAAGAGGTTACAGAAGATAATTGCATATGAAACGCCTTCTGCTGAACCACCATACATTCTGAAAATGAATGTAAGAAGACCTAAGCAGCAGCCAAATACAATTTTACCATTAGGTGTAATTGGTGAAGTTACATAATCTGTCGCCATGAAGATGGCACCAAGTAAAAGTCCACCACCACATACTTCCTCAAGCATGTAGATTACATCGAAATGATGTCCTGGTGCAAAAAGGAATATAAGCGCTGCAAATACACCTACATATATTACAGGTATTCTCCAGTTAATAACCTTTCTTGCAAGTAGGTAGATACCACCTAAAAGAAGGCAGATTGCTGAAGTCTCACCGATAACACCACCTGTTGTACCAATAAACATCTTAGCTAATGAAACAACGCCTGTTGATTCTGCACCAGGCTTAAGGAGTGCAAGAGGTGTTGCGCCTGAATATGCGTCTAAAAATCCGTTAGATGTAACGAAATTAGTCATCGGACCTGTATATGCAATAAGAAGGAAACATCTTGCTGCAAGAGCAGGGTTCATGAAGTTCTGTCCAAGTCCTCCAAAAAGCTGCTTAACTACGATAATTGCAAATACACATCCTACGATTTCAAAACCAACATTTAATGTTGATGGAATATTTAATGCAATAAGAAGACCTGTTACTGCTGCACTTAAATCTGTAACAGTAACTTTCTTATGCATGAAATACTGATATAATGCCTCACATGCTACACAAGTAACAATACCAATTACTATACGAAGCAGTGCATCGAGGCCAAAATTAACTATACCAAATATGCTGGCAGGAGTTAAAGCAATAAGAACATCTCTCATTATTGTCTGAGTAGTATTCCCGCTTCGCACATGAGGATTAGTCGATACGTTAAAAATCTCACTCACTTTGATTGCCCACCTTTCTACTTCTTTCTTCTGTTAGCAAGTACTGTACTTCTCATAGCCTTAATCTGCTGTGTTAATGGTCTCTTGGCTGGACAGACATATGAACAGCTTCCGCACATTACACATTCCATACCATCGAACTTAGTAAAGCCTTCTTCATCATTACGAGATGAAAAACCGGCAAGCTTTGCTGGAAGAAGGTGTTCCGGACATGCCTCACCACATTTACCACATCTTATACATGCAGAAGACTCTATCTTAGATACGATATCATTCTGGAATACAAGAAGTGATGAACTTCCCTTAACAACAGGTACGTCAAGACTGTACATGGCAAATCCCATCATAGGACCACCAGAAATATATTTCTCAGGTTCTCCTACAGGACCACCGGCAGCGTCAAGAAGCTGTCTGTAATTAGTTCCTAACCATACATAGAAGTTGCCAGGCTCTTTAACTCCGTCGCCTGTTACAGTACATATTCTCTTAGTAAGAGGCTTACCTTCTATAACTGAAAGATAGATTGAGAATATTGTATCAACATTATGTACGATACAGCCTGCATCAGCTGGAAGCATGCTTGAATTAATAGCTCTTCCTGTTGTTGCATATATAAGACTACGCTCTCCTCCCTGTGGATACTTAGTCTTTAATGGCTTAACTTCAATATCAGGCTCAGAAGCTGTAGCTTCCTGCATGATTCTTATTGCCTCAGGCTTATTATCTTCAATACCGATAATTCCCTTAGCATGGTCAAATATCTTAAGAGCAATCTTAAGACCCATAACAACCTTGTCTGATTCTTCTAATAATCTTCTGTAATCAGATGTAAGGTAAGGCTCACACTCTGCTCCATTAACGATAATGTAATCTATGGCTTCAGGATTCTTTGGAGAGAGCTTAACATTAGTTGGGAAACCAGCTCCTCCCATACCTACAACACCAGCAGCCTTGATTCTTTCTAAGATAACGTCCTTAGTAAGATCCTCGAACTTCATAGGTGTATATTCAACTTCTTTGAATTCGCCATCATTCTCGATAATGATAGAATTGCACTTACCGCCTGTAGCCAATGTTCTTGGCTCAATAGCTTTAACAGTACCTGATACAGATGAATGAATGTTCGCAGAAACAAATCCACCTGCCTCGGCTATCAGCTGGCCTGCAAGGACATAGTCGCCCTTGGCAACAACTGGCTTAGCAGGTGCGCCGATGTGCTGTGAAAGCGGGAACACCATCTCTCCTACGGCTGGAAAGAGTTCTTTGATTGGTTTATCCTTAGAAAACTCTTTACCGTCATAAGGATGACATCCACCTTTAAATGTACACTTTCCCATGACATATTTCTCCTTATAAAGTTTTTATTAAATAGTATTTTATCTCAATAAATAGCAAAAATCTACTTTTTTTTGTGTATATATTCCTATATAATAAGAGAAAATGAGTACTTTTTTAACAATCGGTTTGTCTAATCAAACCTAAAACGAGGATTTTTTATGATAACTATTAATGATACCCTGCACACAAACGCAGACACCGCAATGCTTAAAGCAATATGTCCGGATACTGACAGCATCTGCTTTTTTGATATAGAAACCACAGGATTTTCAAGAAATTATAATATAGTATACCTCATAGGCGCTGTATATTTCCGTAACGGAATATCGCATTATTTACAGTGGCTTGCAGAATCCGATTCCGATGATTCCCGCATGAACATTCAGCTTACTGCTCCCTCCGGTGTGGTCTATTCCTATTTTCTGGAACCTGATGAACAGACGGTACTTCCTTTTTCCGAAGGCTCCGGTGAGTATCTCATCACCTGCTATCAGCAGATTGATGGAAAACAG
>ENA-OPNJ01000737-OPNJ01000737.1-human-gut-metagenome-genome-assembly--contig:-NODE-737-length-14513-cov-3.406211_pt1 | contig 14513 bp, 9 predicted proteins | sample MGYA00241535_ERZ501767 | MGnify/ENA primary metagenome ERZ501767 (study PRJEB25962, sample SAMEA2042564) | human gut metagenome | biome: human gut; feature: human-associated habitat; material: faeces...
GGTTATGGTGGTTGTAATAAACGTTGGAGCGTGAAAAACGGCAAATAAAACCGGCTAGGGAGAAAAGAGTGGTCAGATGGTTGTCAAGAGGCATAGCACACATAGAACGCGTCAAAAAACACGCGCGCGTTAAGAATCGTACGCGTGCGTTTTTGTGATGTGTTATACTCTGTCCATTGGAATATACTTTGCCCTTGCGCCTTTTCCAGTTATTTCAGCACCTAGAATGATGAATCAAAACACAAGCTGCTACAAGAACTTTTGAAAATCGTAGATGGCTTCGATGTTTCTCCTTACGACAACGAAAAGACCGAAGTAATTCTTGACTTCAAAAACTTGTACTTAATCTACATCAAGTAAACTGCTAAAATAAAAACGCAAAGGCAGGTTATTTGTGTAAAGGTGTTGGTGTAGACTTGTTGCATGGTAATATGCAGTTGTAAAGGGAAGGCGCAAGCCTTCTCTTTTTTGTTTCAAAACAATTTGACCCAGAACGAAAAACCTGGCTGCCTAGCAGTTGGGAGCTTTATTGTGGGCCAAAGCATAGCCTAAAAGGAGTGATTTCTGGTGTTGGTTCGTACCAAATCATCAATGTTCAATAATGCTGTCGGGGTCAGAAGTCAAGGGTGAAATGAACTATATTTTCCCCCCTTGACATCCACCCCCCTCGGTGTTATGATGCCAACGAGACGGCAGCCGGACAAGCTTGATGCCGCCTCGAATAATTTTTGCTCTATTTGCACCCTGAATGTGGATCACACAGAGTTTGGGATTGATCCGAGGATTACGCCATGAACAAGACAAAAGATATGACCGTAGGCAGCCCCACCAAAACCATCTTCTTTTTCTCCGTACCCGTCTTGCTTGGAACCCTATTCCAGCAAATATATAACATGGCCGATACGATCATTGTCGGGCAATTTTTGGGTGAAGACGCCCTTGCTGCCGTGGGGGCGACCGGAAGCACTGTATATCTTGTAATTGGCTTTGCTTCCGGCCTTACCCAAGGCTGCGGTATTTTAGTCTCACAGGCATTTGGCGGGCACCGTCTGAACGAACTAAAGAAGGTAGTTGGCACAGCACTCTTGCTCACAGTGGTGTTTTCAGTTATCCTCACTATTCCTACCGTTTCTTTTAGCCGCCAGATTCTGTTAGCGTTGCACACCCCTTCGAACGTACTCCTCTACGCACACGAATATCTTCGCGTCATCTTTGGCGGTATCCTGTGTACGATGGCCTACAATATTGCAGCCAGTATCCTTCGCTCTTTGGGTGACAGCCGCACACCTTTATATTTCCTCATTTTGTCGTCATTCTTGAATATTGTTTTGGATATATTTTTTATCGCGACACTACATATGGGAACTGCAGGCGCCGCTTGGGCAACGGTGTTGTCACAGGGAATTTCTGCACTGCTATGCTTTTGGTACATGTTTCACAACTACAACAATCTACGTCTCAGTATCCGCGACCTGTACCCCGATCCTTATCGGATTCTGTGTATGATACAAAGCGGCATTCCCATGGCTTTAAACCAAACCGTTACTGCGTTTGGAATTATGATTCTGCAGAGCGGCATCAATCAATTCGGTTCTTCCGTAATGGCGGCCTATACTGCCGCTTCTAAGCTTGAATCCTTGGTGATGCAACCTATGATCGCACTGGGCTCGGGCATTTCTACGTATTGCGCACAAAACATAGGAGCCAGGAAAACAAAACGCATTTTTGTTGGTGTACGCAGCACGATGCTCCTTTCCCTTGGTGCTGCAATTCTGGGTATGGCTTTGTATGGAATTGCCTCCAAAGCCATTCTGCGGATATTTTTGAGTGATCCCTCGCCCGAAATGGTACATTATGCACTGCAATATCTCTACACAAGCGTGTGGTTCCTTTTATTTTTGGCATGGATTTTTCTGTTCCGCAATGCTTTGGTTGGGCTCGGGAACGGCCTTATCACCATAATTGGTGGCGTGGCCGAGCTTCTTTGCCGTTTTTTGTGCATTCATTTTCTGCTTCAACCTTTCGGTTTCTGGTGTATTTGTCTAACCAATCCTATTACCTGGATCGTTGCGTGCAGCCTTTTCTGCGGATTTTATTTTCGTTGGGAACACCAGCAAAAACATTGCTCAAAAAGTGCGAGATGATCCATCTCAGAAGATTATCGGGGTCTCTGCCAGTGGATTCTGTCTGAAGGAACGTCTTGGCAATCTCCGCAATGTCATCGACCAGAATTCCGACGAAATGCGAATCGCCATGATCGCCATGCAGGATGAACAGTTTGCCCATCAGACGTTTATGTCTGAACTGTGTAACCATAAACACTTCTTCTCGAATCAATTCCGGCCATGCCACAGGATCGATTTTAAGGCACCATACAGCACGTTTCAGTGCCAGATGACAAAGGGGGCTTACAAGAAGCAAAAACGACGTTACACAGCCCTCCAGGCATCACGCAATGCATCGTATTCCCATGCAAGGTATATTGGATTGACCGGAGAAAATACCGACGTCTCTGTACAACTTTGAAAAAGATGAGTTGAAAACTATAAGCCTATTGTGTTGCGGAGCAATCAAGCGTTTCGTTTTGTAAATGAATCGTGCATACAAAAAAGCAGACCCGTGAGTCCACGGGTCTGCTTTTTTGTATTTGCGATAGGGAAGAGTATGGACGGGTTACGCAGGTATCGATCCGGGAGATTCGGTTTCCAAACATCCACATCCGCTGGGCTTTTCGCGGATTCGTATGGCTTTTTATTTGTGGGCGGGCTCCTCGCCGGCTGGACATTCTCTCCCCATTTGGCAGCCGCTACCGAATGATTCGTGAAGGATTAATTGGTGGGAAGTTCGCGATAGGTCATTCTTTCAAAATCAGAATAACCACCAGCGTCCTCTCCATTGCCGGAAGCGTATAACCCCAGTGTACAGCCGACAAAACCGCCGGCATGTTCCGTGCTTAAAGAGCGCAGATCAATGTCGGAGATAACCGGTTTCCATTCACTATTGCTTTGGTAAAGAACACTGGCCACAAGCCCTTCTACGCGCAACTTCAGTTTAATGGGGAGTGCAGCCGGCAGATCCATTTGCGCCAAACAGCTGTCTTCACCATCTTTGCAAAGAGAAACAACAAGTTTGACCCCCGAATCCTGGGGATAGCACTCTGCCCGCAGATGATTTTCGTTGCTTTGAACCATGGCAATACCGGCGCAATCACTCTCTTTGCAGAAATGCGGGATAAAGCTGGTTTCAAATTCGCAATTCCAGTGTTGCTGACGCAGCGCGAGGTATGCAGGCTCACCGCAATCCTTCAAGCTGTCGCAACGATGGAAAAGACGAACGATATGCTCTTCTGCGTGCAGTTCCAGTTCGTGATCGCGGTGATTGCGCAAAGTCAGCAATTCCAGCGGCAGAGAAGGTGTATCAAACGTATAGGTTTTACATTGGGGCACGTCGTCAGAAGGCTGCCCCTCGTAAGGCAGCGTGACTACTTCTTCAAGATGACCGACCCCCGCATTTACAACCGGCCAACCATCTTCCCAGGTGACCTTTGCCAAAAAGGTTTCACGCCCCAACAACGTGTACCCTTGGTTCGGCCGGCAAGCCAATACAACCATATACCAGTTGCCGTTTCCGTCATCCACTAAGTCGGCATGACCGACGCAGGTAACAGGATATTGGGCTCCCAAATGGCGATGCGTCAGAATGGGGTTGCAGGGGCAGTACTCGTAGGGACCAAACACATTTTTGCTGCGCGCGATCATGACGCTGTGGTGGATGGAAGTACCGCTTTCCGCATGCAAAATGTAATAGTAACCGTCCTTTTTGTACAGGTGAGGTCCCTCCGGCCAAATGGCTTTGCGCTGGAATCCGGTAAGTACAATGGTGGCATCGGGCTTTAACTTCATCGTGTCCAGATCCAGAGTTTGAATCCAAATTTCGCAGTCACCATTGTAGCGGTACCCGGCAGAACGCGGCCGTTTGCCGATATAATAGCAGGTACCGTCATCGTCAAAAAAGAGACTGGGATCAATGCCGCCGGTAGACTCACCCAAATAGTAAGGCTCGGACCAGGGGCCGCGCGGATCTTTTGCAGTGACGATAAAATTTCCTTGGTCGGACACGTTGGTGGTAATCATATACCAGGTGCCCTTATGGTAACGAATGGTAGGGGCAAAAATCCCCTGGGAATGCTGACAGCCGGACAAAGGAACCTGAGAATCACGATCGAGCACATTGCTGATCAAATTCCAGTGGACAAGATCTTCGCTCTCAAAAACCGGCACGCCGGGAAAATACGCAAATGTCGAATGAACCGTATAGAATTTGTTCCCTACCCGGCAAATCGAAGGGTCGGGAAAGAAGCCTGTCATGATAGGATTTTTAACGGAAAGCATAGAAAACCTCCAGGTATAAAGGTGTGATATTCTGCATGCAAAAATATAGAGTTATGGCCGCTGCATCCAAGAGGAAAAACAGATGCAGCGGCCATAGCTATTAGAGGGTGCCGCCGAACTGACTTTTCGGATTACAGGCACTGGAAAACAGGGGCGAATGGCAGGAAAAGGATTTTACTCTTTTACACTGCCAATGGTCATGCCGGATACAAAGTATCTTTGCAGGAAGGGGTAAAGCAGAATGATGGGAAGCATTGTCACCACAGTAGCGGCGGAACGCACGGTAACCGGCGTGACGGCTGCGGTAGCGGTGTTGGCACTGCCGCTTTGCTGCATGACAGAGGAAAGAAGCTTCATCAACTCATATTGCAGGGTCGTATACTGGGTGTTCATCCGGTTGTACAACATAGCATCGAACCAGGAGTTCCACTGTCCGACAGCTACGAACAGGGCGACGGTGGCATACACCGGCTTGCACAGGGGCGAGATGATACGGGTAAAGATGGTGAAATCGTTGGCACCGTCAATCATGGCGGATTCTTCCAGCGCGCTGGGCAGACCTTCCATGAAAGTGCGCATAACCAGAACGTTAAATGCGCTGACCATGCCCGGAATGACGTATACCCAGAAAGAGTTGGTCAGGTTCATGTTGCGGTACAAAATCAAGGTGGGGATCATACCGCCGTTCACGTACATGGTGATGACCCAGAACAAAGACAGCTGGGAACGGAACAAAAAGCGTTTGCGGCTGATGATGTAGGCCAAAAGTGCGTTCGTTACCAGGGCGAAGATGGTTCCCAACACAGTTCTGGCCACCGAAACCACTGCACCGGTGATGATGTTCTGCTGATTCAGAACCGTTTTATAGTTCGAGAGCGTAAAGATGCGCGGCCACAGATGGATGCCACCGCGTACGGCGTCGATACCGTCGTTGAAAGAAAGCGCCACCGTGTTCAGAACAGGATACAGCGTAATGGTGACGAACAAAACCAGGAAAATGGTATTGCAGGTAACAAAGACTTTGTCCATGGTGGATGATTTGATTTTCATGTGTACCCTCCCCTTAGAACAATCTGTCTTCACCGGCACGTTTGGCAATCCAGTTTGCGCCGAGAATCAGAATAATTGCAACGACGCTCTTGAAGATACCGGCTGCAGTACCCAAAGAATAATCGTTCTGGCTGATGCCCCAGGTCAAGGTGTAGATATCAATGGTTTCCGAAACACTCTTGACCAGGCCGTTGCCAAGCAGATACTGGACTTCAAAGCCTGCATTCAATACGTTGCCAATATTCATGATCAGCAGAATCATAATGGTGGACTTGATGCCAGGAAGCGTGACGTGCCAGATTTTGCCCCACCGGCCGGCACCATCCAAAGTGGCTGCCTCATACAGGCTGGGATCGATGGAGGTAATGGCGGCCAGGTAGACAATGGCATTCCAGCCGGTTTCCTTCCAAACATTGGCAAATGCAACGATTGGCCAAAAATAACCCGGATTGGCGAAGAAGTTGATGGGCGAATTCAGAATGCCCAGGTTCACCAGCATCTCATTGATGATACCGGTGGAAGACAGCGCATCGTGCAGAATACCGGTGACAACGATCCAGGAAAGGAAGTGGGGCAGATAGGAAATCGTTTGAACAAGCTTTTTGCCGAACATGTTGCGTACTTCGTTCAGCAGGATGGCGAAGATAATGGCCATTAAAAAGGTGGTCACCAGATTGAGAACGCCCATGGCCAGAGTGTTACGGATATCACGCAAAAAGACGTCGTCAGAGAACAGGAATTTGAACTTTTCCAGTCCTACGAATTTAGATCCGAAGAGGCCGTCTTTGGGTTTGTAGTTCTGAAAGGCCATTACCCAGCCTGCCAGTGGAACGTAATAAAATACGATGCCGTATACAAAAAAGATAGCCGCACAGACCATCAGAAATTTCTGGCGTGAAATCTCTTTCCATGTAATACGCTTTGATGGATTTTTCATTGGAGAGTCCTCCTAAGGAACGTGTATGGCGAATCATGTGTTGCAAACTAACGTTTAAGGAGCTTGCGGGTTGAATGCATTTCATAAAAAAGTGGCCACAGCTACACCGTGCAACCGTGGCCACTTGTATGTGTCAACGTCTATGTCGCCTGCAATAACGGGCATCAAAGACCGGCACGGCGCTCAAGCTCAGTTTGCATTTCTGCCAAGAAATCCTGCGGATTGGCTGCGTTGTACGCAGTCATGTATTCATTCCAGGTGCTTTCAAAATCAGGCGCCATAACAACTTTGGGCAGCCATTCGTGCTTGACTTCGCCCATCTTGACCCAGGCAACACCACCGGGGGTTGCGGTAGTCATTGAACCGGAGTAAGAATACATCGGGAACCAGGGGCCCTGTTCTTCTTCCACAGAACCGATCATATCGACGTAGCTGTCTACGCCGTAGGCATCAAACACTTTCTGCAGGGGGGTGGACAGGCCGTCCAGGAATTCGCTTGCCTGCTGATCGGGCTTCATGGCGTTCTTGCCGTCCCGGCTGGTGCCCAGCCACTGCGGCATGTAGGAATAGCTGCACAGGTGAGAGGCCTGGTAGGTGGGATCCGCGCATTTCGTCCGCATTTCATCGGTGCGGTAATACAGGCCGTTTTCATCAACCAGGTAATCCTCACCTTCAACGCCCCAGAAGCGAAGATCGTGGATTTCCTGATCCAGCAGATCGTTCATAAACTTAAATGCAGCGTCAATATCGGAGCAGCTGGTGGTAACGGCCACGCCGCTGGAATTGTTCAGGGTATCGGCGTAGGTGTGCCAGCGGTTTTCCATTCCTTCGTCAATGGTCAGGCCCAGCGGAACGTAGTTGCAGCCCTGCTCGTCCAAACCCTGCTGTTTGAAAACATCATTGACATCGTACGCGAAGTCCCACCACTGGTCGCACATGCCCAGCACAGCGCCGGTGGAAAGCTTGGCGATGTATTCATCGTAGGTCTGGGTGGCGAATTCTACGTCCACGTAGCCTTTCTGGTATTCTTCGTTCAATTTCTGGAAATACCTCTTGGCAGTAGGCGTGGTATTGTAGTCAACCACCTGCATCGTATCCTTGTCTACAATGACAGAGCCGTCGTTGGGATACCCATCAAGGAACTGGGGTGCATTCTCGATGCAGAAATAGCGCCAGTCTTCGCAAAGTGCCGTCTAGGGAATGTTCTTGGTACCGTTTGCCATGGTGGGGTTGGCATCGGCATAGCTTTCCAGCAGATCGAAATACTGGTCCAGGGTTTTGATTTCGGGGTAACCGGCCCATTCCAGAACACGCGCCTGAATCCAGAAGGCTTCATCGTTATGGGTGGTGGCACGATCTTCGCCATAGGTGTTCTGGAATACGTTGGCCCAATAGATTTTGCCGTCCTCCTGGCGGAAGTTGTCCCACTCTTCGTCGGTGTACATCTCTTTCAGGTTGGGATACTTTTCCAGGTAATCATCCCAAGGCACCAGGACGCCTGCATCGTAAAGAGACATCATGGCATCGCCGCCATTGATGAAGTCCGGATACTCACCGCCCGCGATGATTGTGCCGATGGCTTCTGCGTCGGTCTGGCCGGTCAGCCAGGTCTCTTTCAGTTTGGCACCGGTCTTTTCGGCAATGATGTTCATAACATCGTTGTCATCATTGATTTCGGAACCGGGCATTGCGGTAAACATCGTAAATGTTTTGATCCCATCGGACGATTCATTAGAGCCGCCACATGCCGTTAAGCCCAGCAGCATGACCGCGGACATACTTGCCGCAAATACGCGGCGCCACAATTTTACTTTCATAATTGGCCTCCTGTAGATAGATTTTCCGCCCTTGCGGGTTTCCCTGGTTTAAGTATATATACCAAAAATGTCTTACACAACCGACAAATTCCAGTAAAAACCCCTGAAAATTATAGCTTTGCAAATTCAACGGAAGAGGAATCGCGCTAAACAGCGAAACAATGATACAAAAAAGACAGGCAGTTCCCCATCCTTGAAGTATTTTGGAGGGCAACATGCCTGCACTTTTGTTTGGCTTATCGTTGTTTTTTAAGAATGCAAAAAACGAAAAGCAAGTGTATGATTATTCTGGTGTGAATTATTTCCCGGGAAATTCAGAATGTGGTTTCTCGGTTTTGCTCTTCCGAAAATGGGAAGGCGTACAGCCTTTCAGCTCGATAAATTTGCAAAGGAAATAATCCACATCTTTATAGCCCACATCTTCGGCAATGCGGCCGATCTGCTTGTTTGTGTACAATAGCTGGCGGCACGCTTCGTTAATACGGTAAGAACACAAATAGTTTTTAAAGGACTGCCCGTTTTTTTTGCGGAAGATTTGCCCTAAGTATGCACTGTTGATATAGTATTTTTTGCCCAAGCCCTGCAACGTCAGGTTTTCCGAGTAGTGTTCCTGGATTTCCTTGTCGATAGAATCCAAAATATCGATGGAGATATTTTTTCGCAGAAGGGAAAGGTAGTCTGCATACTCGCGTGCAAAGCGGAACAGATGCTGTCGGCTCCCGCGGGAAATTCCTTCCCGGAAAGACTGCGCGCTGATAAATTGCAGCATTTCCTTCTGGTTGGCTTCGTTGTCCAAATTGGATGCAAGATGCATAAGCCGGAACAAAAGATAATTTAAGTTCAGGTTGATATCTTTGTCATGTACGCCACGCTGCTGCATTTCGGCAAACAAATGGTCTATTTCGGAGCCGATGCGTTCCTGCTCATTCAGTTCAATGGCGGTAATCAACTGATCCAGGGTATCTTTGCACAAAACGGCTCTTTCTTGCGGAACCGATAACTCTTCCTCGTAATAATAGATCGATTTTGGCTGGCGGAAGGCGCAAAGGTTTTTCAGCCCGCAGACGGTATCATACGATTCAGAAACAGTGGTGATATCGTCCACTTTTTTGCCAACCAGAAATCGCAATTCGTGTTGTGTCGAAACACCCAATTTCTTATAAAAATCCTGGATATACTGTGTTTCGGAACAGCCGGCATTTCGGGCAAGCGCACCGCTGTAAACAAAAGCAATCCCATACCCAACGCGATCCAACGAAGCGTCACAGAAACACCGGCTCCGGTCCTCGCCTAAAATTTGCGCACAGCTTTGGTACAGGTCACGCTGCACCATACGGAAGTGGTTCTCATCATCGTCATCTTCGTTGTCCGAAGAATGGCAAGCGGAAATTTCAATGTAACGAACGCCGTCCGAAAAATCCAGATGCTTATGCAGATAATCCACACCGTTGGGATCATATTTGCCGAACAGCAACGAGATCAAACACCGGGCCTGATAGGCCAGTTCGTACTGCTCCTCCATTTTGCTGTTTTGCGAGATGTTATTGTATTTGCTGAGAATGGATAACAGATCTTGCTTTTCCACCGGTTTGAGAAGATAGTCGATACACCCGTAGCGCAGCGCTTTTTGAGCATAGGAAAACTCACTGTATCCGCTCAGAATCACGAAACCGGCGTTGGAAAGATTCTCCCGGCGAACAGTTTCCAGTAATTCAAGTCCGGTCATTTTTGGCATCATAACGTCGGTGATGACAAGGTCAACGGGTAACTTTTTTATGTACTCCAAAGCCTCCTGTCCGTCAGACAAAACGGCAGCCACTTCATAGCCTGCGGCGTTCCAGTCAATCAACGCCTGCAAACCTTGCGCAATAAACTGCTCATCATCTACGATAATAACTTTTAACATGTCACTCCGCCCTTATTGCTTTGTTTAGAGGGAACCGAATCGAAACAAGTGTTCCAATGCCCGGCTCGCTTTCCACCGAGAACTGTGCAGTATCCTCCGTCATCATGCGGATGCGCAGGCAGGTGTTCACCATGCCTACGCGTCCTTTTTCTTTTAACATTTTCAGGCTGGCGTTGCGCATCCGGTCTTGAATACGTTCTACCTCGGCCTCGTCCATACCGCCACCGGTATCTTCAATTTCCATGCAAAGCGCATCGTTTTCTGTATACACGCGTACAAAAATCCAACCGGGAAAAGATTTTGCTTCAATACCGTGCACACAGGCATTTTCCACAAAGGTGGTAATGGTCAATTTCGGAACCAGGATGTTCTGGCAATCTTCCTGCGCATTGATTTGATACGAAAGGCGCTCCCCGAAGCGATATTTTTGCAAGGACAGGTACGCTTCAACAAACGCCAGCTCACGCTTAATGGTATTGGAATCCGAGGACCAATCCACGTTTTGGCGCACCATTATGGCCAATTTCTGTATCATATCGGCGGTTTCTTCTTCTTTTTTCAGGATGCTGTGCATACGGATGCTTTCCAGTGCGTTGAACAGAAAATGGGGATTGATTTGGCTGTATAAAGCCATCAGCTCTGCGTTCTGCCGGGCAATATCCATCTTCTGCTCTTTCAGTCGGCATCGGTAGGCGGTGTCAATCAGGCTGTTCATCCGGTCAGCCATGCGGTTGTAGTTGTCCATCAGACTGCCGATCTCATCTTGACCGTTTGGCCCGGAAATCTTGATCAACACGTCGCTGTCTATCTGGTTGAAGACTTTTTCCAGACGGGAAAGACGAGAAGTAATGGAATTCTCCAGCAGATTCATCAAAAGCTGCGGGGGAATAATGTTCAGGATCAGCAGCAGGATCAGGATATAGATGTTTTGGCGAATCAGGGCTAAAACGTTGCCGCTTGGTTCCATCACATAGATGTCCAGATCTTCCCCGTAAAGGGTAAAATGCTGGGACAAGCCTACCGAATCAGACGGGGAGAATGTGTCATAAGGCTGCCAACGATAATTGGGCATTGCGTTCGTAAGCAAAATCCGGTTACCGCTGCATACATAAACTGAATCGTTATACCCCATGTTCTGGAAATCGCGGTCCAGTGTGCTGTAATTGATTCCAATACACAAAAGGCACTCCGCCTTATTGCTGTAAAGGCCATTCATCCCACGTAAAAACAACACCTGGCGCCCATCTGTTTCATCATAAGAAAAAAGAAGCCGCGGGCTGTAGCCATCCGCAGTATACTGCTGATACCAGGGCTCCTGCGAAACGGTGGATAACCGTGCAAATTCACTGCCGTTTATCAGGGTTTCATTGTCTGCATACACCCGTATGACAGAATTTGTGATCCGGGAAACACCCTGCAGCAAAGAATTGTGGATGTATTCTCGGTAATTTGAAAAATAGTCCTGGGGACTGGCATATTGCCGGCTCACAAAATCCTGAAGGGAGTTATCCATATACAGGCTGGTAGAAATCAGCGCGGAATCTTCTGTGGCGGCGGAAAGCATCGACTGCACTGATTTGGCTATTTTTTCCATCTGGTGCAGCTGCTCGGCATGCTCGTTCTTGGTTAATGCATGTAAAATTACAATATCGGTCAAAAATATGGGGACCAGAATACATAAAAAATAAAGATATCTAAGTTTTTTCTTCAGGCTTAAGTTATTGAGAAAACTTTCCAGCTTGATTCTGACATGATGAAACCGGTTCATACAAAGCTCCTTACCGGTGAATGTTGCAAAATGACCTTGCTATTTTTAGCGGTGCAAAGTATAATGCCAGTATCAGTATAATTCAGCCGCAGAACCATTGTCAATCAAATAACAGATTGAATAGTGCACAATCTGAATCGCTGTTTTTTGTGAATATTTACATCCTGAAAAAAAGGAGGAGAACTCATTGAGAGGCGTTTTTAATCCGGACAGCCCCATGATGCGCGCCCTGGGCGTTGTGTGGGATCTTATTGTCCTGAATCTGCTGTTCCTGGTTTGCTGCATTCCGGTGGTCACCATTGGCCCTGCCATCACGGCTTTACATTATGTCACCACAAAAATGGCGGGTGAAAAAGACGGCACTCCGGTGGTCGGCAATTTTTTCAAGTCATTCCGGGCAAATTTCCGCCAGGGCGTACTGATGGGAATTCTTTTTGGGGCCGCAGGGGGATTTCTGGGCTATGATATCTATCTTCTATGGCATTCCGGAAATTTCCAAAACAGCATCTTTAAGATTTTGATTCCCGTGGCAGCAATCGCTTATATGATGACCTTCGTATATGCTTTCCCGCTGCTTGCAAGATTCAACAATACGGTTTTAGGTACCATACGGAATGCGTTTATCATGTCTGTGACCTCTTTGCCCAAAACCTTTTCCATGTTGTTGTTGATAGGTGCATGTGTAGCATTGACCCTGTATACACAGACCACATTGCGCTATGGATTGTTTTTGTGGTTTGCGCTGGGGTTCTCTTCGATCGCTTATGCAAATGCATTTGTTTTAAATGACGTTTTCATGAAGTGCTCAGAGCAGTACTCTTCTCAGATAAATCAGGAGCAGTCTCAGGATACTACGGAGAATTCAGACGGCAAAGAGTAACCGTTTGACGGCATAGAAAAAAGCAAAAGAGCGCAGAAGTCATCTTCGGCGCTCTTTTGCTTTGGTCTGGAAATCAGGCTTTCAACGTAAAGGCAGCAGCGCTGCATGCGGGCAAGAGGGAAGTAAAGCTGTTGGTACCAACAGTTATGTTTGTCAACGGCTTCGGCTCGACTTGATGGGGATTATCGAACGTATTGTAGGCAGCCGCGCCGGCACCATCACCGCTAAGCACCTGACCGGTGATGGAAGTAAACTTGCTCAGGCCATCCCAGTGAATTTCAACAGGCACAAGGGTACATTATACCGTTGCTTCTTGCGGGAACCAGATGCGGTAATGCCCGCTTAAAGCAAGCAGCGCAAAAAGATACAGGCAATTGTCATAATAACGCCGCGGTCCGGAACGGAGCGGAGTGCTAAAGAACCGGCGGAGCCATTCATCCGCGCAGGCGTCATCCAGAATCAGGGAACCCTGCGCAATGGTAGCCAGAAGCCCTACAGGATGCAGAGCATTTCCTTCAACGGGTGTGCCGTCGATCAGATAGATGCCGTTTGTTTGCCCGTGTTCCTTTTCTTCAAAAAATTGCTGAATATGTGCAGCTGTTTCTTGGGCCCAACCGTCTTTGTCCCCGAACCATTGGGCATCCAAAGCAATGTTGCCCAACGTGCGGTATGCATCGCTGAAGAACCAGTCGTGACGGTCCGGCTGATCACCCCGATGCGGGCGGCCGTCGTACTCGGCATATTCGGCACTCAATCCGGTACGGGCGTGGCAGGCTTTGCGCAGGTACTGGCGGCTGGCCGCTGCGGCTGCATGCCAGAAAGGACGGTCGCATTCGTCGCTCCACAGAGCAAAAAGTTCATAGAAATGCGGCAAATGATAAGAGGGATCGGTAAATTCACAGTTGGGAATGAATTTGATGAGATGGTTTTCGGGGTTCCACATGGGAAATCCGGAACCGGCTTCTTCGCCTTTGTGTACACATGCGTGCAAGATGCGCCGTGCCCAGGAAGCGTAATCCAGTACTCCTTCGCCGGAACCCCAGCGGTTGGCCGCAAAAAACAGGGACATGGCAAAAAATTCTTCGCCGTCAGGGGCGGGTCCATCGGAATTTTTGCTGCCGTCAGTATGACAGGACCAGGCAAAATAGCCGGCGTTTTCCCCTTCGGTGAGGTACATGTGGGTCACGACCCATCGCCACAGGCAGTCGAATTCCTTCTGGCGATTCATTTGTACGCAGAACATCATTGCGTAGGACATGCCCTCGGTACGGACGTCATGGTTCCCCGTATCCTCTATGTACATCATGTCAGGTCCGGCACAATGGCAAAGGCGAACCCCCTCCGGACCATAGAACATCTCCTCAAATGTGCGTTCCAGCTTGTTGTCAATTTCGGCCTGCGAATATCCAAGCCGTTCCAGTCTGTTCAAATATTGCCCGTTATAGTAGGCACCTTCCATAATAATTTCAGCTCCTTTTGAATCGTGTAAGGCGCAACCGATTTACTCGGTCTGCTGTTCTTGTAACTCACTATAGCAGTTTTTCGATTGTATGGCAAGCGCAAAAATGGTACGGGTATGGCGAAAAGCTGTCAGCCATTTGAAAACTCTCTGGAATACAGCAATAAATGAGGAAGACTGTTTCATCCTACATCTTTTTCAAGAATCAGAGGAACAAACAGAAACCGCAACATTCGCCTATCCTTATTTTTCATCATGGTTCTCTAAGGCAACACCGCACAATTCCCGCCTGACGGCTTAAGCAC
>ENA-OPNJ01000742-OPNJ01000742.1-human-gut-metagenome-genome-assembly--contig:-NODE-742-length-14410-cov-2.530547_pt1 | contig 14410 bp, 9 predicted proteins | sample MGYA00241535_ERZ501767 | MGnify/ENA primary metagenome ERZ501767 (study PRJEB25962, sample SAMEA2042564) | human gut metagenome | biome: human gut; feature: human-associated habitat; material: faeces...
TGGCACGGCGCGCCTGTCCGCCCAGGCGGTGGGCGGAGCCGTGGGACACAACCCCATTTCGCTCATCATCCCGTGCCACCGTGTGGTGGGTGCCAGCGGCAGCCTGATCGGTTATGCGGGTGGTGTTGAGCGAAAAATCCAGCTGTTGAAATTGGAAGGAACCGACTGCATAAAGCTGTTTGTGCCAAAAAAATGTGAATTAAGAGTTGAGCAAGCACAAAGTAAGGGCGAGCAGAAGATGTGAAAAAGTAAACCAGCAGAAGAGCGAATATGCGAAGCATGTTGAATATTAGGAACAGCGTTTAGCCAGCGGAAAAAACTTCGATGGACTGCCGCATGCCACTTGCAAAAGAGGAAAAAACATCAGGAAAAGCCAATAACTTGTTTTTGAGTTTTTTCCTTGGCGGTTAGAAGCTGCATATTGTATTGCGCTTTGAGGTTTTCATTCCAATTCTTTCATCAACTTCATTTTCCGCTTTTCGGGCCTGTTTATCCTTCTTTTTTCCTTATGGTGTATCTGAAAAGTCGAAAATATGGTCTATTTCTACAAACACAGCGGTATTGCCTTTGGAAAAAAGTTGTCCAAGACTTGATATCGGGCGGCTTACATTGTCTATGGGGTAGAGTGAACCTGTTCCGGCGTACGCCGCAGCTGGCTGCGATATTCGGACGGCGTAATGCCGTATAAACTGCGGAAAGTTTTCAAAAAACTGGTGTAATTGGTAAAACCGCTGGCGTTGCAGGCATCCAGCACGCTGGCGCCGGCTGCAATGGCACGGCGGCAATGCTGCATGCGCAGGTTGGTCAAATAGCCGTGTACACTTTCCATCGTGTAGGTTTTGAACGCGCGGGACAAATGCTCCCGGCTGGTGTAGGTATATTTGGCAAGGCTGCCAACGGTTAGGTTCGGGTCGGTATAATTGGCCTGCAGAAAAGCAACGGCCTTGGCAACCAGGGCACTTGTAGCGCTGGGCGGTGCCGTGCGGCGCTCGGCCACAATCTGGTCCATCAGCAGCAAAAGCTCCACCAGCTCGCACCGCTGCACCATGTGCTGGGTGCTGCCGTGTAAGTAAGCGGTCTGGGCCATCCGCTCAAATAAGCCGCGTAGATCCCATGCGGTGACGGCGTCTGCATCCAGGATCACCAGCTGCCCCAGCCAGGTGGGGGCAACCAGCCCGCTGGCCAGCAGGGCTTCCTGCCATAGCTCGGCGTCGATCTGGGCAATCAGACGTTCAGAAATCTTATCCGTGATATTGAACATGCCCGCATGATAGCACCGGGCAGGGAAGATGATCATTTCCCCCAGGTTTATATCATAAATGTTGCCGTCCACAGAATAGCGCACGTTGCTGCCCACCAGGGGCAGTACAAGCTCATAATACGGGTGAGAGTGTACAACAGACTGGCTGTCCTGCTCGTTGGTATACCAACCCACGGCAATCTGACCGCTTTCCAGCTCCATGCTGGCGCGTTCCTGCGTCAAAAACTGGTCCTTGATATGCGGTACTTTCTGGACGAACATGGTGGGCCCTCCTTTTTTGACTTTGCGGCGCGGATTTCTGGGGAACGTTTGTAGTCCGGTCCGGGATGCTGGGCATAGCAAATAACAAAATAGGACAAAAATGGCGGTAGTGGCCAATTTTTATATGGCATTTAACTTTATTATAGCATAGAGTGCAGCAAGATGGTATTGGCATACACCAAAAAATATCGATTTCTGGCAAAAAAATCTGATTCTTAGGTGCAGCTTGCGTCAAAAGAAAGAGAATGAGAAGGGGAAAAATAAACAACGTTATCTAGGATATATTATTTTTTATGTATTGAATCGGCATGGACAATATGTTAGAATAACTTTGATTAGATCAAAAGAGGAAAGGAAGAATAAAGGATGTTTGTAGGAACATGGTGGTCACTGATGCCGCCCGTTGTGGCGATTGCGCTGGCACTGCTGACCAAAGAAGTGTATTTGTCATTGTTTGCGGGGTGTGCCCTTGGCGCACTGTTGGCGGCAGAATTCCACCCGTGGATTGCGTTTGATACGCTGTTTAACACAATGATCGATAGTGTGGATTTTTCCATTCTGATGTTCATGATCCTTTTGGGCATGATCGTTATGCTCATGCAGGAATCCGGCGGCACCCGCGCTTACGGTGAGTGGGCCTCCGGCCACCTGAAAAGTAAGCGCTCCGCTTTGGTAACGACCTCTCTGCTCGGTGCGCTGATTTTTGTGGATGACTACTTCAACTGCCTGACGGTTGGCTCTGTCATGCGCCCTGTCACAGATAAGTACAAGGTTTCCCGCGCCAAGCTGGCGTATATCATTGATGCAACCGCCGCGCCAGTCTGCATCATTGCGCCGATTTCTTCCTGGGCGGCAGCCGTCAACTCTTACGTTCCGGCGGGCAGCTCCATGTCCGGTTTTGAGATGTTCGTTAAAACCATTCCGTTCAACCTCTATGCAATTTTAACCCTGTATATGGTGTTCTTCACCTCCATTGTAGGCTTCGATTTCGGCCTGATGAAAAAGCATGAAGAGAACGCGGCCAAAGGTGATCTGTTCACCTCCGGCGGGGAAGAGTTCCAGAACCAGGAAACAAAAGACCCGACCGAGGGCGGCAAATACGCCAAAGGCAAGGTCATCGATCTGATTGCGCCCATGGTCGTCATGATTGCAACGGCAATCGCAGCTATGATCTGGACCGGCCACCTGAACGGCGGCCAGAATCTGGTGGAGGACTTTGCCAACTGTTCTTCTTCGGAAGCGTTGGTGTTTGCCGGTTTGGTCACAGTGGGATTCCTGCTGCTTCTGTATCTGCCGCGCCGTGTCATCGGCTTCAAGGATTTTATGAATTCCGTTCCCGAAGGTGGCAAGCTTATGATGCCCGCCATCCTGATTTTAGTGCTGGCCTGGACTCTGAAAGGTATGACGGACGCCCTGGGTATCGGTACCTTTGTACGTTCGGCCATCAATCTGAATTCCAGCCTGATGAACTTTGTGCCGCTGGTCATCTTCTGCATTGCAATTTTTATTGCCTTTTCTTCCGGCACCAGCTGGGGCACCTTTGCTATTTTTGTGCCCATCGTGGTCAACATGTTTGCTGAACTGGACCCGACCATGATGATCATTTCTGTAGCGGCTGTCTTGGCTGGTGCTGTCTGCGGTGACCATATTTCGCCTATTTCTGATACTACCATCATGTCCAGCTCCGGTGCCCAGTCCAACCATATCAACCATGTGCAAACCCAGATGCAGTACGCCTTTGTGGTCATTGCCGTGTGTGCTGTTGGCTACCTGATCGCCAGCTTTACCGAAAACTGGTGGCTGACCCTGCTTTGCTCGCTGGTGATTTTGACCGGAGTGCTGTTGGAGATAAGGAAGAGGGAAATGTGCGGCCGATAAACCATACTGACGTAGCATCATCAAAAAAACCTGTTTTGCACACTATATGGGGCACTAAAACCGGTCGTGTTTTACAGTTATATAAACTATATATGAACTAAAACGCCGAACTTTTGGCCCCTGCGGCACAAAATTGGCACAGCTTTTTCAGAAGTTTTGAGGAGATGGCGAAAAACAGGAGAAAACAATGAGAATCCATGAGTTTATCACCTACTTCGTAAAACTGTTGTTGAGTACCCGATGCAGAGGGGCCGGCCTTCTTTACATGGCTGCCGAAGATGTTTGGTAAAAGAGTTGTAGTTACCGTCCATGGAACCTGTGAAATAATGTTAGTAACCAGAAAAAATCCTGATTTCATGCGGGTTTGCGCGGCTTGACCTTTTTTACCTTAACTTGTTTCTGTTTACCATGGTGCGTTGCGTTCCGGCGTGATTTCGGGGGTTAGTGGCTTCTGGTTGCGCTCTATACTTAACCCACCACAGCGAAAGCTGATAGAGCAGAAAACAGAATAAGGAGGTACGAGGACAAGCCTGCGTATAGATTGTTGCTGCAATCTGTATACAGGCTTGTTGTTGTGCTATGAAGTAGGAAAGGTGAATAGTGAAAGACGAGCATGACAATTTAAGGAAAAGAACTGCTGGGATTGTGTATAAGCCTAGGACAAGAATAGAAACTATGGAATGACGGCTGGAGAGAAGTAATGGAAGAAAAAATCAGACTTGCGGTTTTCGGACAGAAACGTCTTTCGCGTGAAGGCGGGATAGAGATTGTTGTAAAAGAGTTATGTACCCGAATGGCACAGAATGGTTGTGATATAACTTGCTACAATAGAGCAGGCCATCATGTAAGCGGTGCAGAGTATGACAAAACAATTGAATATGATGGCATCCGTCAAAAGGTTGTTCCGACCATTGAGAAGAAGGGACTTGCAGCGGTAAGCTCTTCCTTTTTCGCAGCACTTTGTAGTGCATTTGGAAGATACGATGTGGTGCATATCCATGCAGAAGGTCCTGCCTTTTTCTGTTGGATACCAAAACTTTTTGGCAAGCGTGTAATCTGCACTATCCACGGTTTGGACTGGGATCGCGAGAAGTGGCGCGGAAGCGTTGCATCCAAGTTCATTCGCGGCGGCGAAAAGAATGCTGTGAAATATGCGGACGAGATCATTGTTCTAAGCAAAGACGTGCAGAAGTATTTCTTGGAGACCTACGGAAGGGAGACACATTTTATCCCTAATGGTGTCAATCGGCCAGAGGTTCGGGAAGCAAAGCTGATCACGGATCATTTTGGATTGGAGAAAGATTCCTACATATTGTTCCTCGGTCGTCTGGTGCCAGAAAAGGGGATTCGATATCTGGTTGAGGCCTTCAAGAATGTCAAGACGGATAAAAAGCTGGTTATCGCAGGCGGCTCTAGTGATACGGATTCCTTTATGGAGGAATTGAAAGAACTGGCGAAGGGTGACAATCGGATTCTCTTTACTGGGTTTGTGCAGGGAGCAATGCTGGATGAACTATACAGCAACGCTTACATCTACACGCTGCCGTCTGATTTGGAAGGAATGCCGCTAAGTCTACTGGAAGCAATGAGCTACGGCAACTGCTGTTTGGTTTCGGATATTCCGGAGTGCGCAGAGGTTGTGGAAGATAAGGCATTGATTTTCAAAAAGTCAGATGTAGAGGACTTGCGAGAAAAATTGCAAGATGCCTGTGACCATCCTGAAATGGTTATGAAAATGAAGAATCAGGCAGCTGACTTTATCTGCGAGAAATATAACTGGGATGAAGTTGTAAGGGAAACGATGAAGTTATACACAAGAAAATAATATGTTAGAGTCAACTGTTCCAATAAGAATAGTAAGACACAATGCGCCCTTTACGCTTCAGCATATTCGCTCGGCGTTTTCCCATAAAAATCTTTGAATTTTCGCGAGAAAAAGTAGGGGTCATCAAAACCTACGGCGGCAGCTACTTCCTTGATATAGACCTGCTTATTACTGCGGATCATCTCACCGGCGCGTTTCATGCGCACCTCGTTGATGTACTGGAACAGGCCGGTGCCGGTTTCTTTGGAGAACAGGCGGCTCAGATATTCCCGGTTCAGCCCTACATAGTCGGCGATGCCGTCCAGCGTCAGTTTGTCCATATAATGCGCGTTTACATAGATGATGACGGCCTGCACCTCTTTTTTGAATTTGCTCAAGGCAATTTTGCTAAGTCCCATGCGCTCCTGCAAAATCAAGCAGAGCAGTTGTTCAAGAGCCTCCGCGGTGGGGGCTTTTTCTATTTCCTTAAAGGTTTGCTCCAGTGTCTCCTGTGGAATCATATTCTCGCCGGGACGCTCCAGCAACAGATGGCAGGCTTCACGGACGCGCTGCGGCGGCATACAGAGCGCCGCGCAGTTCTGAAAGAAGGTGTGAACGGCAATCTGCATCTGCAACTCATCGGCATTTTGTGCTGCGACCGCGGTGGCCTTGGACAGTTCTGCCTGAGAGACATGGAAGGGTTGGGCGGTAACTGTGTGTGCCGTTGCCCTTAGGGGAGCGCTGCGCCCTACATAAAAGGCGAGTGCCTTAGAATCCTCACACAGTTGGTAGCCCTGGCGGAGTTCAGCCAGTGAAATGGGCTTGTCGTGGTATATGATGACTGGCGCATCCAGAAAATATGTTGTGACCTGCCGTTGCAAGCGGGCAAGTTTCTTATCCAGAGTACGCCCGGAGGCTACAAGGCTTTCATTGCTGATCAACCCGCAGATTTCATCCTCATGGGTGTGCAGAAATACTTTGCCGCTGATTTCATCGAAAACCTCGGTAATTAAGTCGGTCACAGCATCCAGCGCGGGCATAGGATGAGTTTTTGCGGGAATTAAAGTGACGGTAAACAGCCGGACGGGAAAGGCCAGCGGTTCCGGCAGCATGGAAAACGGATTAGCCGCAGGGGAGGGCTCAGCAGTGGACGTTACCCATTGAGCGCAGTGAATCAGGGCATTCTCCTTTTTCTGCGCTTCAATGGCAAAGGATCGGTGGTCCTCTTCCGTCTGGCGCTGCTGCTGGACACGAAGCAAATCGGCCATCTTTTCCAGATGCTCGCCGATGCTTTCCCCGTTCATATTGATTTTCAGGAAGTAGTCATAGGCACCGTCCGTTAGGGCTGTGCGCACGGAATCAAAATCGGAATAGTTGCTCAACACCAGAATCGGACCGGTAAAGCTGCGCTTTTTCAATTCATGAATGAGTGCAAGCCCATCCATGCCGGGCATTTTCAAGTCCGTGATAACCGCATCAATGTGCTGTGTCTCTACAATGTGCAGCGCTTCCTGCCCATTACTGGCTGTTGCCGCCAGCAGGAATCCGTTCTTGCCCCACTCCACGGCGGACTGGAAAGCAACCTTAATCAGCGGTTCGTCATCTACAAGCAATAAATTATACATTGTGTTACCTCAACGAATGGCTTCATTTGGAATACGGAGAATACATTGCGTGCCGATGCCGGGGGCGCTTTCAATCGTAAGGCCGTACTCATTTCCGTAGTGCAGACGCATACGCTCATCCACGTTGCTCAACCCTATGCCAGAGAACCGCTCTGAATTTTTCTCTTTGATGGCACTGGTGTCAAAGCCGCAGCCGGTGTCGGAAATATGAATCGTAAGCAGGTTCTCGCTCACGGTGGCGCGGACGGTGATGGTGACAAAATCATCTTCATCCGCCGTGCCGTGCAGGATGGAGTTCTCTACAAGCGGCTGCAAAATAAAGCGCGGCACAGTCCAGTATCCGGCAGCATCTTCAATTTGATATTCCATCTCAAAGCGCCCTGCGTAACGCAGCTGCTGGATGTCGCAGTAGTTCTTCAGGTTGCGCAGCTCATCATCAAACGGAATCAATTCATCCTTTTTAATAAGGGTGCTTTGCAGCAGAGAAGAGAGGGCATCAATACCATGGCTAACCGGGGTAACATGATTGAGTGTGGCAATCCACTTTAAGGTGTTCAGGGTATTGAACAGGAAGTGCGGGTTGATTTGATATTGCAGAGTCTGCAATTCCAACTCGCGCATTTTGCGCTGATCATCGCTCCAGCGCTGCGCCAGCAGACCAATTTCGTTGACCATGTTGTCGATGGTGCGCGCCAGAAATCCGAGTTCGTCGGGGCTGGGATCATTGATTTTCAGCCCGATTTCCTCATCGCTTTTCGCATTGCAGGCGGCAACCATATTATCAATGGGGTGCATGACGCTGCGGTAGACAAGCAGTGTCAGGAACACACTGACAACGACCAGCACTGCGGCCAGCGCAATAAGCATCATATTGATGGTTCTTGTGCCGTTGGTAATGTAGGCCTGCGGAATCGTGGCCGCCAGATACACATTATAGGTTGTGTTGTATTTGAAAATTGTCAGTGTATCTACGCCGTTCAGCTCACATAAAAAGTTGTTTTCACCCGCCTGCCGAAGCGCCGTGATCTGCTGGAAAATCGGGTCATCGGCCAAATCTTCTCCCAGCAGTTCCGCGTTCTGAGAAGATACCACATTGCCGGCGGCATCAATCAGCAGGAAGTTGGACCCCTCGCCAAAGGAAACATCGGTAAATATGTAGCGGCTTAGCTGGGATTCGTCAATGTACAGCATGATATACCCCAGCGGCGTGCTGGTGTGGTGCATATCATAGATTTTACGGCCAATGACAATTTTATCGTTGGCGCGGTAAGTGTGGATGTATTGCAGACTATCCTGTGGAGAAGCGGCTTCAATATTATCCAGCAATTCATTAAAACGCTGAGGTGTAATATCGTCATAGCCCAAATCGTAGATGACTGTGCGGTCATTGGAAACGACGCGGATGTTTTTAAGGTGTGTGCTCTGAAAAGGAATTGTGACGATCATTTCACCAATACCGCTTACAATACCACTCGTAAGGGGGTGCCCATTATTGACAGATGCGACACCATTCTGTACAGTATCAGATACGGAGATGGAACCTATGTAGTCGCTATAAATGCCAAGCTGGGTAGACATATTATTATTGAGTAGTTCGATAGTTTGTAAGGCAGCCTGTTTGACCTTTTCGTTCATGGATTGGGTGTATGCACGGTAAGAAAAAATACCAATCGTGATGACGGGAACAAGAGAAATAATCAAAAATGTCACAAACAGACGGGTGCGAAGTTTGATTCGTCGCAACACATTGGGGGAAAACCCACGCGTTTTTTGTGCATTTAGTGACATATATAGGCCTCCGTTTGTGCAAAGTGACTACAATCTATCCATACATTACCTGAATTATAAGGGTAACGACAGAAAAAGTCAATAAAATCCATCTTTAAGTAAAGGGAATACATTTATCAAATCCGGTTTGCCCGATATAATAAGAGTGCAATCAGGGAACGACAGATGAGCCGCATCCCAAACAAAGAAGGAATAATTTTTAGGAGGAAAACCATGAAAAAAGCAATCAGCATGATGCTTGCCACTGCAATGGCAGCTACCTGTCTGGCAGGCTGCGGCAGCGCAGCATCTTCCAGCGCAGCAGCATCCAGCGAGGCCGTCTCTTCCGAAGCAACGTCCGCCGCTACCAGCGAAGCCTCTACCGGTGAGAAGACCTTTGAGAACAATGAACTGAACATCGCGGTGTTCGAGGGCGGCTACGGTTCCGATTACTGGGACGAAATCATCAAACGCTTCGAGGATGCCTATCCCGGCGTCACTGTCAATATGCAGATCAGCCCGAAGATTGGCGACATCATCCGCCCGCAAATCGTGGCAGGTAATGTGCCCGACTTCATCTCGATGAACGACAACGACTCCACCGGCCTGATTTCCTCTATGGTCAAGGAGCATGCGCTGATGGATCTGTCCGATGTCTTTGAGGAGGGCGGCATTGATGATGACACCCCGCTGAAGGATCAGGTTATCGATGGTCTGCTGGATTCTGCCAAGTGCTCTCCCTACGGCGATGGCAAAATCTACATTGCCCCGTTTGATGCCAGCCCGATGGGTCTGGTTTACAACAAGACTCTGTTCGAAGAGAACGGCTGGGAAACACCTGTGACCTGGGATGACTTCTTTGAACTGGGCGACAAGGCCAAGGAAAAGGGTATCGCACTGTTTACCTATCAGGGTATCTACCCCGGCTACCTTGAGAGCATGCTGTGGCCCGCACTGGCTTCTCCCACCGGCATCGACAACATGAAGGCAATCGCCTCCTACACGCCCGGCTCCCTCAGCTCTGATGAGGCCCTCAAGGTCTTCCAGAACATGGCAAAGATCGGCACCGATGGCTACCTGATGGATGGCACCGTTGCTCTGAACCATACCCAGAGCCAGACTGACATGATGATGAACAAGGCTCTGTTCATCCCCAACGGCAACTGGATGGAAGGCGAAATGGCCGATGCTCCCCGTGCTGACGGCTTTGAGTTTGGTCTGACCTGCGCACCCGTTCTGGATGACGGCGAGACCCGCTATGTTATGAGCTCCGTTGAGCAGTTTGAGATTCCTGCCAACGCCAAGAACCCCGAACTGGCAAAAGAGTTCCTGCGTTTCCTGTACACTGAGGATTCCGTTAAGCTGTTCGCAGAAAAAGCCAACGGCATCTACGCTCTGAAGAAGGCCAACGAGATGGTCAAGGGCATCGTTACCGATGGTGTCTACAACATGAACGACATCTATCAGGAAGGCACGTTCATGGTCTTCGGTTGGGATGCAATGCCCGACACCAGCAAGGTTGTTATCGCTGATTCCGTCTTCAATGTTGCCAGTGACGTTATGAATGGTGACATGACTGCCGAGCAGTGGCGTGACGGCATCGAGGCTGCTTTCGAGGAGATTGCTGCTTCCAAGTAAGCTGAATTGCTGAATTTCCACTGACCAAAATAAGATTGGCCCTGCCGAGTAAACGCCATGCGAACTTGGCAGGGTTCTTTTTAAGGGGGAAACTTGTTTGAAAAAACGCCAAAATCGCCAAAAAAAGGCGCAGCCACTTCCCGTACTGTTTATCTGCATCAGCGTTCTGCCTGCCGTGATCCTAACTCTTATGTTCACGATCTGGCCTACGGTGCAGGCATTATATCTTTCTTTTACCAATGCGACCTCTCTGGGGCTTAACAACAAATTTGTGTGGCTGGATAACTATATCTATATGTTCCACGACAAATCTTTCATTCAAGCACTTAAAAATACAGCAAAGCTGATGGCGGTTGTTCCCGTTATCACAATTTTCTGTAGTCTGGTGCTGGCATTCGTTTTGAACCAGTGCAAGCTGAAAGAAATGGTCTTGTACCGCACGATCTTCTATTTCCCGAACATCGTTTCTCTGACCGTTGTAGGTATTATATGGAGTTTTGTGTTCCACCCGAATGTGGGCATCGTCAATAAGATTCTCGGTGCTGTCGGGCTGGAGAGCTTGCAGCGTTCCTGGCTGGGCGACAGCAAGACTGCGCTTTGGTGCATCGCGTTCACGCTGCTGTGGCAGGCTGCCGGTTACTACATGGTCATGCACATCGCGGCTATGGACGGCATTTCGCCGGAAATCTACGAGTCCGCAACGCTGGACGGTGCCAGCGCATGGCGCAAGCTCGTCAGTATTACGATGCCTCTGATGAAAGATATTATCGGCATCACCTTTGTTCTGGCACTTTCCGGCACCATCAACCTGAGTTTTGTGCTTTCGCAGGTCATGACTGGGGGCGGTCCTAACGGTGCATCCAGCGTTCTGCTGCAATATATGTACACGCAGGGCTTTGTCAACGGCAACTTTGGCTATGCCATGGCTATCACGGTCTTTACGCTCGCCATCTCCGTGGCGCTGTCCATGCTGTCCCGCAAATTGACCGATGCTTCCGAAGGAGGTCAGTAATATGACACAAAATGAAAAAAGCAAAATCAGAGCAAAGGTCATCAAGTGGGTGACGCGCCTGTTCCTGATTTTGGTTGCCATTATCATGCTGTACCCTCTGGCGTGGAACGTCGTTTCTTCGTTCAAAACCAGTACAGAGTTTCTGACGGATCCCTTTGCATGGCCGCAGGGACTTGCATGGGATAACTACGTCCGCGCTTATGAAAAATCTAACCTTGCTGCCAACATCGGCAACTCGATTTATGTCGTGCTGGAAACACTGGTCATTATTGTGGTCTGCGTTGTGCCGTGCTCCTACTGCCTTGTGCGGTATAAGTTCCCTGGCGCGAAGTTGATTTTGAACATCTACATGGCGGCCATCTTCATTCAGGCTACTTATATTATGATTCCGCTGTTCTTGCAGATGAACAAGCTGAACCTGCTCAACAGCCTGACGGCGCTGGGTGTACTGTATGCAACGATGCAGTTCCCGTTTGCTATCTTCCTGCTGACCGGCTTCCTGCGCAGCATCCCGCGCGATTACGAGGAAGCTGCCATGATTGATGGCTGCGGTCCGTTCCGCATTCTGACGAGCATTATCATTCCCATGTGCAAGCCCGGCATCGTGACAGTCTGCATGATCTCCGCTATGGCAGCATGGAACGAGTACCCGGTGGCTCTCGTTATGGTTACCGATCCGACCAAAGCTACGCTGCCTGTCGGCCTTGCCAACCTGTATGAGATCCAGCGCTACGCTACCGACTGGGGCGCGCTGTTCGCAGCCCTCGTGCTGGCACTGATTCCCACTGTCATCCTCTTCATCGTCGGCCAGAAGCAGCTCGTGCAGGGCTTGAGCGTCGGCGGCGTTAAGGGCTAAATAAAATCGAATAGGTTAGGAGAACCGATATGCTGCCCCCGAAACATTGCAACATCAATTTGACCGGCCCAATACCCCGCTGGGATGAAGCAATTCCACTGGGGAACGGCATACTCGGTTCTCTTTTTTGGGGGCCGATGGAGCACCTACGCATTTCCGTGGACATTGCCGGACTGTGGCTGCGTCGCCGCCCGGAGGAAAAACTCGATAAAGAATTTACCTATGCAAAACTGGTAGAGCTTGCACGGAAAGGCGATGTGGCAGAAACACGCCGTATCTTTGATACGCCCTATGCCCGCCCGACGCCTACAAAAATCCCCGCAGGACACTTGTTCTTGGATGGACTGCCGCAGGGCAGCTATCAGGCAAGCCTTGATTTGGGCACGGCGGTGGCATTCTTTTCGCAAAAGGGTACAACCATTCTGCGCGCCTTCCTCTGTATGGGGCGGCCTGTTGGGGTACTGATGCTGCCGGAGGCGTACCAGGATGCAGAGCTCACGGTGGAGCGCCCCTCTTTCGGGAATGGTACACAAGCAGCCGAAGCAGGGAACAGCGTGTCTCCCGGCAGCTTGCAGCAGCTCGCCCTGCCGGATGCCAACCTCGAAACGGAGGACGGCATAATTGGCTTTTCCCAAAAGGTCGATGATCGGACTGCCTATTCGCTGCTCTGCAAAAAATGCGGCACAACGCTGTATTATACCGCCGTGCAGGCAGAAAACGTAGAAAAAGCAAGCCAACTGGCGAAGCTGGAACTATGTGCAGCGGAAGATATGGGTGCAGAGAAGCTACTGCAACAGCATAAACGCTGGTGGCAGCAATACTGGGGCAAAAGCAGTTTGCAACTGCCGGATGAAACACTCGAACAACTCTGGTACCGCGCCAATTACTTTTTGGCAGCGGGTTCCGAGCCGGGCAATGCCCCGATGCCGCTGCAAGGGGTATGGTGCGCGGATGACGATCAACTCCCACCGTGGAAAGGTGATTACCACAACGACCTCAACACCCAATTCACCTACTGTCACTATCTGACTGCCAACCACCCGGAGCAGGGAAAGGTATTTCTCGACTATCTCTGGTCGCTGCGCCCGCAGGCGGCAAAGTTTGCCCGTGCATTTTACGGCACAGCAGGGGAGTGCCTGCCCAGTGTCATGGACATTGACGGCGGTGCGCTCGGCGGCTGGCCAATGTATTCTCTGTCGCCGACCAATCAAATCTGGCTCTGCCAGATGTTTTATGAATACTACCGCCTGACGGGGGATAAAGAGTTTCTGCGCACCCGTGTGGAGCCTTACTTTACCGCCACGGCAGCCTGCCTGGAAGAACTCCTCCAAGAAGGCCCGGACGGAAAGCTGGTTTTACCGGTCTCGTCCTCACCGGAAATTCACGATGATGAGGCAGCCTCATGGCTGACTCCTAACAGCAACTACGATCTAGCGCTGCTGCACTATCTGTTCCACACTCTGGTACAGATCGAGTACCAGCTTGGCAACCCCCGCGGCTATTGGCATGCAATGGAGGCCAAACTTGCTCCGTTGAGTGTAGACGCAAAAACCGGTTTGATGCTTTCGCCCGATGAAACCTTACAGGAAACGCACCGCCATTTTTCCCACGCTATGGCAATCGAGCCGCTGTGTATGCTGCGCTATGAAAATCCGCAGGATCGCAGTGTAATAGATGCAACAGTAGATCACCTTGTACACCTCGGCAGTGGGCAGTGGGTAGGGTTTTCCTTCGGTTGGATGGCACTTTTGCAGATTGCCCGCAGCAATGGAAATGGTGCTTTGTATGAGCTGCACCGCTTCGCAGAGCATTTCCTGAGCCGGAACGGATTTCATTTGAACGGCGACTACAAAAACAGCGGCGTTTGTGATTTCCACTATCGCCCCTTTACGCTGGAAGCGGATTTTCTGGCGGCACACGCCGTACAGAAAATGCTGTTGCGTTCCGAAAAGAATCATATCGAGGTTTTACCGGCCTGCCCGCAGGGCTGGAAAAATGAACCTGTTGCATTTCAGAATTTGCGGGCAGAAAATGGTCTGCTGATTTCTTATCAGCGGACAGCAGACGGCAAGCACAGCCTTACCGTAAAAGCAACACAGGACGGAAGCTGGTATCTTTGCAACACGCATTGCTGGGTCACCTTGCAGGCCGGACAAACGCAATCTTACCAATGGACGGAGGAAAACAAGAAATGAATACCAAAGGTCGTGTAACGATTCCCACCGATATGGACGCAGTACCCGAAACCCTTGACCTGCTCAAGCGCTGGGGCGCGGATGCCATCCGCGACTGCGACGGCACCGACTTC
>ENA-OPNJ01000773-OPNJ01000773.1-human-gut-metagenome-genome-assembly--contig:-NODE-773-length-13994-cov-1.552622_pt1 | contig 13994 bp, 10 predicted proteins | sample MGYA00241535_ERZ501767 | MGnify/ENA primary metagenome ERZ501767 (study PRJEB25962, sample SAMEA2042564) | human gut metagenome | biome: human gut; feature: human-associated habitat; material: faeces...
TGGACGCCCTGCCACCGGCCAAGTTTAATCCGGAATCAGACATTTCAAACAGCCTCGTATCAAGTGGCTGTATCATAAACGGCAGAGTGGAGGATTCGGTGCTTTTCAAGCAGGTATTTGTGGGCAAAAACACCAAAGTGAAGAACTGCGTGATACTCAATGATGTCTACATAGACGACAATGTGCACCTTGAGAATTGCATTGTAGAGAGTCGCGGAACCATCAGTCCAAACACATACTATTGTGGTGAGGATGGAGTCAGAATAGTAAAAGAAAAAAATGTAAGATATGTAATTTAAAAACAGACCAGGGGGACAAAAATATGCAGATTACAGACATCAGAATTCGTAAGGTAGAAAAGGAAGGCAAGATGAAGGCGGTTGTGTCAATTACAATCGATGATGAATTCGTGGTACATGACATCAAGGTAATCGAAGGAGAAAAGGAACTTTTCATCGCCATGCCAAGCCGCAAGGCAAACGATGGCGAGTACAGGGATATAGCCCATCCGATTAACTCTGCCACACGCGAGAAGATCCAGAATATGATTCTTGAAAAGTATAAGACAGAGATTGAGAATGCATAAAATCAAACAATAACTTTGAAAAAGCGATGAGCAAGGCGGGATATAAAATACCTGAGCTGGTATAATAATCTAAATATATTTCACACAAACCGGTCTATCCGTGGTACAATAAGCCACAGACAGACCGGCTTTTTAGAGTATAGCTATAATAAAAGAGGATGGACAAACAGATATGTACAAGACGAAAATAAATAATCTGGATTTAAAACAGATTGCTGACAGTGGTCAGTGCTTCAGATGGAAGAACACAGGAGAAAACGAATACACGGTAGTGGCATTTGACAGGGCACTCCGGATTAAACAGGATGGGAATGAGTTTGAGCTGGATTGTGATGAGGCAGACTGGAACAATATATGGAAAAGCTATCTAGATATGGATACGGATTATGCGGGGATTGCAAAGCTTATAGCAGACGGAGATGATGAGCATCTGAAGGAGGCATATGCATATGGCAGTGGTGTGCGCATTTTAAGGCAGGATTTGTGGGAGATGATTGTTACTTTTATGATTTCCCAGAATAATAACATAAAGCGAATCACAAACAGTGTGGATTTACTTTGCAGGAGATGCGGGCATAAAATAGACGGCAGTGCAGAGGGGGAAGAACTGTATACATTTCCAAAGCCTCTTGAGGTGCCGGATGAGGTATTTGATGACAGGAGCATGGGCTTTGGCTATAGGGCACCGTATCTGAAGGAAATATATGAGTATGGCGCTAATAATCCTGGCTGGCTTGATAATCTGCGCAAAATGAGCTATGATGAGGCGATGGAAAGCCTGCTTTCTCGCAAAGGAATTGGCAAAAAGGTGGCGAACTGCATATGTCTTTTCGGTTTGCATCATGTGGATGCATTTCCGATAGATACGCATGTAAAGCAGCTTTTGGACAAATATTATAGTGACGGCTTTGATTTTGAGCGCTACAAGGGTGTGGCGGGAATTATCCAGCAGTATTTGTTTTATTTTGAATTGTAAATGATATGAGAAAGAGAAAGGATAAACGATGTACGTTATAGTAGGACTTGGAAATCCTGATAAAAAATATGAGCACACAAGACACAATATCGGATTTGATGTGATAGATGCGCTTGCGGATAAATATAATATAAGTGTGACAGACAAAAAGCACAAGGCGCTCTGTGGAAGAGGAGTGATTGAGGGCATGAAGGTGCTGCTCGTGAAGCCGCAGACATACATGAACTTAAGCGGCGAGTCTGTTGCTGAGGTGATGAATTTTTATAAGCTTGATCCGGATGAGGAAATGATCGTTATTTTTGATGATATTTCGCTTGAGCCGGGGCGTATCCGTATCCGCAAAAAGGGCAGTGCTGGCGGTCACAATGGGATTAAGAGCATCATTGCAATGACCGGCACACAGGGCTTCAGCCGTATCAAGGTCGGTGTTGGAGAGAAGCCGCAGGGCTGGGATCTTGCTGACCATGTGCTCGGGCGTTTCAGTTCTGAGGACAGGGCAAAGGTAGAGGAAGCTATAGGTCATGCGATGGATGCAGCAGTTCTTATGATGCAGGGCGAGACGGATAAGGCTATGAACATATATAACTAGCTGGAAATCGACAAGGTGATTTTGAACAGACAGAAATGGAGAATTGAAAGTGAAAGCATTTACAGAGCCACTCCTTTCCCTTGCGGGCTTTGAGGAGATGACAAAAACGGCAGAAAAATCGTCCGGACTTATATCTGTCACGGGATGTATAGATGCGCAAAAATCACAGATGATATATGCCTTTGGAGGTCACAGGAAAAACAAGCTTATTGTGACCTTTGGAGAGCAGAAAGCGAAGGAACTGTACGATGAGTACAGTTTTTTTGACAAAGAGGTGGTGTATTATCCATCAAAGGATGTGCTTTTTTACCAGTCGGATATCAGGGGCAATCTCCTGACAGCAGAGCGTATCAGGGCTTTGAAGGCTATCCGCGAGCAGGAGAGAGTGACGCTTGTGACCACCTTTGACGCGCTGATGAATACAATGGCGCCGATAGAAAAGATGTGGGAAAATGTGCTTACACTTGAGCAGGGACAGCTTTTGGATTTGAAGGAAATACAGGCTGCTCTTATCCGGATGGGCTATGAAAAAGAGTATCAGGTCCAGACGATGGGACAGTTTTCTGTCAGGGGTGGTATTCTTGATGTTTTTCCGCTGACGGAGGAGAATCCTATCCGAATCGAGCTGTGGGGAGACGAGATAGACACTATCAGATATTTTGACTGCGAGAGCCAGAAATCCATCGAAAATACAGACCGGGTGAGCATATATCCGGCGGCAGAGCTTGTACTTAGTGATGAGGAAAAGGCCGGGGGAATTGAAAAGCTTAAGGCAGAGGCAAAGCGGGTGTCTGACAAGCTTAGAAAGCAGATGAAGACAGAGGAAGCCCACAGAGTGAGTGTGATGGCAGACGAGCTTACCGAGGAATGGGGAGAGCTGTCCATGTATGCAGGCATGGATGCTTTTTTGTCGTACTTTTTTGACGAGAGAGTCGGGCTTTTGGATTATTTTAAACCATCGGACAGCCTTATATTTTTCGATGAGCTGACAAGATGTACAGAGCAGGGAAAGCTTACAGAGACTGAGTTTTCTGAGAGCATGAAGCAGAGACTTGCGATGGGATATATACTTCCGGGGCAGATGAACGGTCTTTTTACAGAGAAGGAGATTGTGGCAAAGCTCGAGAAGTATTCGTGTATCGCACTCGGTGCGCTTGATAATAAAGCAAACGGACTGCACCAGCTGGGAAGCTATGGTATTCACTGTCAGAGTGTCAGCCCATACAATAACAGCTTTGAGCTTTTGATAAAGGACTTAAAGCGCTATAAGAAAAACGGCTACAGAGTAATTCTTTTATCCGGTTCAAGGACAAGGGCAAAGAGGCTTTCAGAGGATATCACAGACCAGGGAATCACATGCTTTTACACTGAAAACTACGACCATGAGCTTTTTGAGGGGCAGATTATGGTCTGCTACGGCAAGGTGAGAAGAGGCTTTGAGTATCCTATCCTAAAGTTTGCCGTGATTACGGAGTCAGATATTTTTGGGGCGCAGCAGAAGAAAAAGAAGCGTCATCGCACCTATGAGGGTGAAAAAATACAGAGCTTTACCGATCTGTCGGTGGGGGATTATGTGGTGCATGAAAACCACGGACTAGGTATTTACCGCGGCATTGAAAAGCTTGAGGTGGACAAAAAGGTAAAGGACTACATCAAGATAGAGTATCAGGGTGGCTCCAATCTCTATATCCTTGCTACCCAGCTTGATATGATACAAAAATATGCCGGAAAGGATGCCAGAAAACCAAAGCTCAACAAGCTGGGCGGTCAGGAATGGACCAGGACTAAGAATCGTGTCAGAGGTGCGGTAAAGCAGATTGCAGGAGACCTGGTGAAGCTGTACGCCCAGCGTGAGCAGCAAAACGGATATGCCTTCGGCGAGGATACGGTATGGCAGAGAGAGTTTGAGGAGCTTTTCCCTTTTGATGAGACTGAGGATCAGATTCTTGCAATTGAAGCCACAAAGACTGATATGCAGAGCCATAAAATAATGGACAGACTGATTTGCGGTGACGTGGGCTACGGCAAGACGGAGGTTGCAATCCGTGCGGCCTTTAAGGCGGTGCAGGACAGCAAGCAGGTGGCATATCTTGCCCCGACAACAATTTTGGCACAGCAGATTTACGATACGTTTTCGCAGAGGATGAAGGATTTTCCGGTGAATGTGGATTTGATGTGTCGTTTCAGAAGTCCGGCGGAGCAGAAAAAGACGATAGAAAAGCTCAAAAAGGGTGAGGTCGATATCATTATCGGAACACACCGTATACTCTCAAAGGATGTGCAGTTTAAGGATCTGGGACTTTTGGTAATCGATGAGGAGCAGCGCTTCGGAGTGGCTCACAAGGAGAAAATTAAGCAGATGAAGGTCAATGTGGATGTGCTCACACTGACCGCTACACCGATTCCGAGGACACTCCACATGAGTTTAATCGGCATAAGGGATATGAGCGTGCTTGAGGAGCCGCCGATGGACCGTGTACCGATTCAGACATATGTCATGGAGTACAATGATGAGCTTGTCAGAGAGGCAATTAACAGGGAGCTTGCCAGAAACGGACAGGTGTACTATGTGTACAATAAGGTGCGCGACATAGCAGACATAACAGCAAAGCTGCAGGAGCTGGTGCCGGATGCGACTGTTGCATTTGCGCACGGACAGATGAAGGAGGCGGAGCTTGAGCGCATCATGTACCGTTTCATCAATGGTGAAATAGATGTGCTTGTATCCACGACAATTATTGAGACCGGACTTGACATCTCAAACGTCAATACAATGATTATACACGATGCGGACAACATGGGACTTTCACAGCTTTATCAGCTTCGCGGACGAGTCGGCAGATCTAACCGTACTGCGTATGCATTTCTCATGTACAGGCGCAACAAGATGCTAAAAGAGGTGGCAGAAAAGCGTCTTGCAGCGATAAAGGAGTACTCAGACCTTGGTAGCGGCTTTAAGATTGCCATGAGAGATCTTGAAATCCGTGGTGCGGGCAATCTGCTCGGAGCGGAGCAGAGCGGCCATATGGAGGCAGTGGGCTATGATTTGTACTGCAAGATGTTGAGCGAGGCTGTAAAAGAGGCTAAGGGCATCGAGGATATCAGTGATAAATTTGATACGACCGTGGATATTGTTACCGATGCTTATATTCCGGCAGGTTATATTGCAAACGAATTCCAGAAGCTGGATATATACAAGCGTATTGCAGGCATAGAGACAGAGGAAGAAAAGGACGAGATGCTCGAGGAGCTCATAGACAGGTTTGGTGAACCACCAAAATCTGTGCTCAGCCTGCTTCGCGTGGCAAGGCTTAAGGCATTGGCACATGCCGTATATATCACTGAGATAAAGCAGACCGGCTCACTGATAAAGCTTACCATGTTTGAACGGGCAAAGATAAATGCGGAGAAGATACCGGAGCTTATTGCCAAGTATAAATCCTCACTCAAATTTAATATGGCAGAAAACCCATATTTTACATTTGATTTAAAAAATGGCAGCGTGGCGAAGAAGCGGGATGTGCTTGATGTGGTGGAGGAACTGATTTCGCAAATGCGTAAGGAACTGATTACAGCTGAATAGTTACCCGAATTTTGGAATCATGTAGCATATAGCATAGGAAACACCACATGCTTTACGCGAAATTGACGATAATTTACAAAGTTTAGAAAATGCTTGCCAGCAGGCCCGAAAAGCTCTATAATATACGAGCGATACTATACCAATTTTAAAGAGGATAGATACAATGAAAGCGAAAAAAGTAATAGCTATGTTATTAGCTGCAACACTCTCGGTTACAGCTTTTACAGGATGTGCAATAAATAAAACCGCAACAGTTGCGACATTAGATAAAGAGGATATCAAGCTTGGGCTTGTTAATTTTATGATAAGGTACCAGGAGGCCGGTTATGATGACATGTATATACAGTACATGGGCGAGGGCTACTGGGACAAGACTGTATCAGGCAATAATACTGTACTTGAAACATGGAAGAAAAATGCTATCGAGGAGGCTCATGAGCTTTACACATTAAAGGCGCATCAGTCAGATTACGATGTAGAGGTTTCTGATGATGAGAAAAAGGAAATCAAAAAGGCCGCAGAGAAGTTTATGAAGGCAAATTCCGATGATGTGATAGACGAGATGAGTGCTACAGAGGAGATTGTCGAGGAATATTTAGAGCTTCGCCTCATAAAGAGTAAGATGTATGCTGCAATCATCAAAAATGCTGATTCAAGCGTGACGGATGAGGAAGCCAATATGGCTGCATACACCATTGTGAAGCTTGACTACAAGGGTGCATATGACTCTAATTACCAGTATCAGACATATACAGATGAGCAGTCAGCACAGATAAAGGCACAGGCAGATGCAGTGGTAGAGGCGCTTGCAGGCGGATCATCCTTAGAGGATGCAGCCAAGGCAGCAGGCACTACAGCCACAACAGGCACATACGCCACATACGTTGATCCGGATGCGGAGAAGACAGATGATTCAGATAAGAAATCAGATGACACAGAGTCCACCGAGTCTGTAAGCGATACCGAGTCTAAAGAGAGCTCAGAGTCATCGAACAGCAAGACAAAGGACAGTGTATATACTACAAACAATCTTGATCAGAGCGTTGTAGATGCACTCAATTCCCTTGAGGAGGGACAGACCTCAGACCTCATCACTACAGACAGCACTTACTATATCGTAAGGCTTGACAAAAAGACCGATGAGGAAGCAACAGAGTCAAACAGAAAAACCGTAAAGGGCAATAAAGAGGACAAATATTACAATGGCATCCTTTCAGGATGGCAGGACGATGAAAAATGGTCTGTAAAGCAGAAACAGCTTGACAAGATCAAGATTCACAATTATTTTACTACTACCAAGAAGGACAAAAAGGCAGCAGACACAAGCGCTACAGAGAGCACACAGCAGTCAGAAAGCACCAATAGTACAGATACAGAGAATACTGAGGCAGTAGATGGAACAGAAAACTAATATCGTACTTATAGGCATGCCGGGAGTTGGAAAGAGTACCATAGGCGTAATACTTGCAAAGGTGCTGGGATACAGCTTCCTGGATGCGGATTTACTGATACAGGAGCAGGAGGGAAAGCTTCTGCGTGAGATAATTGAGGAAAAGGGCACGGATGGTTTTATAGAGGTAGAGAACCGTGTCAATGCCTCTATCAGGGCTGATAGGGCCATTATAGCTACAGGCGGTTCGGTGGTATACGGAAAAGAGGCCATGGAGCATCTTAAGGAGATAGGCAGAGTTGTGTATCTCAAGGTTTCTTATGCCATTTTGGAAAAACGACTTGCAGACATAAAGGGTAGAGGTGTAGTATTAAAGAAAGGGCAGACTTTAGAAACCCTTTTTGAAGAGCGCTCAAAATTGTATGAGCAGTATGCAGACATCGAGGTTTCCGAGGAGGGGCTTGATGTGGAGCAGACAGTAGAGAAGCTGGTGGAGGCACTTGAATTATAGTGCTTATTTATCGTGATATGATTAGATAATAGTAGCTGCTGCGTCATTTATTAAAAGCAGCACCGGCACAAATGGCGGCTTAAATACGTCGTCATAAATGAAATTTGTAGTTGGATGTATAACAATAGTGTAAATTGAGAATAGTATATTAGGAGGAAGTATACTCCTGAATTCATAGAGGTGGAATATGGAACAGTACGTAATCAAAGGTGGAAATCCTTTATACGGTGAAGTTGAAATTGGTGGAGCTAAAAATGCTGCACTTGCTATTTTGGCCGCTGCCATAATGACAGACGAGACTGTAACAATAGATAATTTGCCAAATGTAAGGGATATCAATGTCTTACTTCAGGCAATCGAAGAAATCGGCGCACATGTGGAGCGCGTGGATATACACAAGGTAAAGATAAACGGTTCATTTATCAGGGGCGTAAATGTCGATAATGAATTCATCAGACGAATCAGGGCATCATATTATTTGATTGGTGCATTACTTGGAAAATACAAGCATGCAGAGGTTGCGCTTCCGGGAGGCTGTGATATCGGAAGCAGGCCGATTGACCTTCATATGAAGGGCTTCCGCTCCATGGGAGCAGACATAGACATAGCTCATGGCCTTGTCATCGCCAGGGCAAAGGAGCTTAAGGGCACACACATATATATGGATAAGGTTTCTGTAGGTGCCACAATCAATATTATGATGGCTGCAGCCATGGCAGATGGCAAGACTGTTATCGAGAATGCGGCTAAGGAGCCTCATGTCGTTGACGTGGCAAACTTCTTAAACAGCATGGGAGCAAATATCAGGGGCGCAGGAACCGATGTCATCAGAATTGTAGGTGTGGAGAAATTACATGCGACAGAGTATTCTGTCATTCCGGATCAGATTGAGGCCGGTACATTCATGTTTGCAGTTGCGGCAACAGGAGGCAACGTGCTGGTAAAGGATGTCATTCCAAAGCATCTTGAGGCCACCACAGCAAAGCTGTTGGAGGTAGGCTGTCAGGTAGAGGAGTTTGATGACTCAGTCAGAGTAATATCAGACGGACATTTAAAGCATACACAGGTTACAACACTTCCATATCCGGGCTTCCCGACAGATATGCAGCCACAGATGGCAGTGCTTTTGGGTATCGCTGAGGGCACCAGTACAGTGACAGAGAGCATATTTGAGAATCGTTTCAAGTATGTTGACGAGCTCACCAGAATGGGAGCTGATATAAAGGTAGAGAGCAATATAGCAATCATCAGCGGTGTGAAAAGATACACAGGTGCCAGAGTGAATGCACCTGACCTAAGAGCAGGAGCAGCACTGGTTATAGCAGGTCTTGCAGCAGATGGCATTACAGTGGTTGATGATATCTATTATATCCAGAGAGGCTATGAGGCACTCGAGGAGAAGCTTACAAAGATTGGTGCAAAGATTGCCAGGGTAGAGGATGAGAAGGAGCTTCAGAAGTTCATACTCAAGGTATCGTAATAGATAGGTATATATAAAATAAGAACCGGCAGCATCTTACTGTAGATGCACGGTTCTTATTTTTGGTTATTTTATAATTTTTTTGAGTAACTACTCCGTAACCCTTTTGATTATAAAAATGAATAGGGTATCGAAAATGGATTATTGATAAAGTTGTATCGAAAATGATACTTGACATATATATCATGTGGTAGTAACATAGCTGACAGAGATTTGAAAAATTCTATATTGTAACTTCTCTTATTCAGAGTGATGGAGATACAAAGGATCTATGAAATCACGGCAACCCCGTTAGAAAACAGGAAGGTGCCAACCTGAGCGAGTAATCGAACAATAAGAGGATTTTTATTATCTTAATTTTAATCCACTTATTTGCAGTAAGTGGTTTTTTTATTGGAAAATTGGTGACATAACAGGAAAGGAGTAACCGAAAACTAATGGAGAAATTATTATTTACATCAGAATCAGTAACTGAGGGACATCCGGATAAGCTCTGCGATGCAGTATCAGACGCCATCCTTGATGCATGTATGGAACAGGACCCGATGAGCCGTGTCGCATGTGAGACAGCAAGCTGCACAGGCTTCATCCTTGTAACAGGAGAGATTACCACAAAGGCACAGCTTGATATCCCTGCAATTGTCAGAAAAACAGCACTTGAGATTGGATATGATGACGGAAAGAAGGGACTCGACGGAAACTCATGTGCAGTAATGGTTTCAATCGACAAGCAGTCTGCTGATATCGCCATGGGAGTTGACAAGGCACTCGAGGCAAAAGAGGGCGACCTTACAGACGACCTTGACACCGGAGCCGGAGATCAGGGAATGATGTTTGGATATGCTACAAACGAGACTGAGGAGTATATGCCATACCCAATCGCGCTTGCTCATAAGCTTGCATTCCAGCTCACAAAGGTAAGAAAGGACGGCACACTTACATATCTTCGTCCGGACGGAAAGACACAGGTTTCAGTAGAGTATGATGAGGCAGGAAAGCCGGTAAGACTTGAGGCAGTTGTACTTTCAACACAGCACGACGAGGATGTTACCCAGGAGCAGATCCATGAGGACATCAAGAAATATGTATTTGACCCAATCCTTCCAAAGGATATGATTGATGCTGAGACAAAGTTCTTCATCAATCCTACAGGACGTTTCGTAATAGGTGGACCACACGGAGATGCAGGTCTCACCGGTCGTAAGATTATCGTAGATACCTACGGCGGATATGCACGTCACGGCGGCGGAGCTTTCTCAGGAAAGGACTGCACAAAGGTAGACCGTTCAGCAGCATACGCAGCACGTTACGTAGCGAAGAACCTTGTAGCAGCCGGATTTGCTGACAGGTGTGAGATTCAGCTTTCATATGCTATCGGTGTTGCACAGCCAACATCTATCATGGTTGATACATTCGGCACAGGAAAGCTTGCAGATGACAGAATCGTTGAAATCGTAAGGGAAAATTTCGACCTTCGTCCGGCAGGAATCATCAAGATGCTTGATCTCAGAAGACCTATCTACCGCCAGACAGCAGCATACGGACACTTCGGACGTACAGATATCAAGCTGCCTTGGGAGGCACTTGATAAGGTTGAGGACCTCAAGAAATATCTCTAAACAATATGTGGGGCTTCGCACTTTTTAGGTTGTGAGTGCCGGATAGTATACATTATATTTCTTAGAAAGAATTTAGAGAAAATTTAGACAGAAGTTATCGGATATATGATATAATCAAGTCATGGGACTGACATTGAGTCGGTTTCCATGGCTTTTTATATATGGTTTAGTCGTAAGAGATTAATCAAATGATGATTATAATGATTTATAATAACCTGAGATTATTAGGTAACATATCGAAGGTATAAGTGATACGCGAATAATAAAATTTTAAATGTAACTATAAACATATCTATAGGCAGACGATAACGAATAAATTTTCAGGAGGAACGGATATGAGCAGAATTTTGATAGTAGAGGACGAGGTTGCAATTGCTGATCTTGAGAAGGATTACCTGGAGCTGAGCGGCTTTGAGGTAGAGGTGGAGAATGATGGCACAAGCGGTCTCGCAAGGGCTTTGGCGGAGGATTTTGATCTGTTTATTTTGGATCTTATGCTGCCGGGCATTGATGGCTTTGAGATTTGTAAGCGGATTCGTGAGAAAAAGAACACACCGATACTCATGGTTTCAGCCAAGAAGGATGATATCGACAAGATAAGAGGACTCGGACTCGGTGCAGATGATTATGTCACAAAGCCGTTTTCACCATCAGAACTTGTTGCCAGGGTAAAGGCTCATCTGGCCAGATATGAGCGTCTCATTGGAAGCGCTACACCTGAAAATGATATCGTTGAGATTCGTGGCATCAAGATTGACAAAACAGCCCGCCGTGTTTGGGTAAACGGAGAGGAAAAGCAGTTTACCACAAAGGAATTTGACCTGCTCACATTCCTTGCGGAAAATCCAAACCATGTGTTTACCAAGGAGGAGCTCTTCAAGGAAATCTGGAATATGGATTCGGTCGGAGATATTGCGACAGTCACTGTACATATCAAGAAGATTCGTGAGAAAATCGAGATGAACACTGCAAAGCCTCAGTATATTGAGACTATTTGGGGTGTTGGATACCGTTTTAAGCTGTAGTGATTTTTAAAAAATATAGTAGATATTGTAGTATTAATAGGACATATCAAATTCAAATGCGAAAGGATATGTCCTTGTTGTATATATAAAGTGGCTTATTAATTTATTCAAATGGAGAATACTATGAAGATAAAAACAAAACTTGCTATATCATTCTGCATAATTATTTTTGTGCCTGTTGTGCTCACCAGTATAGTGCTTGTGGGTTTCAATAAGATTCAGCTAAAGGCCATAAACAAGACATATGGCATGGAGGATGCAGGCATGCTCGCGCTTACTGACACGGTGCAGTTTCTGAACAAGGTGACAGGGCGCACATATGATGAGCTCGAGAAGACATCGCTCATAGAACCATCCAAGCTTCTTGATAGTGATTATCTGACTAAGATAAATAAGAAGCTGGAGAAGAAGTATTCATATCTCATAGTGAAAAGTGAAGGAAAGCTCATTTTCAATGGTGGAATTGACAATGATGATATTTTGAGAAAGCTTCCGCGAATATCCAATAAGCAGAGCAGCTCTGATGTGAGCAGCTATATGGACAGTGATGACAAGGTGCTCATAAAGCAGCTTAATTTTTGTGACAGTGATGGTGACGAGGCGAGTCTTTACATAGTGACATCAACCGCGTGCGTGATCCCTGAGGTCAGGACTGTTTTGATAGAGGGAGCATTTGCGCTTGTATTTATACTTCTTACTACGGCTGCCATGCTTATAGTGTGGATATACAGGAGTATCATCACACCGATAGAGAGGCTGCGTATTGCCGCTGAAAATATCAAGGATGGTAATCTGGACTTTGAGCTTGAGACGAGTCCGAGCGACGGAGAGATTGGCGAGCTGTGTACTGCGTTTGAGCAGATGCGCGCGCGCCTCAAGAAAAATGCCGAGGAAAAGGTGACGAATGAGTCTGAAAACAGAGTGTTAATCAGCAATATCGCACATGATTTAAAGACTCCTATTACTGCGGTAAAGGGCTACGCCGAGGGCATACTTGACGGAGTGGCAAACACCCCTGAGAAGGTCGATAAATACGTCAGAACCATTTACAATAAGGCAAACGATATGGATAAGCTCATTAATGAGCTGACACTTTACTCGAAGATTGATACGAACAGGATTCCATACAATTTTGCGAAGATAAATGTCACAGATTATTTTAACGACTGTGTTGAGGAAATAGGACTCGATCTTGAGGCGAAAAATATCAGGCTTTCATATGAGAATCATGTGGATAGCAACGTGCTTATCATTGCTGATCCGGAGCAGCTTCGCCGTGTGATTAATAATATAGTCGGCAATTCGGTGAAGTATATGAACAAGACACAAAGCTATATAGATATCAGGATAAATGATGTTGGTGACTTCATACAGGTTGAAATCGAGGACAATGGACGAGGAATCGCCCAGAGAGATATGCCATATATTTTTGACAGATTTTACAGAGCGGATGCGTCGAGAAATTCGGCTACCGGAGGCAGCGGCATAGGACTTTCCATCGTAAAGAAGATTATAGAGGATCATAAGGGAAAGATATGGGCAGAAAGCGTTGAAGGAGAAGGTACTACAATGCATATTAATCTTTTGAAAGATATGGATAAACGCAACTACATTTGCATAGAAGATAACAGAAAAAAGGAGAAAAAATAGTATGAGCAGAGTATTAATTGTTGAAGATGAAGATGCAATTGCAGAAATTGAAAAGGATTACCTTGAACTTAGTGGATTTGAAGTTGTAATTAAATCAGATGGAACAAGTGGTCTGGCAACAGCACTTGAGGAAGAGTTTGATATTATGATTCTTGATGTTATGCTTCCGGGTGTTGATGGATATGAAATCTGCAAACAGGTAAGAGAAAAGAAAAATACACCTATTATCATGGTATCAGCGAAGAAAGAAGATATTGATAAGATAAGAGGTCTCGGCGTTGGAGCTGATGATTATATGACTAAGCCATTCAGCCCAAGTGAGCTTGTTGCAAGAGTAAAAGCACATCTTGCAAGATATGAAAGACTTGTAAGCAGTGCAAAAGAAGCTAATGACATTATAGAAATAAGAGGTCTCAAAATTGACAAGACAGCAAGGCGTGTATTTGTTAATGGCGAAGAAAAAGTATTTACAACAAAAGAGTTTGATCTGCTTACATTCCTCGCAGAGCATCCGAATCATGTATTTACAAAGGATGAACTTTTTAAGGAAATATGGGATATGGATTCAATTAGAGATATTGCAAC
>ENA-OPNJ01000782-OPNJ01000782.1-human-gut-metagenome-genome-assembly--contig:-NODE-782-length-13906-cov-2.914519_pt1 | contig 13906 bp, 13 predicted proteins | sample MGYA00241535_ERZ501767 | MGnify/ENA primary metagenome ERZ501767 (study PRJEB25962, sample SAMEA2042564) | human gut metagenome | biome: human gut; feature: human-associated habitat; material: faeces...
GGACGCCGCTGCGGATCATGCGGCCCACCTGCCGTTCCGCCAGTTCCTCCCCCTTGTGGCCGCCCTCCACGCCCACATTTTCGTGTTCTACCTCGTGGATTTTTCCGTGGAGATAAAGCCCGGCTTCCTGTATGGGGCGGCTGGCCGGGTTTGGTTTGAGCTGGGGAGGGGATTTCTCCACCTTGTCAAAATACAGCCTGCTTTTAGCCTTGCCCTTGGCCTCGTCATAAACAGTTTCCTTGGTGACGACGCGCTTTTTCGGCAGGGCTTCTTTGGCCGCTTCCAGCTGATCCGCCCGTTTTTCTGCCTTTTTGATATACGGGGCCAGCTCCGGGGAGGCCCGTTCCTCGGCGGTAAACTGCAACCGGGAAACGGGGCCGGTGGCCTGCGCCACGGTTTTTCCGGCGTCCTTGGCCGCTTTCCTTGCCTTGTGGCGGTCGTGCAGTTCGTCCGCCCGTTCCAGTATTTTTTCCGCCGCGCCCTCCGGCTGGGCGGTGTATTCCTGCTCGGCCTCCCGGCTGGACACATTGACGCTTTCGCCGGTGGTCTGGTTATCCAGCGTCAGGCCGTCGCGGGTCATGTGCTGCGTTACCTTGTCGCGGGGTTTTAAGGGTTCCATATCCGATCACCTCCTTGCTGTCTGTTCCGGCAGCGCCCGGTTTCAATCTCTGCAATATAGCGCAGGATGGGGTACACCTGCGGGGGAACAACTGCGTTTCCCAAAGTCTTTAACCGCTTTGCCACATTCGCCGGCGGGTCGCTGATTAAGTACGGGATTTGCGCCGGTTCTTTGGCCCACATGGAATGTCCGTCCATCTCCGGGGGAATCCCATCAGCCATTCCACCCAGTCGGGGTTCAGTTTCACATCCCCCGGCGGGCTGCCCAGCAGTTTGTAAACCGCCCATGACAGCCGCGCCGTCCATACGGTTCCGCTGGGATTGTATTTTCGGAAGCTCCCGGTCGGGGTCATCCGCACATCGACAGTTTTCCCCACATCCCCCGTGTCGCTGGCAAGGGGCGTGGGAAGCAGCATGGCCGATGATGAAAGTTCTTTTGCGCTCATGCCATGCGCCGACGGCGACAGCAGGAAGTACGAAAACCCTAACGGCGTAGCCTGCCTGCTCCAAGTCAAAAACCGTCTTGTCGAGCCCCAGATGGATGAAGCCAGCAACATTTTCTCCAAGCACCCAAGAGGGGTGCAGTTCCCGGATAATGCGGAGCATTTCGGGCCATAAATACCGTTCGTCCTCAAATCCCCGTTGTTTCCCGGCGCTGGAAAAGGGCTGGCAGGGGAATCCCCCGGAAATAAGTGTGGTCGTTTCTCGTCCTGTTTTTTCAAAAAATGCCTCCTTTGTCACTGTGGTAATGTCCCGGAATTTTGGTACCTGCGGCCAGTGCTTTTTCAAAACTTCCATCGGGAAATCCGCCCATTCGCACTGGCATACGGTGGTAAACCCTGCGGCTTCCGCCGCAAGGTCGATCCCGCCGATCCCGGAAAACAGGCTGAAATGTGTTAGGGCGCTCATACCGTCGCCCCCTCGCCTAACCGGGTCGTCATGATCTGGTAGAGCTGGGTGTTTTTCGGGATGGGGTTCTTAAAGGGCAGGATCACATTTTCGTAAATGAGAAGCCCCTCGCCGGGTTCGGAATTGTCCACATACCGTAATTGCTGGGGCGAAATGTTCAGCCGTTCCGCAAGGATTTTGCGGTCGCCGCTGGCCTGATTGAGCAGGCAGATAAAGTCGCTGTTTTCCAAAATGTTCTCAATTTCCGGGGAGGAAAGCAGGTCTTTCACATTCTGCGTCGCACCTGTGGGAATCCCGCCCCACTTACGGAAACGCTTCCAAATCTCGCAGGAAAAGGCCGCCGTCTGTTCCTCACGCAAAAGCAGGTGGAACTCATCACAGAAATACCATGTCGCCTTGCCCTTACTGCGGTTTTGGGTGACGCGCCCCCAAATCTGGTCTTGGACAATGAGCATACCGATTTTCTTTAGTTGCTTGCCCAGCTCCTTGATGTCAAAGGCCACAATGCGGTTTTTGATGTCGATGTTGGTTCTGTGGTTGAACACATTTAAGCTACCGGACACATACAGGTCAAGGGCCTGCGCCACCCGGTCAGCCTCCGGGATATGCTGGTCTAACAGGGCTTTGTGCAGGTCTGCAAGGATGGGCATATTTTCCGGCTTGGGGTCTGCCAGATAAGGCCGGTAGATCACCTGTACCGCCCGGTCGATCACCGTCTTTTCAATGGCTTCCAGCCCGTTCTTGCCGCCCATGACAAGCTCACAGAACGACAGCACAAAGTCGGATTTCAAGGCCAGCGGGTTTTCGTCCTCGGAGTAATTCAGGTTGATGTCCAGCGGGTTCACATAGTTTTTGCTGGTAGGCGACAGCTTCACCACCTGCCCATGCAGCCGCTTCACAAGGGGGTAATACTCGGCCTCTGGATCACAGATATACACATCGTCCGGGGTGCAGAGGAACACGCTCAAAATTTCTGATTTACAGCTCATACTTTTGCCGCTTCCCGGTGTCCCCAGCTTTAGCCCGTTGGGACACCTCGCTCGTTTGCGGTCGAGCATAATCATGTTGCCGGTCTTGGCGTTGATCCCGTAATACATGGCGTCGCCGCCCTGAAAAAGCTCCTGCGTTACAAAGGGGACGAACACGGCCACGCTGGAAGTCGTCAGGGAGCGTTCAATCTGGATGTGGCTGGCCCCCAGCGGCAGGCTGCTCATAAGCCCCTGTTCCTGCTGGTAGTCCAGCCGTACAAGGGAACAGTTGTATTTCTGGGCGATCCCGGCAGCCCAGAACACATCGTTTTCCAGCTTTTGCCGGGTGTCTGCGGTGTTCAGCACCAAAAAGGTAAGCTGAAACATTCGTTCATTCCGGCTCTGCAAGGTCTTTAGCAGCTCCTTGGCGTCCTGCCCGTAGGTGGCAAGGTCGCTGGGAAGTATGTCCATGTCGTAACCGCTTCTTACCGCCCGGCGGACAGCCCGTTTCTGTTCCTGAATCTTCATGGCGTCAAGGTCGGTGATCTTGCGCTTGACCGTCTTAATGGCGTCGCTCTGGTCGATAGCCTGCACATGGAGGTTCACCACAATGCCGTTTTCCGTGTTGAGAAAGTCGGCCAGCATTTCATCCGACAGCTCCGGGGAGAGGATTTGCAGGAAGCTCACCGCCCCGTATTTGCCGCCCAGCCCGAACATCCGGGCATTGCCGAAGCGGAACGAGGACGGGGCGATAAAGTCCTTGGTAGAAAGCCCCGACGGGGCAAGCCACTTCCAGTCAAAGGAGAACGGTTCCCCGTCCGGGTGGAAAATGCTGTGCATGACTTCCAGCCGTTCCTTGGCGTCCAGTCCCCACGCGGAGGCCCCCATGCTCTTGAAATATCCCAAAAGGTCGGTTTCGATCCGGCGCAGTCTGGCGCGGGCCATTTTCAGGTTGTCCGCCTCAATGGTGTAGGTCATAAATTTCCGCTTCATCAGGCCGTTGTTCCCGTTCACAAGCTGGTCTTGCAAAATGTCGGAATACTCGCTGCGGATGTCGTCGAAGTCGTCCCCCTGCGCCCGGATTTCAAAGCTCTTGGCGTACTGCTTGGGGTCAATCTTGCGGTTGATAAAGGAAAACTGCACATGAATGGAGGCGTCCAGATAGTTGTAGAGGTCGCACAGGTTTTCAAAGATGGCGGTCTTGGTGTCCGCCTGCGCCAGTTGGTAGCTGATGTCCGTAAACTCAATGCACTTGGAAAAGGTGCGGGGCGTCACCCGGCATACGCCGTCCTGATACATGGCCTCATAGGGAATACTGGTCTGCGCCGAATGGGGCTTGCCGTCGCCCTTATACTTTCGGATGACAGCCTGAATTTCTTTCTTTTCGGCGCGGGTGAGCTTGACCGGCGCTTTTGCGCTCGTTTCGTTCTTTTGCTTTTTGGACAATGGCGTTGACCTCCTTTTCCATTTGGGATTGCCGCACAAGGGCGGTATAAGCGTTGTTGGTCTGGTAGGGGCGTTCCTTGGGCTGGATGAAGCAGCACTCGACGATCTGGCGCGCCACCACTTCAAGGGGCTGGCCGTGTTTTTCGTAAAGCGCCAGCAGAAAGCCCGGCAGCATGGCGAACACCATAATGAGCGCCGCCGCGCTGGTCGGGACGCGGCCCCGGATCAAAAAGAAAAGCGGGATGCCTACAAGCAGCGCACCGCCAAAACAAATGAGCTGGCGTTTCGTCAGCCCGAATACTACCTTGGATTTGACCTTGGTTAAATCCTTTGGGACAGTTACATAAGCCATAAAAAGTCACCTCGTTTCTGGTACGGACAGGGAAAAATCGCTGTCCACTTCGTTGCCCCACGCATCCCAGCCGGGGATTTTCTGTCTGGCAAACAGTTCTGCGCGGGGCAGGTCGCCCGCAAGCTCTATGATTTTCTCGCGGGTAATGTCTGGTTTCTTGCTGTGTTCCTCCACCGGGGAAATGATAAACTGATGGACGCTTTTGGAGTAACGCTTGGGATGGCCCCGCTTGGCAAGCAGGCAGATTTCCGCGTTTCCTCTCGTCCAGTAGCCCAGCCCGTAAAACCATGTGGGGCTTTTGCGGTTCAATTTCAGCCAGATAAAGGCCACGGTCTTAAAGGTGAAGCCCCACGCCTTAATCAGACGCAGCGCCTCCGGGAGCTGGGGGAAAGTTGCCCACAAAAATAAGAGGCAGTCTTTTTCCGCCAGCGTTTCCACCGGCAGGGCGCACAGCTCGTCAATGCTCATGGTGGGATAGTGATGTTCCGCCGCCCCTGTCCGCTTGCACTCATATCGCCACGGCGGGTCGGCGTAAAGGATGTTGTAGGTTTTCTTTTGTGTTTCCTCGATAGCTGGTATTCCTCCTGTCTGTTAATGTGCGGTAAATACGGCTTTCGATATGCTGCCGGTCTTGAACAGACAGAAGCAAAGCAAAACGGTATAGCCCATACAGCCCCAGATCGCACCAGATATGTCGTCGGCGGTTCCGATCTGCTGGATCAGCACCGCATAAATCCCGACAACCACCATGATTAAAAAGGCTTGGAAGCCCAGCGCAAGCAAGGATTTCAAGTAGTTCTGGCCCATGCCGCGCCACTCTGCATTGCCCAGCGTGGCAAGGGGGATCGGCCCCAATGCGGTCACGGCGTAAATTTCAATCATTCTTCCATAGGTCACAAGGAAAATGCAGATGGAAAGAATGTTCATCGTCAGCCCCACAACAAGGGTCTGGAACCACAGGCCCAGAAGCGGCCCGATGTCCATTGCTTCAAGGCGGCTTTCCAGATCGGGGAGCAGCGTGTCAAAATCAATGCTGGTATCTCCGATAATCACCCCGGCGCTCTGGTTGACGACCTGTTGGGTGGCGTCAAATACGCCCATGACGATATTCCATGTGTTCGTCACAATGAGGATGGCAAAGGCGCTTTTGAAAATCCAGCGGAAGAACATGGAGCTGTCGAAGTCGTGCATATTGTTCTTTTCCACAATCATGTCGATCAGCTCATAGCACATCACGAGGGCGAGAATGGCCGCCGCAATGGGGACGATAACCGTTTCGGACAGGTTTTGCAGCATGGAGAAAATGCCGCCGTTCCAGTCCTGCGGGGTACTGCCCACATCCGACGCGATTTCCCCGACTTTGGTATTGACTGTGTTAAACAGGCCGGACAGGTTGCCCATGATACCGTCGATCAGGATTCCTTTGATCCATTCCCCGATTAAATCACCGATCATGTGGGGACACCTCCTTTCCCGCGCCCTCCCAGATCAGAGAGGGCGCGGAGGGTTTTCTAACACACATGGGGTTATCCCAGCAGCCCGGACAGCAGAGGAACAAGTGTCATGCCGATCAGGGCAACACCACCTCCGGCGACAAGCTGCTTGATTCCCTGGCTCTTGCTCGCCGGGTTGTCCGCCCCGTATCCCTCCAAAAGATTGACGCCGCCCCATACGCAAAGCGCGCCGCCGAGGCCCACAACAATGGTCTGCAAAGTATCAACTGCACTATTGAAAAATTCCATAAATTTACCTCCATAAATTCAGATCGTGATGGTGTTTGGGTACAAAAAAGCCGCCATACATAGCGGCAGCCTCACAATCCGCAGACGGCCCGGAGTTACTGGCCGCCATTTCAGCACAGCCAGCGAAAAAATCTCGCCCCATGCTTCACACAGTCTACGGTCTATTTCCCTTACAAGTTCTTCGGCTTCCCCGTCCGTGGGCGGGGTATCATGTTCCGCAATCCACTGGCACAGAACCGCAGCGGAAATGATCGCCCGGTAGATTTCTTTCTCATACCTGAAATAATCCGCAAATGTCCATTCGTCCGAGTGTCCCATCGGTCACGCTCCTTTCTCTATGGCCGCTTTATTCTACGGCAAAATCTTCATCCGACAGCTCAATGTCGTAGAGGTCAAAGGGTTCGTCCTCCGTTATCACGCGCCGCTTTTTCCGGCGCAGGGACGACAGGTAGCTGTCCACATCAAAGGTGTTCTTTTTGTCGGCGTCCGAGAGGTATTGATAGCGGGGGTGGCGGGTGATGTCGTATTTCTCACTGAAAAACGGCCTCACGCCGCGCACCTGCAAAATACACTTGCCTCCGTCCATCGTTGCAATTTCGTCTTGGCTCATCAGCTCCTTTCCGAGTTTTTGGTAATTCAGTCCGTGGGAGGTCTGCGCGCCCCGGTTCTCGCTCTGGTTGTAGCTGTCAATGGTTTCCTTGCCCAGCACCTCCGCAATCTCCTTGGCGTTCTTGCCCCGGCCACTAAGGAACAGCGTACAGTCGCAGTTGTCGGAAATGATTTCCGCCGCGTCCTTGTAAATGGCCTTTAGCTGCGACTGGCTCTGCAAAATAATAGAAGCCGAGATTTCCCGGCTTCGTATGGTGGCAATCAGCTTGTCAAAGTTTGGAATCTGGCCGATGTTGGCGAACTCGTCCAGAATCAGCCGCACATGGACGGGCAGCCGCCCGCCGTATTTGTCGTCGGCCCGGTCGCACAAAAGGTTGATAAGCTGGCTTTGCACCATTGCCAGAATGAAATTAAAGGTCGTGTCCGTGTCCGACATAATCAGGAACAGGGCCGTTTTTTTATCCCCGATGGTATCAAGTTCCAGTTCGTCGTCCTCCATCAGCTCCCGCACCTCCCTGATGTCAAAAGGCGCTAATCTGGCTCCGCAGCTTATCAAGATGGAGCTGCGGGTCTTGCCTGCCGACAGCAGGAATTTACGGTACTGGCGCACCGCAAAATGTTCCGGGTCTTTTTCTTCCAGCCGTTCAAACATCTGGTCTACCGGGGATTGAAATTCTGGGTCGTCCTCGCGGGCTTCACTGGCATTTATCATTTCAAGCAGCGTAGTGAAATTCATTTCATCGTCCGGCGCTTCGTACCAGATATAGCCAATGAGGGCCGAATACAGCAGGCGTTCCGATTTGATCCAAAAATCTTCGGCGCTCTTTTCGCCCTCGCCCTTGGTGTTGCAGATCAGCGTGTTTACCAGCTTCAAAATGTCCTTTTCCGAATGGATGTAGCGAAACGGGTTATAGCGCATACTCTTGGAAAAGTTAATGGTATTCAGCACTTTTACCCGGTAGCCGCACCGCACAAGGAGCTGGCCCACTTCGCCGATCAGACTTCCTTTCGGGTCAGTAATCACGAATGAGGTCGGGTAGTCCTTGGACACGCACTGCATAAGGTTAGGCTTCACAAAGAACCGGGTCTTGCCGCTGCCGCTGCCTCCGATCACCAGCACATTTTTGTTCCGGGCGGTCTTGGGGTCTTTGGGCCGGTTGTTCATGGTGAGGCGTTCCGTCTGGGTCAGGAGAATGTTGTTGTCAAACACCGGGTCGATGTACGGGGCTATATCTTTGGGGCCTCCCCAACGGGCGCTGCCGTACTCGACGCCCCGGCGGTATTTCTTGGCGTTCTTGCTCTTGCAGTACACCATCAGCCGCAGTGCCACCGCACCGGCCACGCCCACCGCCAGATCGAACAGGTGGAAGCTGGGGGCGGCGCTTTCAAAGGCAAGGGAAAAGCCGTCCGCAAGGTGCAATAGCTTTTCCGACAAGTCCGCCCCAGCCGCCAGCCGGTAGGTCTGTCCCAGCTTGCCGAACAGGTAAACAAACAGCAGGTAGGGCAGGTTTGCGATTATCAGCTTTTTCATTTCCGGCTTCATCGTGACAGCCCCCTTTCCTTGATTTTCTCCTTGGCCTGCTGGCTGCTTCTGGCAGCTGCCTTTTCTTTCAGGACGGCAAGGGTCTTTCGGATGGAGGGGCGTTCCTGCTGTTTGAGCTTCTTGGCTGTAAACTCCTTAAACGCCTGTTCCAGATTGTCCACCTGCTTGGATTTGAAAATCACGATATACCGGGGCGGATGGGTAGTGCGGTCTTTCCGCAGAGTAAAATCAATGTCGTATTTCTTGGCGCAGGGCTTAAACAGGCCGATGTTGGCGTCGGTGATCTCAATGTTGGACAGGGCGGAACCGTCCTTTTTGAGCTGCCGTAAGCTCTGCTGGCCGTGATGGGCCTTGCCCGTCCCTTTCTGCCGGGCGGCCAGATATTTTCGGATGGCCGCTTGCAGCACTTGGGCGGTGAGCTTGCCCGTCTTAACCGCTAACGCTATGGTTTTCTGGTCTACTTCTTCCTGCAACTGCTATCCCTCCTTTGGAAAGTCAGCAGGCAGGCGGATGGCTTAAATCCGCACCCGCAGGCCAGAGAGGTCGTCGGCATGGATTCCCACCAGATACCAGTTCTCGGCCATTTCAATGCGGGTCGGCCTCCATCTGCCGCCCACCATCACATCAAAAGTTTCTCCGCAGTGCAGGCCGCCGTAATAGTCTGCAAGGTCAAAGCGGATGTCGTAGCGGTCTGTCTGCTCGTCAAAAATCAAAGCACCCTGTTTCATAGGGTCGTCCTCCTTTCAGATTTTGCCTGTGTTCATGTCGTGGGCCACCAGCGCCGTGTAATAGCCGTTGATGGTGCTTGGGGCGTTGAACAGAACCGCCAGCAGGTATTTTTTGATGTTCCGTATTTCCGTGGTGTTTTTGCTGATACAGTCAAAGACAAACTCAATGTGAGAACTGTCCAGTTTCATCAGCTTGGATTTCACCAGCTCGGCGGGGTAATCGTCCCCGGCAATGCGGATAGTCTTTCGGGCGCTGCATACGGTTTCCACCAGCAAGTCCACAATCTCGTCCAGCATATCCCGGTCAATCCCCTTGGCGTACTGGCAAAGGTGTTCATACTCGATGTTGTCCTTGATGATCTCCCGATAAATCTCTACGGCGCTCTGTGATTTCGCTCCCGTTCCTTTCCGTTCCGGCGGCGCAGCCGCTTCTTCCCCCAAAGGAGAGGGAGGGGAAAGGATAGGAATGGAATCGGTATTTGATCCATCTGTCATTGATTTCTCTTTACTTGATCTATCTTTATTTAATTGCGTTGGTTTTTCCTGCGTAGGGGTTTCCTGCGTTGGATTATCCAATGTTGGATTTTCCAATGTAGGTGAATCCGGCACAGGCTGGGGCTGTTCGTAAATGATGTAATCCGCCCCGCGCAGGCGGCCTTGGCTGTCACGCTCACGGGAACGCACGATATAGCCCGCCTTTTCCAGCTCCCGGACAGCCGCCCGGATCGCGTCGATCTGCTCCCGGTTGATAAGGGACAAGCCTTTCAGCGTAAAGTCCCAATCCTCCGGCAAGGACAGCATTTGCGACAGCAGGCCCTTGGCTTTCAGGGACAAGTCCTTGTTCCGCAGGTGGTGGTTGGACATCACCGTGTAGCCACGGTTTTTCTCCACTCGAAAAACTGCCATCTCGTCGTCCACTCCTTTCACTTGAAATTTCACCGCACCGTCAAGGGCGGTGAGCTTGCCCGGCTGGTAGGGACATTCCTCATACACACAAAACTGGTACTTCCAGTGCGGGCGGTAGAAACGGCAGGTGCCGCAGTCCTCCGGCGATCCGGCCTCGCCGTTGTCAAAATGATCTGCGCCCGGCCTCGTCTGCATGAGCTGTTCAAAGGCCCGGTCGCTGCCGGAAGTAAAGTACATAGGCGGTCGCCTCCTTTCTGGTTTTGGGCGCAAAAAAAGCGGCGTCCTGATCTCCCCAAAGGGGAAAAGAGAACGCCGCCGTCTGCGGTGTCGTATTTGATTTTCGATGTGTCACTATTTGGGCGGTGGGCTTCACGGGAAAGTAGAAGCGTGTCAAAGCTCAATCCGAAAGCAGTAAATCGGTAGTAAATTCAGTTCTTATATCCCGTGAAATGCCCGTATTTCCGGGCTTTTTGGAGATAATCAGAGTTGTTACAAGAACAAGTGAAACATCAGATGAATTGGGGATGAGTTGTGTGGCATTGAAGGACTACCCGATGGCCACATACAATGGTTTCACAAAGCGTATGCGACCAATAACAAATCGTGTTTTACCAGAGTACATTGGCTATTATATGCGCTTGCCTAATTTTAGAGGCGAGTTCCGGGCGTTTTCAACGATGACGACTAGGGCAAGTTTACGTAATGAAGATTTGTTGGGATTGGAAGTAAAACTTCCATCAATAGAAATTCAGAAGCAAATTGCAGATATCCTCTCGGCTTATGATGACCTGATTGAAAACAACCAGAAACAAATCAAATTGCTGGAAGAAGCAACCCAGCGACTTTATAAAGAGTGGTTTGTGGATTTGCGCTTTCCGGGGCATGAAAACACGAAAATTGTGGATGGTGTGCCGGAGGGGTGGAGCAGGACAAATATCAATGAAATATTGACATTTCATCGAGGATATGATTTGACAAAAAACGAGATGAAAGCTGGACGATATCCAGTTGTTGGCTCAACTACGGTGATTGGATATCATAACGAATTTAAGATTAAGGGGCCGGGCATTGTAACGGGTCGTTCTGGAAGCTTGGGTAAGTATCAATTTATTTGGGATAATTTCTGGCCGCATAATACATCGCTTTACATAAGCGATTACAAGGATCATAATATTTTCTTTGTTTACAGCTTGCTACAAACAGTGGACTTTGCATCGCTAAATAATGGGGGAGCCATTCCGACATTGAATCGAAACGTGCTTTCTAATATTGAAGTAATTGAGCCGACAGACGAATTGCAAGAGATGTTTGCAAAGATTGCAGAAGCGCAATATCGGAAAATCAGAAATTTGGAAAAACAAAATAACCAATTAAAGATGGCAAGAGATGTACTGTTGCCTAAATTGATGAGCGGGGAAGTGGAGGTGTGACATTATGGATATGCCAAAAGATTTTTATGATATGGTATGTGCGGATATTGAACGATTAAGTAATACTCAAAACTTAAGTGGCGATGAGCGCTTGAAATTACATAGAGAAATGGATGGAAAATATCAGGCGTGTATAAAAAAATGGTATGAGGGATTACGCTGTACAGACAAAGAAGCGACAATTATCTGGTATCAGTCACTTAGAATGTCACCAGACAGTGTACAAGAAAATCTGGAAATGATGAAGGCAAAGCTGGAAACGTACAAATACCAGATGAATGCGGTACAGTTGCCCAAGCCGGAAGTTTCCAATTCTCAGATCGTCAACGTGACCAACAGCGTGAATGTGAATGTTACGTTTGAGCAGGTACGCAAAGAAGTAGAAGAAATGACTTCACTCACGAATGAACAGACACAGGAAGTGCTGGATAAAATCTCTGAGATTGAAGAAGTGGTAAAGTCCAAAGACAGCAAAAAGTCAAAGTGGGAAAAAGTAAAGCCTGTTTTGACGTGGCTGGCAGATAAGAGTTGTGATGTAGGAATTGCATTGTTGCCACTACTGTTAAAACTTTAAAGTATAAAGTTATCTGAGAAAGGAAGTGTTTGCATGAAATATAAGTTTAATTTAATGGCAATTATTGCGGGATTGATTTTCTTTGCAATAGGATTGTTTTTAGCATTGATGGACGCTTTCGTATGGGGTTCACCAACAGCCATTGTGTCAAATATTGGGTGCTCGCTTCTTGCATCTGCTGTTGTAGCACTTATTACAGCACTTCTTGTCGATCGTAGAAAGGAGAACCCACTGGACGAGTGGAAAATCTCGAAGATTTACAGCACTCGTGCAGAAAAAAATGCGGATTCCGACCCGGAATTAGAGAGAGCAAGATATCAGGTCGATGCAGTAGCTTTTGGCTTGAGTAATTTTAGAAATCAGTATGAAAACAAAGTTGAGAGTTGCTTAAAGAAAGGAGTTAACTTTCGAATCCTGACAATGAATCCTGAAAGCGAATTTGTTGCCGCGAGAGAAAGAGAAGAAAATACTGCACCCAATCAAATAAAAAAATCGATAGAGGACTTGGTTGCGTGGGCAGATAAATTAAATGCGAAAAACTATAAAGGAAAGATAATTGTCAAAGGTTATAATTGTATGACGCTTGACTTTTACTGGCGGGTAGATGGAGAAGTTTTTGTCGGACCGTATTGGTATGGACAACTGAGCAATCAAACGATAACGTATGCATTTGCAGATGGTGGAAAAGGGTTTCAGCAATATTCAAATTATTTTGAAAAACTATGGGACAATAGCACGTTGTCTGTACCGTTAACGGAAGTTGAGAAAATTCGAGTGTCCAGAAAGCGAAAGCATTAAAATGAGGTGATCCTATGAGCCGCGAATACTCCGAAAATGTCCTTGTTCAGAATAGTGCAGGCAATTTGCTGCAAAATGTTCTGGGCTGGGAGGTGGTGCTGGCTTACAACTCCGAAAAGCTGGGGCCGGACGGAACGTTGGGCCGCACCAGCTATGGAGAAGTGCTGCTGACCCGGTATTTTCGGCAGGCGCTTTTGCGGCTGAACCCGTGGCTCACCCCGAACCAGCTGGACGAGGTGCAGAAGAAATTCACGGCACACGTTTCCACCGCATCCCTGATGCAGATCAATGAGGAAAAGTATTTTCTGCTGCGGGACGGCATCCCGGTGACGGTCAAGCGGCCGGATGGCCGCACCGAAATCCGAAGCGCGGCGGTGATCGACTTCAAAAACCCGGGAAACAATCATTTCCTCGCCGTAAAAGAGATGAAGATCCACTCGCAGCTGTACCGCCGCAGAACGGACATCGTGGGCTTTGTCAATGGCATTCCGCTGCTGTTTATCGAGCTGAAAAAGCCTACCGTGGATGTGCAGAACGCCTACATAGACAATTATCGGGATTACCTCGATACCATTCCGCAGTTGTTCTATTACAATGCCTTTCTCATGCTGTCCAATGGATTGGAAGCCAAGGTGGGCACGCTTGGCAGCAAGTACGAGTTTTTCCACGAGTGGAAGCGTCTGAAGGAGAGCGATGTAGGCAGCGTGGAACTGGAAACCATGCTGCGGGGCATCTGCGAGAAAAAGACCTTCCTCGATCTGCTGGAAAACTTCATCCTTTACGACCATTCCGGTGGGCGCACCACCAAGATTCTGGCCCGCAACCACCAGTATCTCGGCGTCAACGAGGCCGTCAGTGCTTACGAGAACCGCAAGCTGAAAGACGGCAGACTGGGTGTGTTCTGGCACACGCAGGGGTCGGGCAAAAGCTACTCCATGGTCTTTCTGGCGCAGAAGATCCGGCGCAAGTTTGCGGGCTCGCCCACCATTGTGGTACTGACCGACCGTGACGAGCTGAACCGGCAGATCAGCGATACCTTTGAAAACTGCGGTCTGCTGGGCAAGACAAAGGCTTCACAGTTCATTGCATCCAGCGGTACAGACCTTGTAAAAAAGCTGCAGGGCAACCCCAGCTTTGTGTTTACCCTGATCCAGAAGTTCAATCTGCCCAAGGAGCCGCCCATCTACCCGGATCACGACATTCTGATTTTGTCGGATGAAGCCCACCGCAGCCAGTACGGCATTTTTGCAGACAACATGATGCACCTGCTGCCCACGGCGTCC
>ENA-OPNJ01000785-OPNJ01000785.1-human-gut-metagenome-genome-assembly--contig:-NODE-785-length-13859-cov-7.086497_pt1 | contig 13859 bp, 9 predicted proteins | sample MGYA00241535_ERZ501767 | MGnify/ENA primary metagenome ERZ501767 (study PRJEB25962, sample SAMEA2042564) | human gut metagenome | biome: human gut; feature: human-associated habitat; material: faeces...
CCTCAAAAACTCATCCCAAATCATCGCACGATAAATTCAAAACAGCTTCTAAATAGTAAATTGCCCAATCGTAAATTAAAAACCCCTGCGTCCTCTGTGGTGAACAGATCATACGTATTTCGTGTTCCGCATATCACCTGTTTCGGCAAATGCCAGATGCATCTGGAAGGCGTTACGGAGCGACATCGGGGTATGACAATGCCCTTCCGAAAGTTTCAGGTAATCCCAAAGCAGTTCTTTATAGTCGGGATGCGCGCAATTCTCGATGATGAGACGTGCCCGTTGAAGCGGTGATTTTCCTCTCAAGTCTGCTACTCCCTGTTCGGTCACAAGGATGCGTACATCGTGTTCGGTACTGTCTACGTGCGATACTTGAGGTACGATGGACGAGATAAGCCCGCCTTTCGCCGTAGAAGGGGTGGTAAAGATAGACAGGTAGGCATTACGTGCAAAGTCGCCCGAGCCTCCGATGCCGTTCATCATCTTGCTTCCCGACACATGAGTGCTGTTTACATTGCCGAAGATGTCAGCTTCAAGTGCTGTATTAACCGCAATGATACCTAACCGGCGGATGACTTCAGGGTGATTGGTGATTTCTTGCGGACGGAGCAGGACGCGGTCTTTCATTTCACCGATGTGTTCGTAAAGCAGGTCCAACTTATCGTCCGAGAGTGTAAGCGAGCTGCCTGCCACAAAACGGATGCGCTCTTCCAGCATCAGGTCGATAACGGAGTTCTGTATCACTTCGGTATACATCGAAAAGGCAGGCAAGTGCGGGTCGCCACCCAAAGCTCCCAATACGGCATTGGCAATGTTTCCTACGCCCGATTGCAAGGGAAGAAATTCTTTGGGAATCGCTCCCTGACGATATTCCTTTACCAAAAAGTCTGCTACGTTTTGTCCGATTTGGCGTGTGGTTTCGTTCAGAGGAGTGAAGGCGGCTATCTGGTCACGCTCGTTTGTCAACACCACTCCAGCCACTTTCTTGGGGTCTACTTTCACGCTGATGCTTCCGGTACGGTCGTTTACCTTATAAATAGGAATTTCACGGCGGTAAGGCGGATTGTCGAGCACAAAGATGTCGTGCATTCCCGTCAATTTGCCCGCATGAGCTTCGTTCAATTCGATAATGATTTTGTCTGCCACACATGTCAGGGTGGGCGAAATGCCTACCGAGGTGCTCAGAATGAGGTCGCCTTCAGGGGTAATGCCGGAAGCTTCGATGATAGCCACATCGATTTTCCCCAAGAATCCGTAGCGCACGTCTTGTCCGATTTGCGAAAGGTGAAGATCGAAATATTGCACCTCGCCGCTATTGATGGCATTCCGCATTTCCTTGTTCGACTGGAAAGGAGTGCGGAAAGCAACGGCATGTGCTTCGGTTAGGGCACTGTCCACCTGATTCCCTGTTGCCCCTCCGGTAATAAGTCCTATTTTAAACGGTTTTCCTTCATTGTGTAATGTTTCTGCATGCTTTGCCAATGCAGCGGGGACTGCTTTCGGTGTACCTACTGACGAGAATCCTCCGATGCCGACCGTCTGTCCGTCGATGATAAGCGCTGCAGCTTCTTCTGCTGATAAAATTGGATATTTCATGGATGCTGTTATTTATTAGTGCCACAAAAATAGATGTTTTCTGATTAAATAGCAAAAGTTTTGTTTATGTATATGACAAAATATTGAATAAGTTGCTTGTGTATGTAATATAATGATATTTTTATGCATTGTTCTCTGTGGAGGTGAATGTTGTCTTATAAACGTTTTTTTGTGGATAATTGAAAAAAAACTGCCGATTTCTTTTGTAGGTTCAAAGAAAGCCGTATCTTTGCATCGCTTTTCAGAAAAAGCCATAAGCCGAAATAACTCAGTTGGTAGAGTAACTCATTCGTAATGAGTAAGTCGCGGGTTCGAGTCCCGCTTTCGGCTCGAAGATTCACATTGTGGGTCTTTTTTTATGCCCGAACTTTTATAATTAAAAAGAGAATGTATAAGTTTTATTTTTACATAAAAAATTAGCATATGTACATGAATACCTGAACTTACCGATTCGGTAATTCAGGTATTTTTTTTATCTTAACGGCGACTAAACGAAAACGAGCAATATGGAACCACTTAAACACGAATGCGGAGTAGCGATGATACGGTTGCTTAAACCGTTGGAATATTATCAAGAGAAATACGGAACATGGATGTATGGGCTCAACAAGTTGTATCTGTTGATGGAAAAGCAGCACAACCGCGGGCAGGAAGGTGCCGGACTGGCCTGTGTAAAGCTTCAGGCAAATCCGGGAGAGGAATACATGTTCCGTGAAAGAGGGTTAGGGTCGGGAGCGATTACCGAAATATTCGGAACGGTGCACGGTTATTTCAAAGAGCTTACTCCCGAACAGATGGCAGATGCGGAATATGCCAAGCAATGCCTGCCTTTTGCCGGCGAGCTTTATATGGGGCATCTGCGTTACTCTACCACAGGCAAAAGTGGCATTTCGTATGTGCATCCCTTTTTGCGGCGCAATAATTGGCGGGCAAAGAACCTTGCCTTGTGCGGCAATTTCAACTTGACGAATGTCGATGAGATATTTGCCGACATTACAGCCGCGGGTCAGCATCCGCGCAAGTATGCCGATACGTATATCATGCTGGAACAGGTGGGGCACCGGCTTGACCGCGAAGTGGAACGCCTTTATAATGAATGTAAGGCGGAAGGGCTGGAAGGAATGGACATTACGCATACGATTGAAGACCGTATTGACATTACCAATGTGTTGAAGACTTCTACTCCGAAGTGGGATGGAGGATATGTGATATGCGGGCTGACGGGAAGCGGTGAAGCGTTTGCCGTGCGTGACCCGTGGGGCATCCGTCCGGGATTCTGGTATATGGACGATGAGATTATGGTACTTGCATCCGAGCGGCCGGTCATTCAGACGGTACTGAATGTGCCTGCAGACAGCATCAACGAACTTTTGCCCGGGCAGGCTATCTGGGTGAACAAGAAGGGGCAGATGCGTCTGGAGCAAATCAATGAGCCGAAGAAGAAGAAGGCTTGTTCGTTCGAACGCATTTACTTCAGCCGGGGAAGCGATATGGATATCTACCGCGAACGGAAACTCTTGGGGCAGAAACTGGTGGATCCGATTCTGAAAGTAATCGATTACGATGTGGTGCATACCGTATTTTCTTTTATTCCGAATACGGCGGAGGTGGCATTCTATGGCATGTTGGAAGGCTTCGACAATTACCTGAACCAGCTCAAGGTGCAGCGCATCGAGGCATTGGGGCATAAGCCCAGCCATACGGAACTGGAACAAATCCTGTCGCAACGCATCCGGAGCGAAAAGGTAGCTATCAAGGATATCAAGTTGCGTACATTTATCGCCGAAGGCAATACGCGGAACGACCTTGCCGCCCATGTATATGATGTAACGTATGGAAGTCTGGTCCCCTATGCCGATAACCTGGTGATAATCGACGATAGCATCGTGCGGGGAACTACGCTGAAGCAGAGCATTATTAGTATTCTCGACCGTTTGCATCCGAAAAAGATTGTCATTGTGTCATCTTCGCCCCAAGTGCGTTATCCCGACTATTACGGCATTGATATGGCAAGTATGGAGCAGTTCATTGCTTTCCGTGCCGCTATTGCCTTGTTGGAGGACAGGGGGATGCGTCGCGTTATCGAAGATGCATACCGTAAGTCGAAAGAGCAAGTGGGCTTGCCTAAAGAAGACATGGTGAATTATGTGAAAGAAATCTATGCACCATTTACCGATGAGGAAATCTCACGCAAGATGGTGGAACTTCTTACCCCTGTGGGCACACAGGCAAAAGTGGAAATCGTTTACCAGACGCTCGATGGCTTGCACGAGGCTTGTCCCGACCATGAAGGAGACTGGTACTTCAGCGGTGACTATCCTACTCCAGGGGGCGTGAAACTGGTCAACAAGGCATTTATTGATTACATTGAACAAATATACCAATTTTAACTCCTATATATAATAAGGTATGAGAAGATTTTTCTTGGCTTCGGTTGCAGCTTTGGCTCTTGCCGGAGGACATGCGCAAAATGTGCAGAAAGGCGATTACGGGTATCTGTATTGCCACATGAGCGGACGCGGGGAATGGACGGCATACGCCTTGAGCCGCGACGGACTGAACTATCACGACCTGTTGGACGGAGGTCCCGTGTATGATGTGCAGAAGCTTTCGCCTATTGAGGGAGGCGCGCGCGATGCTTTTATCTGCCGCACTTCGGACGGGAAAGGTTATCTGATGGTTACTACTGACATGTGTGTCGGAAAGAGCAAGCAATGGTTTAACTATGGCATCAACCTGCTCCGTAGCGATGATTTGATTCATTGGACTTCTACTACCTTCGACTTCCGCAAGGGACCGGATATTTTCTGCGATCCCGATTCACCGGATGTGTATAAGGATTATACCGGCATCAAGCGGGTATGGGCACCTCAAATCTTTTGGGACCCTGCTTATGTATGGCCCGACGGAACCAAAGGAGGATACATGATTTATTATTCCTTGCTCAATTCTGCCGAGGACCAATACGACCGGGTATTTTATTCGTACGCCGATGCTTCGTTCACCCGATTGACCAAGCCTCGTGTGCTGGTCGACTGGGGTTATGCTACCATTGATGCTGACATCAACTATGTGCCTGCCGACGGGCTTTACCACATGCTTATCAAGAAAGAGGGAGGTACGCCGGGCATCTTTGCCGCTACTTCTGACAAACTGACCGGACCTTATAAGATAAAGGATGAAAACGATTATGTGAAGTTCGAGGGCAACAAGAAGTGCGAAGGCTGCTCGGCATTCCAGCTGGTGGGCGATTCTACGTGGCGCGTTGCCTACATCGAGTATTCATCCAATCCCAAGCGGTACCGCATTTGCCAGGCTGATGAATATCTTCAGAATTTTCATTCGCCCGTTACCCTTGAAGGCGTAGCCCATCCTCAGCATGGTTCGTTTATGCGGCTTACGAAAGAGGAATACGAACGCCTTCAGAAATGGTCGGATGAACAAATGAAAAAGTGATATGGAAGAGAAAAACAAATCGAAATTTGATGCCGGATATGGTTTGGCAGTAGGGCTGATGCTGGGAGTGACAATCGGTGTTTGCCTTGATAACATAGCCTTATGGATGCCCTTAGGCTTACTCGTTGGCATTACTATTGATTGCGGTTTGAAAGGAAAGAAAGATAATAAAAAGCAATGAGTGAACAAAAGGACAAAAATTATCTTTGGCTTGTATTTATAGCTTTAGGTATGGGTATTGCGATAATAGCGGATAATTTGCTGATAGGCCTTTGTTTAGTTGCTATAGGAATTTATCTTTATACTAAGAATAAGAAAAAAACACAAAACAATAAAGACGAATTAGATTAGAATGAGAAACGTGACGTTAATCCTTGACGACGGGAGCCGGTTTCACGGCAAGTCGTTCGGTTATGAGAAGCCGGTAGCGGGTGAAGTGGTGTTTAATACGGCGATGACCGGATATCCGGAAAGCCTGACAGACCCTTCGTATGCAGGTCAGTTGATGACGTTGACTTATCCGCTGGTAGGAAACTACGGGGTGCCTCCGTTCACATTCGAGGCGAACGGTTTGCCTACTTTTATGGAGAGTGAAAAAATACATGCTGAGGCGATTATCGTGAGTGATTATAGCGAGCGGTATAGCCACTGGAATGCTGTGGAGAGCTTGGCAGACTGGTTGAAGCGTGAGCAGATTCCCGGTATCACAGGCATTGACACACGCGAACTTACGAAGGTGTTGCGTGAGCACGGTGTGATGATGGGAAAGATTGTGTTCGATGATGAACCGGACAACGTTCCCGAAGCGCAATACGCCGGAGTGAATTATGTGGATAAAGTATCGTGTAAGGAAGTGATTCGCTATAACGAGGGTAACGGGTGCAAGAAGGTAGTGTTGGTGGATTGTGGGGTGAAGTCCAATATCATCCGTTGTCTGCTCAAGCGCGGTGTGGAGGTTATCCGTGTGCCTTGGGATTACGACTTTAACGGACTGGACTTTGACGGGCTTTTTATTTCCAACGGACCGGGCGACCCTGATACGTGCGATGCGGCTGTGCAGAACATCCGCAAAGCGATGCAGAACGAAAAACTTCCCATTTTCGGTATCTGTATGGGTAATCAGTTGCTTTCGAAGGCAGGAGGTGCAAAAATATATAAGTTAAAGTACGGTCATCGGAGCCATAACCAGCCGGTACGTATGGTAGGGACGGAGCGTTGTTTCATCACTTCGCAGAATCACGGATATGCGGTGGACAATAATACCTTGGGAGCCGATTGGGAACCGCTTTTCATCAACATGAACGATGGCTCGAACGAAGGAATCCGCCACAAATGCAATCCTTGGTTCTCGGCTCAGTTTCATCCGGAAGCAGCCAGCGGGCCTACAGATACGGAATTCCTTTTCGATGAGTTCGTGAAACTGCTCTGAGATTTAGGATAAAACGCGGATTAACGCAGATTTCCGCGGATTATTTTAATAAAAAATTTAATCTGCGTGAATCTGCGCTAATCTGCGTTTCAAAAAAGGAATAAGAACTAACAACTAATTATAGAAATATCAATGAAAGATAACATAAAGAAAGTATTGTTGCTGGGTTCCGGCGCATTGAAGATCGGTGAAGCTGGCGAATTTGATTATTCCGGTTCGCAGGCACTGAAGGCTCTTAAGGAAGAAGGTATCGAAACGGTGCTTATCAATCCCAATATCGCTACGGTGCAGACTTCGGAAGGTGTGGCTGATAAGATTTATTTCCTTCCTGTCACTCCTTATTTTGTGGAGAAAGTCATCGATAAGGAACGTCCGGATGGGGTGTTGCTCTCGTTTGGCGGACAAACGGCATTGAATTGCGGTGTCGCTCTCTATCAGGGAGGGGTGTTCGAGAAATACGGCGTGCAGGTATTGGGTACTCCCGTACAGGCCATTATGGATACGGAAGACCGCGAACTCTTTGTGAAGAAGCTGGATGAAATCAACGTGAAGACCATCAAGAGCGAGGCTTGCGAGAATATTGAGCAGGCACGCCAGGCGGCACGCGACTTGGGCTATCCGGTTATTATCCGTGCAGCATACGCCTTGGGAGGTCTTGGTTCAGGCTTTTGCGATAACGAAGAAGAACTGAATGTGCTGGCGGAAAAAGCATTTTCCTTCTCTCCGCAGGTTTTGGTGGAAAAGAGCCTGAAAGGATGGAAAGAAGTGGAATACGAGGTAGTGCGTGACCGGTTCGACAATTGCATCACGGTCTGCAATATGGAAAACTTCGACCCGCTGGGCATTCATACGGGTGAAAGTATCGTCATTGCTCCGAGCCAGACGCTGACTAACAGTGAATACCATAAGCTGCGCGAGCTTGCCATCCGTATCATCCGTCACATCGGTATCGTGGGCGAATGTAATGTGCAATATGCTTTCGACCCTGAATCGGAAGACTATCGTGTGATTGAGGTAAATGCCCGCCTGAGCCGTTCCTCTGCACTGGCATCGAAGGCAACAGGATATCCGCTGGCATTTGTAGCTGCCAAGTTGGGACTGGGCTATGGACTGTTCGACCTGAAGAACTCAGTGACCAAGACCACATCGGCATTTTTCGAACCTGCACTCGACTATGTGGTATGTAAGATTCCGCGCTGGGACTTGGGCAAGTTCCACGGTGTAGACCGCGAGTTAGGCTCTTCGATGAAGTCGGTAGGCGAAGTTATGGCTATCGGACGTACGTTTGAGGAAGCGATTCAGAAAGGCCTTCGTATGATAGGGCAGGGCATGCACGGTTTTGTAGAAAACAAAGAACTGGTCATTGCCGATATCGACAAGGCATTGCGCGAACCTACCGACAAGCGTATCTTTGTTATTTCGAAGGCGATGCGTGCCGGTTATACCGTTGACCAAATCCACGACCTGACCAAGATAGACAAATGGTTCCTTTACAAGTTGGAGAACATTATGCAGACCTCCAAAGAACTGCACGAATGGGGGAACAATCATATACAGCTTTCCGAACTTCCGAAAGAATTGCTTTATAAAGCCAAACGTCAGGGATTTTCCGATTTTCAGGTGGCACGTGCCATCGGTTATCAAGGTGAGATGGAAGACGGTATTCTTGCCGTGCGTGCGTATCGTAAAGCCATCGGTGTACTTCCGGTCGTAAAACAGATTGATACCCTTGCCGCTGAATATCCTGCACAGACCAACTATCTGTATCTGACGTATAGCGGTGTGGCAAACGATGTGCATTACTTGGGCGACCACAAGAGTATTGTGGTGCTTGGTTCAGGAGCTTACCGTATCGGTTCATCGGTGGAATTTGACTGGTGCGGCGTGCAGGCATTGAATACCATCCGCGAGGAAGGGTATCGTTCGGTAATGATTAACTATAATCCCGAAACGGTTTCTACCGACTATGATATGTGCGATCGTCTCTATTTCGATGAACTGACATTTGAACGCGTAATGGATATTCTTGACTTGGAAAATCCGCATGGAGTCATTGTTTCGACTGGCGGTCAGATTCCAAACAATCTTGCCATGCGCCTCGATGCACAAAAAGTGAACATTTTGGGAACATCCGCCAAGAGTATCGACAATGCTGAAGACCGCGATAAGTTCTCGGCTATGCTCGACCGTATCGGTGTAGACCAGCCCGAATGGAGCGCATTGACTTCGATGGATGATATCAACGCCTTTATTCAGAAAGTCGGTTTCCCGGTATTGGTACGTCCGTCGTATGTACTTTCAGGAGCAGCTATGAATGTTTGTTCCAACCAAGACGAACTGGAACGTTTCTTGCAGCTTGCCGCCAATGTATCGAAGAAACATCCGGTAGTAGTGAGCCAGTTCATCGAACATGCCAAGGAAGTGGAAATGGATGCCGTGGCTCAGAACGGTGAGATTATCGTTTATGCCATCTCCGAGCATATCGAGTTTGCCGGTGTACATTCGGGAGATGCTACCATTCAGTTCCCTCCCCAAAAACTGTATGTGGAGACAGTGCGCCGTATCAAGCGCATTTCCCGTCAGATAGCCAAGGAACTGAACATTTCCGGACCATTCAATATCCAGTTCCTTGCCCGCGACAATGATATCAAGGTGATTGAGTGTAACCTCCGTGCTTCCCGTTCGTTCCCGTTCGTGAGCAAGGTGCTCAAGATAAACTTCATTGAACTTGCCACTAAGGTGATGCTCGGTCTTCCGGTAGAGAAACCCGAAAAGAACCTCTTCGAACTGGATTATGTAGGCATCAAGGCGAGCCAGTTCTCGTTTAACCGCTTGCAGAAAGCCGATCCTGTATTGGGCGTGGATATGGCATCTACGGGCGAAGTCGGTTGTTTGGGTGATGATACTTCATGCGCCATCCTGAAAGCGATGCTTTCGGTGGGATATCGTATCCCTGAAAAGAATATTCTGCTTTCTACGGGTAGCACCAAGCAGAAGGTGGATATGCTTCAGGCATCGCGTGCATTGAAAGCGAAAGGCTATAATCTCTATGCTACTGGCGGTACTTCGAAGTTCCTCACCGAGAACGGCATTGAGAATACCCGTGTGTACTGGCCCAGCGAAGAAGGACATCCGCAGGCACTTGAGATGCTTCATAAGAAAGAAATCGATATGGTGGTGAACATTCCGCGTGACTTGTCGGTAGGTGAACTTACCAATGGTTACAAGATTCGTCGTGCGGCTATTGACTTGAATATCCCGTTGATAACAAATGCCCGTCTGGCAAGTGCGTTTATCAATGCATTTTGCTCGATGAGCATTGATGACATAGCCATCAAGAGTTGGGACGAGTATAAATAAAGGTCGATTTTCAGATAGAAAAAGAGGCTGTATCAAAATAAAAATTAGTTTTCATTTTGATACAGCCTCTTTCTTGTGTATAAGTGAAATCGTCTTTTATTCGGCAAGCACTTTCTGAAAAAGCTCAGGCTGGTCCAGGTTGACCAAGTCTGGCTCTTTCTCTATAGCAGTGCGATAGGCTTTTTCATTTGCGTTTAGGATAGCTGCCATAATGCGGATGCCGTTAGCCTTGCAGAACGCCTTGAATTCCGGTGTGATTTGTTCGGGATTGATTTCCACGTACGACGGGCGGCATACCGTCATCCAATATTGCAGGCGGGCGATGTCACCAGCGTTTACCTTGATTTTCATTTCCGGAGCAAGGCGGACAAACTCTTTCAGCATTCCTTCATCGGCGAACCAGAAGAAACTGTTCGTGGCGAATCCTTTCAGGCGGACCAGTCTTACGAGGTCTTTTACGGGCGTGCCGCGTTTCACATCGAAGAATACATTTGCTTTTCCGTAGAGTGAATCGAGCATTTCCGAGATGCGGGGAATACGTGTGCCGGCATATTCTTTTCCAAACCAACTTCCTGCGTCTAATTTGTCCACTTCGTCAGAATTCATATCGGCTAATGCGCCTTGCCCGTTGGTGGTGCGGTCGAGGGTCTCGTCGTGCAGGTTGTACAGCACTCCGTCTTTGCTTTTCCGTACATCCAGCTCTATCCACGTGGCACCGTGTTCCAAAGCTGCGTATGCCGAAGCCACCGTGTTTTCGGGTGCCAAATGGTTGGCGCCCCGGTGTACCACTACCTCTATCGGGTCCTTGTATGTAGCCGAAGGATGCTCTACCTGCCAGTTTACGTTCAGCGGATTGTTCTGCATCTTCCATACCAAGGGCAGGGACTCATTATCCAATATCCATATTTCTGCTCCTTCGGTTTGGTCTATGCAATAGATGAGCGGGCATCCCAAGGCTTCTCCTTTTTTGTTTCCTTTCTTGTAAACCGTCTGGTTATAGTGAAATGCCCCGGTCGTCTTCAGTTCCTTATAGGCTTGGCGTGAGAGCATGTAGGCGGTTTCGTTTGTGCCTAACAGAAGGTTTTCTTTATCTACGGGCTGGAGGAAGCATAATGAGTTTCCCGCTTCTTGCGATGCGGTAGCCATCAGGTAGCTTCCTTTTTGCCAATGCAGGTTCCGCAAGATGCGCCAGTCGATGCGCAACGTGTCGTTCTTTTCGCGGAATGACATTTCGTATTTGCGGGTCTGTCCGTGGAGTTTGAACACGAACAGTAATGTATCAGGCAGGGCGGTTTGCGCGCATATACTTCCGGTGCAGCATGCACCTATAATCAATAAAGAGAGAAGATATATCTTTTTCATGATGCAACTATATTCGTTTATAATCCTAATTCTGTTCCCCATTTGCCGGGCTTGTGTCCCATCTTCAATACCAGTTCGCCGCCAGCCACGAGGTCTTTATGGCGCAGGGCGGAGTAAGGGTAATCCTTCCCGTTCAAAGTAACCGACTGGATGTACCGGTTCTCGTCCGAGAGGCGTTCTGCTCGGATGGTAAAGTCTTTTCCGTCTTCCAGATGGAAGGTGGTTTCTTTCAGCATCGGGGCATGTATCAGATAATAGTCTTGTCCGGCATTGGGATAAAGTCCTGTCATGTGGAAGGCAAGCCACGAAGACATCGCTCCCGAATCATCGTTTCCGGGAAGTCCCATCGGAGAGTCGTTAAAGTGGGTGGTGATGATTTCGCGGATGCGGTCATCGCTCCGCCAAGGTTTCCCTATCCAGTGATACAGGCAGGGGGTAAGGAACGAAGGCTCGTTGTTCACATTATAAAACCCTTTGTCGAAGAAGATGTCGAGGCGTTCTTCGAATTTCTCCTTCCCTCCGCATTGTGCGATAAGCCCCGGCACATCGTGAGGGATGCTGAGCGAGTATTCCCACGAGCTGGCTTCGTAGAAGAACATGTCCCACCACGGGGTGTACCACGGTCCTTCGAAGGTGACCGGTGTGTAGGTGTACGTAGGCTTCTGCACTTTCGAGTTACCGAAAGGTATCTGGTCGAGCCAGTTCCCCTCCTTGTCGCGCGGCATGATGAATCCTTTTGCCCCTTCGTGTTCGTAATCGCTTCGCCACAGGTTTTTCCAGTTCTCCGATTGTTTCAGATAGTGTCGGTAGAGGTCTTCTTTTCCCAGTCCTTTAGCTACCAATGCGATGGCATAATCGCAATACGCATATTCTACGGTGCGGTTTCCTGCACGTGGAATGCCATACGGGATGTAGCCTAATTCCAGGTAGGGGACCAGTCCGCCCCGTCCTTCCGCTTCCTGGTTTCCTCCGGGAGGCACGGTAGCATCCTGCAACATCGCTTTCAGCGCCAGTTCATAATCGATGCCTTTCAAGCCTTTCACAAAAGCGTCGGCGATGACGATTTCGGCATTCGAGCCTCCTTGCGTACGTCCGTTGGCGTTTCCGCTTCGTGCATCGGGCATGTATCCATCCCGTTTATAGATGGTGATGAGCGAGCGCACGATGTCGGTTTCGCGTTGCGGGTCGATAAGTGTGATGAGTGGGGTAGAGGTGCGGTAAGTGTCCCAAATGGCGTAATAGTCATCGTAATAAGGCTCAGGGTCGTTCCAAAGCGGATTCTCTCCGGTGCGGTCTACGGGCATAATCATCGTGTGATAGAGCGCGGTATAGAACATCCGCTTTTGCGTTTCGGGAGTATCGGGAGCGATTTCAATCGCCTTGAACAGCTTTTCCCATTGTGCCAGCAGGCCGTTATGCACTTTCTCGAAAGACCAGTGGGGAATGTAGGTACGGGCATTGTGCTTGGCACGTTGGCTGCTCAGGAAAGAGATGCCGATTTTCAGTTGCACCACCGAGTCTCCTTGGGCAAAACGGAGCAAGGCGCCGGTTTTCTCATACGAATCGAATTGGGAGCGTTCGTCGGTTATCTTGCTTCCTTTCCATGTGCGGCACTGGGTGAAAGGCTTGTCGGTTTCGGCGTAAAAGTAAACCGTATAGGCGCGTCCGTTGTTCCAGCCTCCCCGGATTCGGGTATAGCCGCTCACTTCATGGTCGGACAGGATTTCTATTTCCGAACCTACGAACTGTTGGGCTTCACGTGCATCGGGCACGGGGCTTTCTCCCAAGAAGAAACCGGCATCGATAGCCAATGATTTCAAGGAATCAGCGGGATAGGTGAAGCGGTAGAACGAAGCCCGCTCCGTAGTGGTGATTTCCGTACGGATGCCGCTCTGCTTAAATCGGGTATCGTAATATCCCAGCCGGATATTTTCGTAAGCCCGATAATCCAAGTGTTGGGTTTGGTCCATTCCGTTGCAGAAAGGCGTCACTAAAATATTCCCATACTTGGGACCTCCTCCGGTTCCGCTTACGTGTACTTGCGAGAATCCGTCCACCCGTTCGGGCATGGGCAGCCAGCCGCTATTGGGTGAAGGAGTGCAGTCGGGCGAAGGTTTGACCATTCCATAAGGGCAAGACGGGCCGATAAATACCCGTCCCAGTCCTTCCGACCCGATGCGCGGGTCTACATAGTCGGTCAGTTGCGTTTGAGCGGAGGCGTAAATTATGCTGCTTAGGCACAAACCAGCCGTCAAGCCAATCAGTTTTTGAAGTTTCATGTTGCTCTATTGTATTTTATGTAAAAAGTTGATAATGGTTGGGTTGATGTTTTTACAAAGATACATTTTTTTACCTTCTCTGTCAAAGAAACCTATTCCTTAGTTTCCATGATTGGGTGAAAAAATAATCTTTGTATGGCAATAAGAAATTGTTTTGAAATATTCAAAAAGTTTTCTTGGCTTGATGTATTCGTTTTCGTGTGTGCTTTGGGCGATTTTGGGGGTTCTTCCCGTTTTTGTTTTCGTCAGAGATAGCCCGCTATCTTCCTTATCACACAAACGGAAATGCCTCAAAAACTCATCCCAATATAGCTGCATTGTTTGTAAGAAGCTGTTTTGAATTTCTCCAAAAAGTTTTTCTTGGCTTGATGTATCCG
>ENA-OPNJ01000811-OPNJ01000811.1-human-gut-metagenome-genome-assembly--contig:-NODE-811-length-13575-cov-4.982840_pt1 | contig 13575 bp, 15 predicted proteins | sample MGYA00241535_ERZ501767 | MGnify/ENA primary metagenome ERZ501767 (study PRJEB25962, sample SAMEA2042564) | human gut metagenome | biome: human gut; feature: human-associated habitat; material: faeces...
ACTTACCGCACTCGGTAGTAGAGGAAGGCATAACACACAGGGTTTTCCCCCTGACCCCATCGAAGCCCGTAATGATGCTCCTTATGCGTCAAACCACGGGGGCAGAACCGGCCCTTTTGCCCCCGTCACCTTTCGCATTACTCCTCACGTGTGCAGATTTGGCCTTTCTGCCCCCGTCGTTGGATTCACGTGTGCAAATCCGGCCTTGTTGCCCCCGTCACGCAATCATTGATGTTGTTCTTCACGTGTTACTCAGCCGGAGTTGTGCAATTTGGGAGTATCAATGTTCTAAAAGTGGTATTGTTGAGGCATCATCAATTGTTTCAGGGAAGAAGATTATAATTTTGCACCCCGGAATTGTTCGCATTCCTTGTGGGGGACGGCGATAATAATAGAGAAAATGCATATAAAAGGAACTAACGTGCTGATCACCGGCGGGGCGTCGGGAATCGGCAGAATTATGGGACGTATCTGCCTGGAGAAAGGGGCATCTAACCTTATTGTCTGGGATATAAATCAGGCGAACATTGACAAGACTGAGGCGGAACTTTCTGACGTCAAACCTGCGGAAGCCGGTGTCAGTAAAGGCCAAATTCACAGCTATATAGTGAACGTGTCGGACCCTCAGGCCATCAAGTCGGCATATGAAAAAGTGAAAAGCGAAGTCGGGGAGGTGGACATCCTTGTCAACTGTGCCGGAATCGTGCGCGGAAACAATACCTTCGACAAACAGACTGTACAGGACATTGACCTGACTATGGATATCAATGCCAATGCGCCGATGTATGTGGCGTTGGCTGTGCTTCCGGACATGCTCCGCAGGGACAGAGGGCATATCTGCAATATCGCCTCGGCGGCAGGAATGCTCGGCGTGCCTAAACTCTCAGTCTATTGCGCCAGCAAATGGGCTGTGATCGGCTGGACCGAATCCATGAGAGTGGAACTGAAACAGGCCCGCAGCCACGTGAGAGTGACATCTGTCGCACCTTACTTCATCAATACAGGAATGTTCGACGGAGTGAACTCCAAGGTGTTCCCGATATTGGATCCGGAAAAGACAGCCGCGAAAATCATCCGTGCTGTGGAAGTTGGCAAGTCATTCAGAGGCATTCCGTTCGCATATCATTTCATCCGCATATGGCAGGGACTGCTGCCCAATTTCCTCTTTGATTTCATCTTCGGAAAAGTTTTCGGCGTGTATTCGGTGATGGACCATTTCACAGGTCGCAGAAAATAAGTTATATTTGGGGAAAATGACATTGACAATGGAATCTACATCAGCAGAGAGGATTGTTGAAATCCGTGAAAAACAACGCAAATATTTCCATAGCGGGGCGACCCTGGACGTGAAAGCCCGCAAGGCGGCATTGAAAAAGTTCGAGCAGGCAGTGCTCAAATGGGAAAAACCGCTGTGCGATGCGCTCTGGGCTGACCTGCACAAATCTTACGAGGAAGCGTATCTTACGGAAATCAGCATTCTGCTCGGCGAAATCCGCACACATATCCGCAAGATAGGGAAGTGGACCAGACCTCAGCGCAAATGTACGCCGCTGAAGCTGTTCCCGTCGTCAAGCAGAATCGTGAGCGAACCTTTGGGAACGGCACTGATAATCTCACCGTGGAACTATCCCGTGCAGCTTCTGCTTACCCCGCTCGTGGGCGCGATATCTGCTGGCTGTACCGCCGTGCTGAAGCCTTCACCATATGTTCCCACAGTCTCGAAAGTAATCGAAGATATGATCTGTGATACTTTCCCTGAAGAGTATGTGGCTGTGACACAGGGACATAGGGATGTGAACGGATTGCTGCTGGAACAGCGCTGGGATATGATATTCTTTACCGGAAGCCCGTCTCTGGGACGTCTGGTGATGGCATCTGCGGCCAAGAATCTGACGCCGGTAGTACTCGAACTCGGAGGCAAGAGTCCTTGTATCATTGACAAGGATGCTGACATCAGGACTGCGGCGAAAAGGGTGGCCTGGGGCAAGAGCCTCAATGCCGGCCAGACCTGCATTGCCCCGGACTATCTTATGCTTCATAAAGATATCAAGGACAGCTTCCTCTCTGCACTCAAGACTGAGTTCAATGCTCTTCTGGGAGAGGACCCGCAGAAGTCCGGGCATTTCGTAAGAATAGTGAATGACAAGGCTTTCGAGCGCATAGAGAGTTATCTGAAAGATGGCGACATCGTATTCGGCGGCCACAGGGACAGGGCTGAAAGATATTTCGAGCCGACTGTTCTGGATAATGTCAGTGCGGATTCTCCGGTGATGCAGGAAGAGATCTTCGGTCCGATATTCCCTGTGCAGACATTCTCGGATATCGATGAGGTGACGGAATTCGTGAGCTCGCGGGAGAAGCCGCTGGCGCTCTACTATTTCGGAAAACAGGGTGACAAGGTAATCCGCGCCACATCTGCCGGCGGAACTTGCATCAATGACACGATCATGCATATTGCCAATGAGAATGTTCCTTTCGGAGGTGTCGGGATGTCCGGTATGGGCAGCTATCACAACAAGCTCAGTTTCGATGCTTTCACCCATTACAGGGCCGTGATTTCCACGCCGACGTGCATGGACCTTCCGTTCAGGTATATGCCTTATTCATGGTTCAATGTCGTGAAAAAGTTATTGTAAGGTAACGAAGTTATTGCTATATTTGACAGTGGTGGGAGTGGATTCCGCCGCTGTTTTTTTATTTAGTAAAATGTGAAGAAGATGGAAAAGAAATTGTCAAATGTGGTGAAGCCGGAGTCAATGACTGCGGAAGAATGGCAGAAGGAATTGCGGAGACAATTTGTGGAGAGGGAGCCGCTGTCTATAACGCCTGACACTGATGAGGCCGCCTATGGCGTATTTGATGTCAGGAATCCCAAGACCAAAAACTGTTATAAGGTCGTGTACAGGGGCGTTGACAGCAAATGGAACTACTGCTCCTGCATGGATTTCAAGACCAACCGGCTCGGCACCTGCAAGCATGTGGAGGCCGTGCGCAAGTGGCTTGAGTCGCATCATAAGAACGCTGCGGTGGTCAATCCTCCATATTCATCTCTGTATGTTTCCTACAAGGACGGCAGGGAAGTGTGCCTGCGGATAGGAAGCTCGCATTGGGCGGAAATGAAAGTGCTTGCGGCAGAATGGTTTACGGAAGACGGCAAGGCGCTGCCCGGGACATTGACCCGAATGCCTGTCTTTATCGCGAAAGCGAAGGAGATCGAGCCGGAATTCCGCTGTTATCCGGATGTGACTGATTATCTCTCAGAGATCAAGGATGCCCAATATCGTGAGCGGTATCTCTCCTCTATGACGGACAAGAATATGGATTCGCTGCTTAAGACGACATTGTATCCTTACCAGAAAGAGGGCATCCGTTTCGCATTCTCGAAGGGAAAGTCCATTATCGCAGACGAAATGGGACTCGGCAAGACGGTCCAGGCCATCGGCTGTGCTGAACTTATGCGTAAGGCGGGACTGATTTCATCCGTGTTGGTGCTGTGTCCGGCATCATTGAAATACCAGTGGAAAAAGGAAATCGAGAAGTTCACGGATTCGGTGGCGGTAATCGTCGAAGGGCCGCAGGACAAGCGCAGGGAACTGTATCGGAGCCAGTCGTTCTACAGGATTGTCTCTTACAATACGATGAGCAATGATATCCGCACTTTCGGCAATGCTTATGCGGAATGTCTGATCATGGATGAGGTGCAGCGACTGAAAAACTGGAACACGCAGATTTCGAGGGCGGCGCGCAAGATAAAATCGGACTATACCATAGTGCTGTCCGGAACTCCGTTGGAAAACAAACTTGTGGAGCTTTACTCGGTGATGGAGTTCGTGGACCAGTATTGCCTTGGGCCGTATTACAAGTTCATTGACGAGACTACTGTGAAGGACGAAGGCGGCAAGATATTGTCCTACAAGAATTTGAATCTTGTGGGCGAGAGGCTCGCAAAGAGACTGGTACGGCGCAGGAAGGCGGATATAGAACTTCAGCTTCCGGAGCGGACTCAGCAGAATCTGTTCGTGCCGATGACTTCCAGGCAGCGTGAAATTCACGATGAACTCAAGGCCGGAGTTGCTCAAATTGTGTCCAAATGGCGCAGAAGTCATTTCCTGAGCGATGTGGACAGAAAACGTCTGATGCTGCTGCTCTCGCAAATGCGCATGGTCTGCGATTCCACATATATTCTCGACCAGGAGACCAGATTCGATACCAAGGTTGAGGAGACTATGAATATAGTGCAGGAAGTGGTGGAGAGCGGGGATGACAAGATCGTGATATTCAGCCAGTGGGAGAGAATGACAAGGCTGATTGCCACGGAGCTGGAAAAGTTGGGCGTGGGTTACTCGTCATTGAACGGCAAAGTGCCTTCCGAGAAAAGAAACGCTCTGGTGGAGAAGTTCTGGAACGAGCCGTCCTGCAGGGTGTTCATATCCACGGATACTGGAAGTACGGGACTGAATCTGCAGATTGCATCGAGGGTGATAAATCTTGATCTGCCGTGGAAACCTTCGGTTCTGGAGCAGCGCGTAGGACGTGTGCACCGTATCGGACAGCACCGTAATATCCAGGTACTCAATATGATATCTCAGGATTCGTTCGAGGAAAGGATGCTGGCGACATTGGAAGTCAAGGCTTCGCTGTTCGAGGGAATTCTCGACAATGGGGATGATACCGTGGTGCTGGACGACAGCCGGATGAACAATATCCTGAAGGCCGTGGCGGATTATGTGGGTGAAGGGACGGATTCTCCGGACAACCTTTCCGCTGTCATGCCTGTCGGGCCGGAAGATACTGACAATGAAATGGCCAATGTCCCGGAGGAGAGCCCTGCTGCGGAAGATCGTGAAACGGACTGTTCAGAGTTGCTGAAGCGCGGTTCCGATCTGCTTTCGGACCTTTCGGCGGTGTTGAAATCTCCGGAAAAGACGGCTGAACTTCTTGATGCGATTGTCCATACGGATGCGGAAACCGGCAAGTCGGAACTCAGAATCCCTGTTCCGGACAAGGATGCGGTGGCGACTATTCTGTCAAGCCTGCTCGGCCTGCTGCGCTGATCTGCTTGGACTCCAGCATCGCGTCACTTGGGCTTGATGATATAGAAACAGGATGTGGTGAACCAGTTGCGCACATAAGGAATATGTGCCAGCAGGGAACAGAGACGTCTCGGGCGCAGTCCGAACTTCGCCTTGTAATGAGGGGAGATGAACCAGAAAATCCTGTCATTGACCACATATCCGGTCTTGTTGCATAACTTTTCGAAAAGCTCCGGCGTCATACGTGAACGCTTGATGCTCAGGAGTTCATCTATCTTGGCAGGCTCTTCGCCGAACATTTTCAGCCACGCCTTGTAAACCGGGGCGGGCAGCACGTGCATGAACGGAACCGTGGAGCAGAATCTGCTTCTGCAAATCTGCTGGTGGCCTCCGAACGGCATCTGCCAGGCCGGGAAGCCGAAAAATACTATTCCGTCCGGTTTCAGGTAATTCTTGCACCTGAGGAAAAACGCTTCCTTTCCATCCGGTTCGATATGCTCGATGACATCGTGGATCAGTATGATGTCGAATCCCCCGTCCTCGGCGAATGGGTTGTCTGTCAGGAAATTGGCACAGGCAAACTCGCCCTTTACATTGCGCGAAGCGAAAAATTTTCCCGCATTTTCGATTTTGCCCGAAGCCAGGTCCAGGCCGGCCACCGTGCAGCCCGATTCCGCGAAAGGAAGCAGGTTTCCGCCTTCGCCGCAGCCTATTTCCAGAATCCTGGTGTTGCTGTCAATGTTTTTGAACCTCTTGAGATAGTCGATATAGAACTCGCGGGAAGTGCTTGCAAGTTCATTGAAATATCGTTCTCTGTCTATATGTCTTGTCTGCATTGTACTGAGAATTATTCGTCTCTCATGAACTCTCCCGGAGTCTTGCCCGTGGACAGCCTGAAAAACCTTGTGAAGAATGAATGGTTCTGGAAACCGAGAGTGTCGGACACTTCCTTTATGGAGTATTTTCCGGAAAGCAGCAGACTCTTGGCATCCAGCAGTACATATTCGCGGATCAAGTCAAGCGGTTTTTTGCCGCTCGCTTTCTTTACCAGTCTTGAGAAATGCTTTTCGGAAATGAACTGCCGTCTGGCATAGAAACCTACAGTCCTGTCTTTTCTTGAAAAATTATGGATGTCCTCCTGGAATCTGTACAGGACCTCTTTTTCTCTGGAGTAGCCGAGCGCATGGCTGTCCGTGGCCTCTGCATTGACCTTGTCGGAATCTGTCCCGCCGGCCGCGACCGAACGCTTGCGCCACTTCAGCAGCAGGCTCGCGAAAATGTAGGTGAAGCCGGAGAGAATGCCGTCGGAAGTGCTTTCGTCCGAGTTCTTGACAATGAATTTGAGGGTCTGGCAGAGCTTCTCGTAATTCTCTGCCTCCTCCTCGTCAATGCTCGCTAGCGCCGGGTTCCTGATTATGGAGTACCCACTGCCTCAGGCTCCGACCGTGCGTGCTCCTCATTTCGGTCATAATATATTCAGAATCAATGCCTACGATGATCACGCGGCACGCTTCGATAATGTTTACCTGTTCCAGAATCTGACCGCCGAAGATGACCAGGATACTGCCGCTCTCCAGCAGGTAGTCTTTCTGCTGGATGCGCACGGAAAATTTTCCGGATTTGCAGAAGACGCAGACGGTCAATGATGTTTTGAGAGGGAAGCGAAGGCGTGATGAGCCGTCGTATTCTCCGGTGGAGTCGTATTCCATATTGTCCAGGATGCAGAACTTGCTGTCCACCCAGATCCGGGATATCTGGCAGTCAAGGTAATTCGCGCCTATGGCGCCCAGTATTTCCTCACTTCTCATAATTAGTCAGTTTCTGAACTCGCAAATATACGTATTTTCTGAATAATGTATCCAAAAGGCTCTCTGACAATGTGTCAGTGTTTCTGTTTGGACTGTTTTTTGAAGCCTGATGCCGCGGAATGTCCAGAGGACAGGACATCCGATATAAATCAATTCTTGAAATGAACAATAAGGAGATGCCTATCCTGCTTCTTACAGGATATCTTGGAAGCGGAAAAACCACATTGGTAAACCGCATTCTTTCAAACAAAAAGGGAATCCGTTTCGCTGTTATCGTAAACGATATCGGAGAGGTCAATATAGATGCTACATTGATCCAGCAGGGCGGTGTGGTCGGACAGAGCGACGACAGTCTCGTGGCGTTGCAGAACGGCTGCATCTGCTGTACGCTCAAGACTGACCTGATGAACCAGATAGTCGAGATAATGAAGATGGACAAGTTCGACTACATTGTCATAGAGGCGAGCGGAATCTGCGAACCTGAGCCTATCGCACAGACTATCTGTTCAATGAAATCGATCGGCGGAGTCTATACGGAGTTCGGAACTCCGAGACTGGACTGCCTGGTTACCGTGGTGGACGCGCTAAGGATGGCTGACGAGTTCGGCTGCGGAGAGAGCCTTGAACGCAAGAATCTGGAGGAGGACGATATCGAAAACCTTATCATTCAGCAGATTGAGTTCTGTAATGTCATTCTTCTGAACAAGGCGTCTGAAGTGAGCCCTGAGGCATTGGACAAGATCAAGCACATTATCCGTGAGATCCAGACGAAGGCGCAGATAATCGAGTGCGACTATGCGGATGTGGATCTGGAGAAACTGCTCGATACCAATAGGTTCGACTACCGTCAGACAGAGTCGGGAGCGGGTTGGATCCGCGGTCTGGAAAGCGATGTCCATGACGAGGAGCATCACCACGAGGAGCACGAAGAGGAACATGATCATCATCACGACGATCACGAGGAACATGAGGAACACCATCATCACGACCATGATGAAGAGCACGATGACCACGACCATCACGAGGAACATCACCACCATCACCATGATCACGACCATGAAGGAGGTGAAGTCGAGGAATATGGAATCGGAACATTTGTCTATTTCAGAAGGCCGGCATTTGACCTGAACAAATTCGACTGGTTCGTCAACAAGAAACTTCCGAAGAGCGTGATCCGTGCCAAGGGACTCTGCTATTTCTCCGACAATACCGATATGTCATGCCTTTTCGAACAGGCGGGAAAGCAGATAATGCTCAGGGAGGCAGGCCAATGGTATGCCACGGCACCGGAGGAGGACCTTATCCGTATGATGAGACAGGATCCTACCATAATGAAGGACTGGGATGCCCACTACGGCGACCGCATGCAGAAGATAGTCTTCATCGGCCAGCACATGGACAAGGAACAGATCTGCAAAGACCTGGACGAGTGCCTTGTAAAGGAATAAATACAGTATTAATAAATAATGGTGTGCAGGTTATCGGGAGAGTTTTTCCGATAACCTGTATGCGTATGAGAAGTAACGTCTGAACGGCTTGAAGATGTTCCAGAAAGAAAGCAGGCGCATCATCTTCTTGGAATACGGGTCTATCGGGACTGAGCCGTTGCGGTTTATGGTGATGACCTTTCCGCATATATCCTGATAACGGCATGTTTCCTCGTTTTTGGGTACGCCGTCACCCTGGATTCTGTAGATGCCGTCAGGACTCACCTCGAGGATACGGTGCATGATGAACCTGCCGTGGTACCGGAACAGGACAATGTCGCCTGCGGCCGGTGAAACCTCCTCTTTTCCCTCAGGAGTATATGATGCTGCACCACAGAGAGTTACGGTATCCTTTTCCGGCCTTATGAAAGGCAGCATGCTCCATCCCTTTACAGGAATGGTCACCGTGTGCCCCTCCTTGAGCAGACCGGTCACATTGTTGAAAAACAAGTCGTTTTCTATTACGAATTTATCCATTTCACGAACTTCTGCAGAACAATTCCGCGAATTTAATGAAAATTAACTAATTTTGTGAAGATACTGATACTAATACGAAATGAAGATAAAGAATGGTTTTGTCCTTCGCGAAATCTGCGGAGAGAATGTGATTTCAGAAGAAGGTTTGTCCAATGTCAATATGGGGCGGATCATTTGTCTCAATGAATCTGCCGCGTTCCTGCTGAAATCAGTGTGGAATGAAGAATTCACCCCAGAGTCGCTCGCAGATATGCTCCGGAAGGAGTATGAAATCTCGGGCACTCAGGCGCTGGAAGATTCGAAGGCGCTCTGCAAAAGCTTGAAGGATAACGGTATAGCAGAATGATTATGACCAGGAAATTCAGCGTTGCAGGCATCCCGTTCGAGGTAAGTCTCGAGTCTCCGTGGAAATTCATGCCGTATTCCGCTCCGGTTCAGCAGCGCATCAGAAAGGCGGCTCAGGGAGCGGTGATGGACATCCTGCCTACGCGGGCCGGGGATGATGTGCCGTCCAGGACCTATGTCACCTGCCGCGAGGATCTCCCGGAAAACTTCGACCGGTCAATGCTGGATTTCTCTCAGTATGAGCCGTTTGCGACCGAGGAAGATGCGGAGACGGTTTTCAGTGTCAATGTGAAAGGCACGTGGCCGGACCTGGTTTCAGACCCGTCAAACGAGCTGCTCTTCAGCATTGACGATATGGAGCCGTATTACAAGGCGTTCAGGACCAGCGGCGGGACACTTTTCGTGTTCAGGACTGCTGAAGACGTGCCTGTCTCCGCGATAATGGTTTCGCAGGACGCCAAGGTCGGCGATTTTTATGTCAATGGCCTGAAACGCCCGTCATCGGTGGTCTTCTATCTCTGCATGTGCCTCAGGATAATGTTTTCGTACAATGCGGCTGCACATGATGCTCTTCTGCTTCACGCCTCTGTCATCAGCCACAATTCGGCTTCGACACTTTTCCTGGGCGCCAGCGGAACGGGCAAAAGCACTCACAGCAGACTGTGGCTGGACCATATAGCGGGAGCGGAACTTGTCAATGACGATAATCCCGTCGTGCGGCTTGAAGGAGGACATTGGTACGTTTACGGCACCCCTTGGAGCGGAAAGACACCTTGCTACCGTAATGTGAAAGAGTCTGTCAGAGCTTTTGTTCGGCTGTCCCAAGCCCCTGAAAACCATATTGAAAGAGTGAAGGGCATTGCTGCCTATGCGGCATTTGTCGGCTCCGTCTCCACCGTCAGGTGGGACAAGTCCGTGATGGACAGCATGACAGCGCTTGCATCCGACATTGCACAGAATGTTCCTACATATAAGATGGGCTGTCTCCCGAATGCGGAAGCTGCTGAAATCTGCTGCAGGGAAGTGGAAAAATAATAGATAACATTGAGCCTATGGATACTCATACACATATAGTGATAATGGCCGGCGGCATCGGAAGCCGCCTGTGGCCCGCGAGCACACCTGCAGTGCCGAAACAGTTCATTGACCTTCTCGGAGTGGGCAAGTCATTGATCCAGCTTACGGTCGAGCGCTTCCTTCCGGTCTGCGACTACAGCAGGATGTGGGTGGTGACATCGGTCAAATATGCGGAAATGGTGAAGGCTCAGCTGCCGATGATTCCGGAATCACATATCCTGTCGGAGCCGGAGCCGAGAAATACAGCTCCCTGCATCGCCTATGCCTGCTGGAAAATCAAGGCAGAGGACCCTGATGCCAATGTGGTGGTGACTCCGTCCGACGCCGTGGTCCTGCGCAAGGAAAAGTTCGCTGACTGCATCAGAAAAGCATTGGACTTCACCGCTGAGCACGACTGTATAGTCACTGTGGGTATTCATCCGGACAGGCCGGAAACAGGGTACGGCTATATCTGCTCGTCTTCTGTCGAGGAGGATAAAGTGCTTAAAGTCAATGCTTTCAAGGAAAAGCCTGACAGGCAGACTGCTGAGAAATATCTGGCGGCAGGGAATTATTTCTGGAATGCCGGCATTTTCGTGTGGTCTGTAAACACGATAGTCTCCCAGCTTCGACTTTTCGTTCCGGGAATCGCCGGGATAATGGACAGGATAGCTTCTTCTTTCGGCAAGCTTGAGGAAAATGATGTCCTGAATGAACTGTTCCCACAATGCGAGAAAATCTCCATTGACTATGCCGTGATGGAGCGGTCGGAGTCGATCTATGTGATCGCCTCTGATGTGGAGTGGTCTGATTTGGGAAGCTGGAGTTCTGTAGGCGGCAAGATTTCCGGTGACAATGCCGGAAACAAGGTAGTGGGCGACGGTGTCCGGCTTTTCGGCTGCGAGGATTGTGTGGTCAATGCGGCTGATGGCGGGACGGTGGTCGTGTCAGGGTTGAAAAATTACGTCGTGGCAGTAAAGGACGGCAATATTCTTGTATGTCCATTGACGGAAGACCAGAAGATCAAGGATTTTCTGGCATAGGTTTTTATTGTTCTTATTATGCTTGAAAGACCTCATTATCGGACCGTTGTGATTTCTGATGTTCACATCGGAGCGCCCCATTCCAAAGTGAAGGAGGCTGCTGAGTTTTTGAGTTCCGTCGATTGCGACAGGCTCATAATGAACGGCGACATTATAGACGGTTGGCAGTTGAAAAACTCCAGTGACAAGTGGACCGTGGTGCATTCCGCGTTCTTTTACGTCATAATGAAGATGATGGAGAAGCATTCTACGGAAGTGATTTATGTGACGGGCAACCATGACGACTTCCTCGACCCGCTTGTCCCGTCCAAGATGGCGAACATCACTCTTGTCAATGAATATATAATAAAGGAGAAGAATCACTCCTATGTGGTCATCCACGGGCACGCCTTCGACAGCATCACCGCACGGCTCACGTTTCTTGCGAAACTCGGTGACGTCGCCTACAATCTGCTCCTGAAATTCAACAATGTATGGAACAGGGCACGTCTGAAAAGGGGCAAGGAGTATTATTCATTGTCAAAAGTCATAAAGCATAAGGTAAAGCAGGCTGTGTCTGCGATTTCCGGCTTCGAATCAGACCTCGATTCGTTTGCCAGGGCGAAAGGCTGTGACGGCATCATCTGCGGCCATATCCACACGCCGGAAGACAAATACCTGAAAAGCGGGGTGCATTACCTCAATTCCGGCGATTGGGTGGAGTCATTGACCGCATTGACAGAAGATTACGATGGAAACTGGTCTGTAGTAAAGTTTTCAGATTTCATTAACCGCAAATAAAGTTTGGCTATGAAGTACTTGTTCATAATCCAGGGCGAGGGGAGAGGCCACCTCACTCAGGCGATGACAATGGAAAAATTGCTGCGCTCCCGCGGGCACGAAGTGGTGGAAATGCTTGTGGGCAAGAGCGAAAGCAGAAAGTTGCCTTCATTTTTTCTCGACGGGGTCAATGCCCCTGTAACTTGTTTTGAGTCGATCAATTTCGTCTCTGCGGCTGCGGACAAGCGTCCTGATGCCGTAAAATCGGTTCTCTACAATATAGCAGTATCCCCGAAATTCATTCCGTCAGTATCATTGATCCGTTCGAAAATCAAAGAAAGCGGAGCAGACGTGATACTGAATTTTTATGAACTGCTCGGTACGATTGCGCATGGACTCACAGGCAGAAGAGTTCCGATGGCGTGCATAGGGCACCAGTTCCTTTTTCTGCACGAGGATATGCATATTCCGGAATTCGGTTATGAGGGCCATCATGCCCTGAACCTGTTTTCCAAGGCGATAGCGGCCGGCGCTTCCAAACTTTTGGCCCTTTCTTTCAGGCCGATGCCGGATGACGGCAAGATAAAGGTGGTTCCGCCGCTCCTGCGTCCGGAAGTGCTCTCGTATAGGGAAAGTCCGGAATTCCGTGACGGCGACTATATCCTCGGCTATATGCTCAATGCCGGTTTCGCTGAAGAGGTGAAGGCCTGGCATGCCAAGAATCCTTCGGTTCCGCTGCGCTTCTTCTGGGACAATGCCGCTGAGGCCCCCGTGAAGGTGGTGGATGACACGCTGAGTTTCTATTATCTGGACGACAAGGAATTTCTCAGGCAGATGGCAGGCTGCATGGCATATGCTTCCACGGCCGGTTTCGAGTCCATCTGCGAGGCGATGTACCTGGGCAAGCCGCTGATGATGGTGCCGTCCCACATTGAACAGAAATGCAATGCGTATGATGCCACCCGTTTCGATGCGGCCGTCGAATCCGAAACGTTCGACCTGGATGTGCTTCTGAGTTTCGCACGTGACGGAAAGTTCCGCCGGGACGAGGGTTTTCCGGCTTGGGCCCTGTCCGCTGCCGAGGTCTTCGCGAAGGAACTGGAGTCAATGTGACGGCTGAAATTGATGAAAAATATCCAAAGACTTGGAAAATCGGATAATTGTGCGTAGATTTGCGTTCCAATTTTGGACAAACTAAATTTTTAAGAGAAATGAAAAAAGGAATTCATCCCGAAAACTACCGCCTTGTAGCTTTCAAGGATATGTCAAACGACACTGTATTCGTTACACGTTCATGTGCAACCACTAAAGAGACTCTGATGGTCGACGGAGTTGAGTACCCTGTAGTAAAGCTTGAGATTTCAAATACATCTCATCCGTTCTACACCGGTAAAGTCAAGCTTGTGGATACCGCAGGTCGTGTTGATAAATTCTACCAGAGATACAAGAGCAGACAGAAATAATTTCTTCTGTTTTGAGATTCAGGAGCTGTTCCCACACGGGAGCGGCTCTTTTTTTAGTTCGTCCAGCACGAACATACTCTAAAGGGTGCAAGTCCCTAAACCGC
>ENA-OPNJ01000816-OPNJ01000816.1-human-gut-metagenome-genome-assembly--contig:-NODE-816-length-13542-cov-3.370431_pt1 | contig 13542 bp, 9 predicted proteins | sample MGYA00241535_ERZ501767 | MGnify/ENA primary metagenome ERZ501767 (study PRJEB25962, sample SAMEA2042564) | human gut metagenome | biome: human gut; feature: human-associated habitat; material: faeces...
GTCTATGATCTTTGGATAACATGATTATATTGCCACGGACTTATGCAACTGTGCCGGCATTCTCCAATGGGGAGATTATCGCCTCCGACTTGCAGAAGAGCAACATCGTAAAAGACAAGCAAGGCAATGTCAGAGTGATAGACGCTGATATGAAGCTCCACACGAAGGACTTCGGTGGCAAGTTCTCATACCCCGATGCGGAGACGGACACACGGACAGCAGGCGGAGAGGTGTACACCGGTTCAGTCCGTGAGCATCGTGTGTACCACGGCAGCGGAGCGGACTTCGATGCTTTCGACCACTCGCACATGGGCGAGGGTGAAGGTGCGCAGGCTTACGGTTGGGGCACTTATGTGACCGAGGTGGAAGGTATCGGCAGGACGTATGCTATTCAGAATACAACGAAGCACAATGATGCTTTACGTGCATTGCAACACGATGTAGATGTTATATCTGACCAACTTAACAGACACCGGGATGATTTGAAGTATGACGAAGAACAGCTAAAACGTGCTAACGAATGGAGAGCTGAGGCTGAACTTGACTATGAATTGTTCAAAGATGAAGCTGAGAAATTAAAGGAAAAATATGGGGAGTCTTCTCCTAAATACCAAAATCATCTGTTTTATGACATCTATACAGATGAAATGAAACGTGCTCAAAGTTCAGTTAAGAGCACAGAAGAGTCAATCCAGTATCGCAAGGAGAAAATCGCAGAGTTGGAAAAGGCATTAAAGGATAAGCAAGCGGAGATTGATGAACTGCCGAAGGAGTTTCCACGCCACCTTTACACCGTAGAAATCCCCGATGACAACGGCAGCAACTATCTGGATTGGAATGGGCACCCTGCTGAATCTTTACTGAAAGATGTAGGTTCGTTTTTGGAGAGTAATGGCTTTGAGAGGGTACAGGATAGCCCTGTCAGATATGAGAAAGGCGAAAGCACCGTTGTTTTGAACCCCAATGCGACTGGAGCTGATTTGTATGCGGAATTGCGTGAGGCTCTTGGCAGCGACAAGAAAGCGTCACAAGCATTGGCTGAGTTAGGCTGTATTGGCATCAAATATCCTGCTGACAATATGCGAGGTGGCCGTGAGGATGGCGCAAAGAACTACGTTATCTTCAACGAGAATGATGCGAAGATAACCGACCATACACGCTTTCTGCGGACAGCAGGCGGAGAGGTGTACGGCTTGGTGAAGGATGGACGCATATACCTTGACCCAAAGGTGGCTACATCGGAGACTGCGGTACACGAATACACGCATCTGTGGGGCGATATGCTGAGACGCAAGGATTCCGAGCAATGGAGCCACACGGTGAAGGAACTGAAGAACAGCGTTCTTTGGGAGGAAGTGAAGGAGTCGTATCCGGAGCTGAAGACCGATGACGAGATAGCGGACGAGGTGTTGTCGACGTTCAGCGGACGCAGAGGAGCGGAACGCTTGCGCGAGGAAGCACGCAGGGTTGCCGATGGCGAGGGCGGAGTGTTCACCAAGGCGAAGGCTATCGAGACGTTGGAGCGAGTGAAGGAAGCCATAGCGCGGTTCTGGGAAGGAGTGGCGAGGATGTTCGGCATCAACCGCTACCGCAGTGCCGAGGAGTTGGCTGATATGGCTATGAGGGACTTGATAAACGGAGTGAAGCCGACATCGAGGACTTTCACATTCGACAATTTTTATAAAGACACCAAAGCGGTGTTTGAAGGCACGGAAAGACCGAAAGGAAAACCGAACTATACATCATATTCAGGCTCCGAGTATTGGTACGGAGAAGACAAGGGCGGCAAGTATGTTGTCAGGGGCAGCGACCATTGGAGCGGAGAGTTTAAGGTAAAGGATGGTGAACGGACAAATGTCGGCAGAAATCATTATTCCGAGATAACGGAGGACGGAATGCTGCCTATAGGAGCGCAGGGAAGTCTGAAATTCGGTTGGGAGAAGGGATTGTCAAAGCCTGTCGGCAGCGGCATATCTGCGGCAATTGACAGGCGAGGCAGTGGTGACAGTAACAACATAGCAAGTTGTTACTGGTATATTGACAATGCCAAGGAAAAAGACAATAAAGGTTTTACATACGGAAAAGCATATCTGTCTGAATTTGAGGACAAGGAGAGAAGACGCGACATTCCGGGTGATGATTGGCGTGACATCCAAGGTCTTGAAGGCGGTACGAGGGCGATGGCTGAACGCATTGCAGAACAACCTGTTGAAGAAATAAACAATCGGTTTAATGAGGAGCTGGAGAAGTACCAAAACAACGAATTGCCAAAAGGCCATCGCTTTGAATTAGGTATGCCATCAGCAGAGTTGCAAAGTGCTGGTTTCCCAACGCTCCCAATAAGTATGCGTTCTTCGTTGTTGGCGAAAAAAGCCGGAGCGGAGAGACATCCTTTTGCCCCCACTGACTTACGAGACTTGGTAAACGCAATACAGAAACCTATAGCTATCTTCAATTACTCTAAAAATAATATGCGCAATCTGATTGTAGATGTATCGCGCGGAGGAAAGCATTTCTTGGTTGGAGTGACACTCAACTATAAAGCAGACAATATAGAAATAAACAGTGTTTCTGGATTATTTCCTAAAGAGAACCACGAATGGATAAAATGGATTCAAGATGGAAAAGTATTGCGAATAGACCAAAAAGAAAAGGTTCAAGACCTGATTAACAGTCTACGGACTAATCCCGCTGAGTCTGAAAGAATCGGTTTGAACCTTGATGATGTGGCAAAGAAAGTGAAAGATTTTGAAAATCCCAAGCTTTTTTGATGGGAAAATTTCAGAAGTAGACAAAAAAGGTTCAGATTCAATCGAGCGCAGTGTAAGAGAGAATCCCAAAAACGAGGATAAGCCTCGCTTCAGCAGAAAGCCGGGCGAGAGCATCTTCGACTATGCGTCACGTGTGTCGGAGGACGTGGATAGAAGCGTGAGAGAAAGAGTAAGCGCACGGGACGAGTATGAGAAGAAGGTCAAGAGCAAAGGCTTCCAAACAAAGGAGGCGTTGCAGAACAGTATGCTCGGACTGCAGGAGTTTATGTCCGCAATAGACCACGCATCGGGCAACAAGCGGTACATAGAGGACATTCCCGACTTTGAGAATCCGATACTCGGAGAGAACCGTCTGTCGTCGGTGAACAAAGAGGAGATGCACCAAGTGGCCAAGACGCAATTCAAGCCGTTGATGTCGGCAGTGGCCAAACTGAGCGGCAACGGCAAGGAGAGCGGCGAATTGTACGACTATATGTTCGCCAAGCACGGACTTGAGCGTGATGTCGTGATGCGGCAGAGAGAGGCGCAGAAAGAGTTTGACAAGTACCAAAAGGCAAATCCTAAGGGTACTAAAACGATTGGGGATTTCGTTGCAAGCCTTGAAGGCAAAGACTACGCAGGACTTACGGCATTGACGGCAGAAGACGGCAGGGTGAAGTCGATACAATCGCAGATAGACGCCATAGACGAGCAGATGAAGGCTACAGACGACCAATTGTTGCTCCGTAAACTCGGTGGTCAGAAGAAGCGGTTGAAGGTGGATTTGCTCAATGCCGCAAGGGATGCCGCCGATGATATTCGCAAGACTTTTGAAAACAATCCGAGCCATGATCGGTCAGACATAAATGAATTGTGGAGTCGAGTAAACGAGGTGAACGGCAACACACTTAGGAAGTTGTACGAGAGCGGTATGCTCACGAAGGAGGCATACAACGACATCAGCAGTATGTACACGAATTATATCCCTATGAGGGGATTTGACCAAACGACAAGTGCGGATGCCTACGCTTATCTGACGCACGGCGACAGCGCATTCAACGCACCGATAAAGACAGCCAAAGGGCGCAGTTCCAAGGCTGACAATCCTATAGCATATATGCAGGCGATGGCGGAAAGTGCGATAATGCAGGGCAACCGCAACGTATTGGTGAAACAAAAGATGTTGAACTTTGTGCGCAACCATCCGAGCGACCTTGCGAGTGTCAGCGATGTCTGGTTGCAATATGACTCGGTTGCCGATGAGTGGAAGCCGGTGTTCCCCGACAATATCGGTGCCAATGACAGCGCATCTGTGGTGGCGAAAAAGATGGAGGCATTCGAGGATAAAATGAAACAGATGGCAGAGAAACACCCGGACTTGGTGCAAAGAAGCAACGAAGCACCTGACATCCCATATAAGGTGGTAGAGAAAGGGCAGTTGAACGAACACCAAGTGCTTGTGAAGCAAAATGGCAAGTCTTACATCATCACCGTCAACGGCAGCCCAAGAGCGGCACAGGCGGCGAATGGCTTGACGAATCCGGACACAGACCTTACGGGCGCAGTCGGTAAAGTCTTCGAGGGAGCCGAGGCGTTGAACAGACAATTGTCCTCCTTATATACCACGTTGAACCCCGACTTCATTGGCTCAAACTATGTGCGAGATGCCTTGTACTCAAATACAATGGTGTACGTCAAGGAAGGAGCTAAGTATGGTGGTTCCTTTAATCTCAATTTCGCCAAATACAATCCAGCGGAAATGGCGAACCTATATGCACGTTACAACAAAGGCAGCCTTGACACATCCAATGAAACGCATAGACTGTTTTTGGAGTTTATGCAGAATGGTGGAGAAACTGGCTTCGTGAACCTAAAGCAGATAGAGAAGAGGAAGTCGGAGATAGCGAAAGCAATCAAGCGGGATGGGGAAATATCCGCGGCACAAATTTGGGGCGGTTTGAACGATGCCATTGATTTCGCCAACAGGGCAGTAGAGAACAGCGCAAGGTTTGCGGCATATGTCACGTCACGGAAGAGCGGACGCAGTGTAGGAAGGTCAGTATATGACGCAAAAGAGATTTCTGTCAACTTCAACAGAAAGGGAAGCGGCAGAAACTGGTGGAAAGACAACGTCGGAACTTCTCGTTTCTATGACACAGAGATAGGCTTAGTGGAAATAAACAGGGCATCTGTAGGAAGCTCTCTTGCGCATCGGTATAGCCAAGTAAAACTTGATGTAATAACATCTCTTGCTGAAGGTTTTAACAATGCTGTGTATTTTGGCTCTATGCAAGACTTCAGTAGACAAGAGGGCGTTAAAAGCCATTACTTTGCATACCCGATAAATTATAATGAAAATCGAAACTATGTTTTTTGTCGCGCAATGCAAGATGCAAATAAAAGTAGACTATATGTGCACGAGGTGTTTTTAGCGGATAATATAGAAAAGGGCAATACCCTTCAAACCGCAGCGTCTCAGCCTCACAGAGGTATTACCCTTTACAAGGATATTCTTGCGAACGTCCTCGCCGCAAATGTAACAAATGATTCTGAGACGAGCAAGCCTTGCTTCAGCAGAAAGCCGGGCGAGAGCATCTTCGACTATGCGTCACGTGTGTCGGAGGACGTGGATAGAAGCGTGTGTGAGGGGCGCTGAGTGCGATTTTACCGGGGAGGACGATGCTCGGAAGCCATTCTATGCTTTTGGACGCGAATCGAAGGGGTGAAACGACAAGAACGTGGCGACATATTCGTTGAATATCAACGATGCAAAATGCACGGAACTTATTCGTTTTGGGGGAATCAGCCTAATTCATCGGATTTGATTCCCAGAGCCATCATTATCGGAAAAGCGACAATTTGAGTGGCGTATCCATTCCCTTTCACAGATTTATCCATGGTGAATCGTGTGGCTATTTTGCCGTTGCTCTCAGAAAGAATTTTATCGATTTCCTCGCCGCAACGCCCATCAAAGCCAATGACAGCGACTCGCTTTATCTCCGTTTCTGACATAAGATTGTGAAGAGAGTCAAGAAAAAAGTCGTTGGAGTCAACCATCCCCTCATTTGAATATGTGTAGAACGAAAATTCGCCGAGATGTCCGTTGAAAGCCATTCCGTTCAGTCCGGCAATGTCAGACGGGGTGCAGACGTCGAAATTGTCACAACCGGTGTTGTATGTAATATAAACGTCAATTTGGTTTTCGCCGGGAGTGACACCCCAGTCCAATGCAATGTATGTAAACAGCGAAGAGAGATCGATGGTGCTCAGCTCGCGGTTTAGAATGCGCTCAAAATTAGTTTTGAAATCCGATGTGATAAAATTAAGGAATGCCGCATCCACAATGATGGCATTTGGGGCTGGTGTGAAATCTTTAGTCATCTGCTTTTTTATGCAAAGATAACTTTCGATTGCGTATCGGCAAAATTTATGCTCCAGCATTTTTATGTTATTTGTAATATCGTTAACTTTGTGGATATGGAACTTTCAGCAGGAGTAATAAAATGGGTGCATTCCTTGTCGCAGAAAAAGAATCGTGACAAGGAGCGTTGTTTTGTTGCAGAAGGAACAAAATGCGTGATAGACACACTCGATTATTTTAAGGTTAGATATTTGTTTGCCACGTCTGATTGGGCGGACAGCGTCGGCTGTAGATTGCGCTGCCCCGTGACGGTCGCAACCAAAGCTCAAATAGAGAGGATGTCGATGCTGAAAACGGCGACAGACGTCATCGCTGTTTATGAAATGCCAGATGTCCAGATTGGGAAAGGCTTGGAGAAGCGTCTTGCATTAGTGCTTGATGGAATCCAAGACCCAGGAAACTTCGGAACCATATTGAGGATTGCCGATTGGTTTGGAATCAAAGACGTGTTTTGTAGCAAAGATACCGTAGACGTCTACAATCCTAAGGCGGTGCAGGCGACAATGGGGGCTGTTTCGCGTGTGAATGTCGTGTATTGCAGCCTTTCGGAACTGTTTGCGACATATAAGGAAATGCCAGTATACGGAACATTGCTTGACGGAAACAATATTTACGAAACGCCGTTGTCACAGGCGGGATTCATCGTCATGGGCAATGAAGGCAAGGGGATTTCGGAGGAGATAAGACGTCTTGTGACAGGAAAGTTGCTCATTCCGTCATACCCAATCGGCACTCCGACATCGGAATCGCTAAATGTGGGGATGGCGACAGCCATTGTTGTCGCAGAATTTAGAAGAAGAACAATGTAGTATGTGCTATGGCAAAGGATAAAATAGCGTTTTTTTGTAGCGATTGCGGATATGAGTCGCCAAAATGGGTGGGGAAGTGTCCGAATTGCGGAGCCTGGAACACTTTCGTCGAAGAGCGCGTTGTGCAGACTCGAGGCGGGAAATCGCTCCTCCCGGAAACAAAATTGGACTCGAAGCCACTTCGCTTGTCTGAAATCGAAGCTGGGGAGGAGAAGCGCATACAGATGCCGAGCGGAGAGTTGAACCGTGTGCTTGGTGGAGGTTTGGTGCAGGGTTCTATAATATTAATAGGAGGAGAGCCTGGGATCGGAAAGTCGACTCTCGTTTTGCAGAACGTAATACGCATTAGGAGCAGAAAGGTGCTCTATGTGTCTGGTGAGGAAAGCGCGCAGCAATTGAAGATGCGGGCTGACCGACTTGGTGCAGACGGAGGAGAGTGCTACATTGTTTGTGAAACGTCGTTGGAGAAGATATTTCAACACATAAAAAACAGCAATCCAGGAATAGTGGTTGTCGACTCCATCCAAACTATTGCTTCCGACAATCTTGAATCTGTGGCTGGAAGTGTGGGCCAAGTGCGGGAATGTGCGGCGTCTCTTTTGAAATATGCCAAGGAGAGCGGAACACCAGTGGTGCTGATCGGGCATATCAACAAGGAGGGAAGTATAGCCGGGCCGAAGGTGCTTGAACACATTGTCGACGCCGTGCTGCAGTTTGAGGGCGACCGTCATTACATGTATCGGTTGTTGCGCTCGATAAAGAATAGATTCGGAAGCACGTCGGAAATGGGCATATATGAAATGACACAATCGGGATTGCGTGAAGTGGCAAATCCATCGGAACTGCTGTTGTCTGATAATGATTCAGACTTGTCGGGAGCCGCGATTGGTGTGACAGTGGAGGGGGCGCGTCCATTGCTCGTCGAATCGCAAGCGTTGGTAAGCACTGCGGCATACGGCACAGCGCAGAGGTCGGTGACTGGCTTTGATTCAAAAAGAATGAATATGTTGTTGGCTGTGCTTGAGAAACGGGTCGGTTTTAAATTGGCTTTGAAAGATGTGTTCCTCAATATTGCGGGGGGATTCAAGGTCAATGATCCGGCGCTTGACCTTGCTGTTATCAGCTCGATACTTTCTTCTAACGTCGATATGCCGATCGCAAAGACGGTTTGTTTGACAGGGGAAGTCGGATTGTCGGGGGAGATTCGCCCGGTCACCAGGATAGAACAGCGCATAATAGAGGCTAACAAATTAGGCTTTTCCACGATTTATGTGCCAAAGCACAATTTGAAAGGTGTGGATGTGTCTCAGTATAATGTGGAGGTTAAAGAAGTGGCGCGTGTAGAGGAAGTGTTCCGCTCGCTTTTCGGATAAATCTGAAATTAATATTCTCGAAATTTTTTTCTTCAGCCGTCTTTGATTAATTTTGTATGACATAAAAACGTATATAGACAACAAAAAAGAATAACAAGAGGATAAATATGAAAAATGAATTCAGAGATTTCGCAGTGAAACACATGGGACTCAACGGGCTCGCCGTTGTCGACTATATGAACATCACCAGTAGCTATATCTCTCCGACTATTATTGAAGAACGTCAATTGAATGTGGCACAAATGGACGTGTTCTCACGATTGATGATGGATAGAATTATATTTTTGGGCACACAGATAGATGATTACACAGCAAATGTAATCCAAGCCCAGTTGCTTTATCTTGACTCTTCCGACCCGGGCAAGGATATCTCAATTTATATAAACTCTCCTGGTGGCTCTGTATATGCTGGACTTGGCATATATGACACTATGCAGTACATTTCGAGCGATGTCAAGACGATTTGCACAGGAATGGCGGCGTCGATGGCCGCGGTGTTGCTCGTGGCTGGAGAAAAAGGCAAACGTTTTGCGCTTAACCATTCGCGTGTTATGATTCACCAACCGATGGGCGGTGCGCAAGGCCAGGCTTCCGACATCGAAATAACAGCGCGAGAGATTCAAAAATTGAAAAAAGAGCTGTATACAATCATATCGAATCATTCAGGAGTGCCATTCAAGAAGGTTGAAAAAGACAGCGACCGTGATTATTGGATGACATCGGCGGAGGCTAAGCAATATGGAATGATTGATGAAGTTTTGACAAGAGAGACCAAATAAAAACTAATGGCAAAAAAAGATTCTGGAACATCGACAATGCGGTGCAGTTTTTGTGGCCGCAGCCAAAGAGATGCGGCGCTGTTTATTCCAACAATTGACGGCAAGGGAGCTATCTGCGACAATTGTATCGAGCAGGCACATGCTATGATTTCGCAGTATATTGACACAAAGCCCATAAACGGCAAAGGCGGCAAATTCGACTTGGAAATGAAAAGTGTGCCGAAGCCAAAGGAGATTGTTGATTATTTGAATCAATATGTTATCGGTCAGGAACAGGCAAAAAAATACTTGTCAGTTGCTGTATACAATCACTATAAGCGTCTGCTTCAGCCTGTTGATGAAGACGGGGTGGAGATTGAAAAAAGTAATGTGATAATTATTGGTCCTACTGGAACCGGCAAAACGTTGTTGGCAAAAACAATAGCGAAATTGCTTAATGTGCCGTTTGCAATTGTCGATGCAACCGTACTCACAGAGGCTGGATACGTGGGCGAAGACATTGAGAGTCTTTTGGTGCGTTTGTTGCAGGCTTGCGATTATGACGTGGCACAGGCTGAACGAGGCATCGTATTCATTGACGAGATAGACAAAATAGCAAGAAAGGGCGACAACCCGTCAATCACAAGAGACGTGAGTGGAGAAGGTGTGCAGCAAGGGCTTTTGAAGTTGCTCGAAGGCTCTGTGGTCAACGTGCCACCACAAGGCGGAAGGAAGCATCCGGAGCAAAAGATGATTCCTGTCGACACAAAAAATATCCTGTTTATCTGTGGCGGTGCTTTTGAGGGAATTGAGCGTAAGATTGCCCAGCGCCTTAACACATATGTGGTTGGTTTCGGAACTGACAATGTGGAGCGCAAGCAGAAACGGGAAAATCTGATAAACTACGTAGCGCCACAAGACTTGCGGTCATTCGGACTAATTCCTGAGATTATAGGTCGATTGCCGATATTGACCAATCTTGAGCCATTGGACCGCAATGCGTTGCGGAGAATCCTCTCAGAGCCCAAAAATGCCATAATAAAACAGTATCAGAAATTGTTTGAGATGGATGGCGTCAAGCTGGTTTTTGAGAAAGATGCTCTTGACCTTATTGTTGATAAATCAATAGAATATAAACTTGGCGCGCGCGGACTTCGCTCGCTGACTGAAACCATTGTGGTCGACGCAATGTATGAAAGTCCGTCGTCAAAGAAAAAAGAGTTTGTAGTTACCAGAGAATATGCATTGGAGAAGCTTAACAAGGCAAATTTAGATCTCCTTGTGTGAAAATATAGCGAAAACATTTTGCAAATTGTCGATAGGTCCTTAACTTTGTAAGTAAAGCAAACCTCTAATTATTATGGCAGTCAAAACTGATTTAAAAGCCGAACTGAAAAACTATTTCGGATTCGACAACTTTAAAGGCAATCAAGAAGCGATAATAGAAAATCTGATGGCCGGCAATGACACGTTTGTGCTTATGCCTACAGGCGGCGGCAAGTCGCTATGCTATCAATTGCCGTCCTTGCTGATGGACGGCACTGCAATTGTCATATCGCCATTAATCGCCTTGATGAAGAATCAGGTAGACGCTATGCGAAATTTTGGAGAGGACGACGGAATAGCTCATTTCTTGAACTCTTCATTGAACCGTGCTGCAATAGAGAAAGTTAAGTCGGACATTGTGTCGGGCAAAACGAAATTGTTGTACGTCGCGCCTGAGTCGCTGACAAAAGAGGAGAACATAGAATTCTTGTCGACGGTGTCGATTTCATTCTACGCAGTCGACGAAGCGCATTGTATATCGGAATGGGGACACGATTTTCGGCCAGAGTACAGACGAATCAGACCGTTGATAAATCAGATAGGCAACCGTCCGATCATTGCTTTGACAGCCACTGCTACGCCAAAGGTGCAGCATGACATACAGAAGAATTTGGGAATGCTGGATGCTAAAGTGTTTAAATCATCATTCAACAGGCCAAATCTATATTATGAAGTGCGTCCGAAGACCAAGAACGTTGACAAGGACATCATAAAATTCATAAAAAGTCATGAGGGCAAATCGGGCATAATATATTGCCTGAGCAGAAAAAAAGTGGAAGAGTTGACAGAGACATTGATTGTCAACAACATCAAAGCATTGCCATACCATGCTGGCATGGACAGCGCGCAACGCAGTGCCAACCAGGATGCCTTTCTGATGGAGACTGTCGATGTCATCGTGGCAACGATTGCTTTTGGTATGGGTATTGACAAACCGGATGTGCGTTTTGTAATACATTATGACATTCCCAAAAGTTTGGAGGGGTATTATCAAGAAACCGGACGCGCGGGACGTGACGGCGGCGAAGGCTTGTGTGTCGCATTCTATACCAACAAGGACTTGCAGAAACTGGAGAAGTTTATGCAGGGCAAGCCAATTGCAGAACAGGAAATTGGCAAGCAGTTGCTTTTGGAAACGGCGGCATATTGTGAATCATCTGTGTGCCGGCGAAAGTCGTTGCTTTATTATTTTGGAGAGGAATATCAAGAAGACAATTGCGGAAACTGTGACAACTGTTTAAATCCTAAGAAAAAAGTGGAAGCAAAAGATGAACTTTGTGCGGTAATTGAGACCGTCTTGGCATTGAAAGAAAAATTTAAATCAGACTATGTTATTAATGTCATGCTCGGAAAATCGACCGCCGAAATAAAATCATATTTACACGATCAATTGGAAGTGTTCGGCTGCATGGAGGCTGACACCGATAAATTTTTAGGCGCGGTGATTCATCAAGCAATCATTGCTGGATATCTTGACAAGGAAATTGAAAACTATGGGTTGCTGAAAGTGACAAAAGCTGGGCACTCGTTTTTGAAGAATCCAAAGTCGTTTAAGATTGTTGAAGACAAGGAATTCAACGAAGATGACGAAGATGTTACTATAAAATCGGGCGGAGTTTGCGCCGTCGACCCAGAATTGTACTCCATCCTTAAAGATCTTCGCAAAAAGATTGCCAAGAAGCTGGAGTTGCCGCCGTATGTAATCTTTCAAGACATTTCGTTGGAGGCTATGGCTACAACATATCCAATCACAATGGAAGAACTTCAAACTATACAAGGCGTTGGCGCCGGCAAGGCGAAACGCTATGGAGCGGACTTCTTGAAAGTTATAAAGGCCCATGTCGAGGAAAACGATATTGAACGTCCGGAAGACCTGCGGGTGAGGAGTGTTGCAAACAAAAGCAAGCTTAAAATATCAATCATTCAGGGTATTGACCGTAAGATTGCACTTGATGAGCTTGCGGAGTCTAAGGGGTTGGAATTCGATGAGTTGTTGGATGAAGTGGAGGCAATTGTATACTCTGGGACAAAAATAAACATCGATTATTTCCTGGACGAGGTGATGGATGAAGATCACTTGGACGACATTTTTGAATATTTCAAAGAAAGCGAGAGCGATGATTTGGAATTGGCGATAAATGAACTTGGCGGAGACTATACTGAAGAAGAAATCCGGTTGGTTCGCATTAAGTTTATTTCTGAAATGGGCAACTAAGTCTATGGAGGTTGTTTATGAAGATAATCATCTGATAGTGGTGAATAAAGCCGCAGGTGAAATCGTGCAAGGCGATAAAACTGGCGACAAACCACTGTCTGAGATGGTTAAAGATTATCTGCGCGAAAAATATAACAAGCCAGGCAATGTGTTTTGTGGTGTGATTCACCGGCTTGACCGCCCGGTGAGCGGGCTTGTCGTATTCGCCAAAACAAGCAAAGCGTTGGCGCGGATGAACGAGATTTTTCAGAATCGGAAAGTGAAAAAAACATATTGGGCAATCTCAAGAAATTTGCCGCCAAGAGCGGAAGATACGTTGGTTGACTATCTGACACCTCGGGAACGCAATAACAAAACGTATGTCAGCCGCACGCCTGTCGACGGGGCGCAGAAAGCTGTGCTTGACTACAAATTGTTGGCAAAAACTGATTATTACTGCCTGCTTGAAGTGAATCTTCACACGGGAAGGAAGCATCAGATACGCGCACAATTATCGGCTATGGGATGTCCAATCCGTGGAGATTTAAAATATGGTGACCGACGGAGTAATCCCGACGGTGGCATATCATTACAGTCGCATAGAATCGTATTCGAGCATCCTGTGTCAAAAAAAATAATCGATTTGGTTGCGCCAATACCAGACGACAACCTGTGGCGGGCGTTGGCTGCAAATCTATGATTGCTTTATGCGGATAGCCTCTGGGAATCAAACCCGGAAGGTTGCTTATTTATCCCAAATCCGGTCATTAGTACGGCTTTTTGATGTTGACTTTGTAACTGATTGACAATTAGTTTTTTGCTATTCACACGAGTTCGGGATAAGAGGTGTTTGAAAAAATGGTGAAAAAAAGGAAAGAGACTGTCTAACAAGTTTTGGGCAGTCTCTTTTT
>ENA-OPNJ01000817-OPNJ01000817.1-human-gut-metagenome-genome-assembly--contig:-NODE-817-length-13542-cov-1.263439_pt1 | contig 13542 bp, 12 predicted proteins | sample MGYA00241535_ERZ501767 | MGnify/ENA primary metagenome ERZ501767 (study PRJEB25962, sample SAMEA2042564) | human gut metagenome | biome: human gut; feature: human-associated habitat; material: faeces...
TTCTTCCCATCACAAATGACTATGATACAATTGAAGCTCAAGTCAATGTATTAGATGGATTGATTGTGACAGGTGGAATTGATGTAAATCCTATGATTTATAATGAAAATCCAGAACCTTTACAAAGTAATTCAAGTTTAGATCGTGATTATTATGAAATGCGAGTATTAAAATACGCCAACAAAAAACAGATTCCTATTTTTGGAATCTGTCGTGGCATACAGATGTTGAATGTCTATTTTAAAGGATCTCTATATCAAGACCTATCTTATTGTAAAAGAAGCGTGATCAAACATGCGCAACAAGAAAAAAGAGAAAATCCAAGTCATAAGATCCATATTGAAAAGGATAGTTTTTTATATTCTAGCTTAGGTGATGAAGCTTATGTGAATAGTTTTCATCATCAAGCCATCAAGGATTTAGCACCACACTTTAAAGTAGTAGCTAAATCGAGTGATGGAATTATTGAAGCCATTGAACATGAGTCTCTTTCCATTTATGCCGTACAGTTTCATCCCGAAGCCATGTCCCATAAATATGGTGAGATGCAAAATATCTTCAATGCCTTTATTAAAAAGTGTGAGGTAAAGTAATGCGTATTCAAGAAAACTTAGAAAAATCAAAATATGAGGCAGATGGAAGCCTACAAATTCAAGGAACAACCATTCCTTATCATACAATTTGTGAAGACAATTTCTTCGTGGATGAAGAAAACAATCCAGTCGCATCCATATTTAGTTATGCCTATTTTAGAAGTGATATTCAAGACAATTCAAAACGTCCAATTTTATTTGTTTATAATGGCGGTCCAGGATGTGCTAGTCTTTGGCTTCATATGGGATTGTTTGGTCCTAGAATTGTAAAATTAGATGATGAACTAAACCTTCCTACAGTTCCACCTTTTGAATTAGAAGACAATCCACATTGTTTATTAGACTTATGTGATTTAGTCTTTATCGATCCCGTTGGAACTGGACTAGGTCGTTTAATTCAAGAAAAGGCAAGAAAAGAATTTTATGAAACGCATGGCGATGTCCGAAGTGTTTCTAAATTCATTGAACAATTCTTAGCACGCTATAATCGTAGAAATTCACCTGTATTACTAGCTGGTGAAAGCTATGGTACCGCAAGAAGTGCCTTACTTGCAGGAGAACTTATGGGTGCAGGTCCTGAAAAAGCCGATACGATGGGAATCAGTGTCAGTGGTATCTTCTTACTTGGAAGTTACTTTATTGAAAAGCTTCCAGTTGAAGCAAGTGCTACCGACTTAATCACAATGGCTGCCACAAATTATTTCCATAACCCAAAGGAAAACATTTCACAAAAAGACTTTATTGATGAAGCCTTTACATTCGCATCTACTGAATATGTTACAGCCTTATTTTTAGGAGATGCCTGCCCGAACAAAGAAGAAATCGCAGATAAATTAGCCTATTATTCGGGTATTGATCAAACCTATTGGTTAAGACACCATTTACATATGGATATGCAGAAAGGTTTTGCGCATAAACTATTAGAAGATAAGGGTTTAGCTTTAGGATTCTATGACGGTCGTTATACATGGAATGATGATCCAGAAATCATGGAAGCCAATGTCATTGCGGATGACCCAGCCATGGGACAATATACACCTGCTTTCCAGACTGCCTATGGATTGATGCGCCAGGAATTAAATATCACAAGTAATCGTATCTCAAAAGGCCTAGTCTTTGATGTAAATATGACATGGAATCGTGAATTCAAAACAAGTCCTGCCCAATCCTTAGCTGGATGTATGCGAAGAAACAAACAGATGAAAGTCTTCTTTGCCTCTGGTCAATATGATCTTTGTACAACCGCTGGAAATGCCAGATATTTAGCTACACACTCTAATTTAGATCCAAATCGAGTAACCATTGGTGAATATCCAAGTGGTCATATGGCGTATCTTGGTAAAGAAAGCTTTGATCTATTAGCCAAGGATATGCGTGAATTCTTTGAAAGTTGTATTTAAAAAGGAAACCACAGTTTCCTTTTTTTATATATACTTCTTCAACATTTCTAGCTTAAGATTCAATAACTTTTCACTTAAGTCTACATAATATTCTTGTGGATATACAAAACGTTTGATTTCATCCCAAATTGTAGCAAGTTCCTTTTCGCTGTATGCACGAATTTCTTCTAGAGTTGGAAGATCATAAACAAGCTTACCATCTTTAAAGATTGGCACTAACATATCACGTACTGTATATGTGTTGGCTGGAATCACTTTGTATTTCCAACGTGACATTGGATGATAGATGGTTAGATCTTGCGTTGTATCAATCACTTCATCTTCTAATGTCAATAAATCGGCAATGGCCATACCTGTTTCTTTATCCATAATACGATTTAAATTCTTCATACCTGGATTTGTCACTTTTTCAACATTATCACTGATTTTGATTTTAGGAATGACTTGACCATCTTTTTCAATCGCCACCATTTTATAAACACCACCAAAGACAGGTGAATTCTTTGAACAAATCAAGTTTTCACCAACCCCAAACGAATCAATTTTAGCACCTTGTTGATGAATCAAAGATTCAATGACATATTCATCTAAGGAATTGGATACAACGATCTTACAATCTTCCATACCCGCTTCATCTAACATCTTACGAACTTTTTTAGAAAGATATGCCATATCTCCACTATCAATACGAACACCTTTTAAACGGTATCCATTGGGTTCTAGATAATCCTTGGCTACTTTAATGGCATTCACAATACCTGATTTTAAAGTAGAATATGTATCAATCAATAAAGTACATGCGTTTGGATATGTTTTGGCATAATACATAAACGCATCATATTCTGTATCAAAACTTTGAATAAATGAGTGCGCCATTGTTCCTAGTACTGGTACACCAAATTCTTTACCTGAATATGTAGTAGCACTTCCTGCACAACCTGCAATATAAGCTGCTCTAGCTCCTAGAATAGCTGCATCAAAGTTATGTGCTCGACGTGCACCAAATTCCATTACGGCTCTACCTTCACTGGCTTGTACAATACGACGTGATTTTGTCGCAATCAAAGTTTGGTGATTGATAGCCAAAAGTAATGCCGTTTCTACAAGTTGTGCTTCAATAATTGGTGCTTTGACACGAACCAATGGTTCATGAGGAAATACTGGTGTTCCTTCAGGAATCGCATAGATATCTCCTGTAAAACGTACAGTCGATAAATATTCTAAAAATTCTTCACTAAATTGATTTAATGAGCGTAAATAATCAATATCTTCTTTTTCAAAACGCAAATTCGAAACATAGTCCACAACCTGTTCTAAACCTGCAAATACACAATATCCCCCATCATCCGGATTTTTACGATAGAATAAGTCAAATACGACTTCTTTGTCTTTATTATCATTAAAATAACATTGACTCATTGTTAGTTCATAAAAGTCCATGACTAAACTTAAATTTCTCTTATCTTTCATTTTATAATCTTTACTCCCTTACTTCAGAAACAACTTGAATACCATTCATTTCCATCATTCTAAATGCGACATCATTAAAGAATGTAGCTTCATGTATCTCTGGTATATGATAGGTTTCTGTACAGTTTTCAACTACGATAATACGATATTCATTCATATTGTGTTCATTGAACCAAGTATTTAAACTTAATACAAAATGAAGCACACAAAGATCTGTACAACAACCTGTCACAATTATATCACGATAATATTTCAAATCTGAATTTAAAAACTCTTCAAATTCAGGTGCCATAAACGTATTCGTACTGTTCTTCTTGATGACATGTTTCACAAACGGCTTTAAAGAATCAACTACTTCAGATTCTTCACTTCCAATTACACAATGTGCTGGAAACGAATTGAATTCACGCGTCTTTGGTGGATGTGAATCACACACAAAAACATTGTTGCACTCTAAAAGAGTTAAAAGATTTTCAATATTCTTTTCTATGTCGCCAATAGCTTCATCATGAAGTGGACCTATATTCACAAATCCTTTTATCATATCTACTACAAATACTACGGGGTCATTTAATTCATTTTTTTGAATGGGTTTATAATTCTTATTTTCTAAACGTGCCATATATACCTCTAAACGAAAATAAGAGTTCTATACAGAACTCTTACTCTTCAACATCTTTGTTTGTTCTAAACTCCTTTAATTTCTCTTCAAGCATTGATTTGAATTCTGGATTTGCCTTGATATAAGCTTTGGCAGCCTCTTTCCCCTGTCCAATTTTTTCTCCCTCATAACTGAACCATGCCCCTGCTTTTTTTACAATATTAGCATCGACACATAAATCTAATAGTTCACTAATATAAGAGATTCCTTCACCATACATAATTTCTAATACAGCGGATTTAAATGGAGGAGCTACCTTATTCTTAACAATTTTAACTTTTACTTTATTTCCTACAATATCCGTACCATTTTTAATGGCATCTGCTTTACGAATATCAACACGTACAGATGAGTAGAATTTTAAAGCACGACCTCCAGGCGTTGTTTCTGGATTTCCATAGATAACACCTACTTTTTCACGAAGTTGGTTAATAAAGATAGCTGTACAATCATTTTGATTCATAGCACCAGCAAGTTTACGCATTGCCTTTGACATCATACGAGCCTGTAATCCAACTTGATTATCTCCCATTTCACCATCTAATTCAGCTTGTGGAACTAATGCAGCTACACTATCTACAACAACCAAATCTACAGCTCCACTCTCTACAAGCATCAACATAATGTCTAATCCTTGTTCACCTGAATCTGGTTGAGACAAGATCAACTCATCAATGTTAACACCTAAATTTTTTGCGTATACAGGATCAATTGCGTTTTCTGCATCAATAAATGCGGCACGCCCACCCTTTTTTTGAACTTCTGCAACGGCATGTAACGCAAGTGTTGTTTTACCACTGGATTCCGGACCGAAGATTTCAATAATTCTTCCTTTTGGGTATCCGCCAATACCCAAGGCATCATCTAAAAGTAAACTTCCTGAAGGAATAGGTTCAATGTCAACAGCCGCTCTATCGCCTAATTTCATGACAGAACCTTTACCATATTCCCTTTCGATTTCATTTAAAACATCACTTAAAAGTTTATCTTTATTTGTTTCTACTTTTTCTTTTGGCATAAATTCTCCTTTTGAATTATTTGTATCAATATATCTATCATTTGCATAACAACATGTTCTCTAACTTCATTTCTAGATAAGCCTGTACATTGAAAGCCATATACATGAACTGATTTTTTAGAGGCGATTGCACAATATACTCTTCCTGCTGGTTTTTCTTCCCAAGTATCCGGTCCAGCATTCCCGGTAAAAGAAATACAATAATCCACATCCATAATTTCTCTTGTATTTTTGGCCATAGCATAGGCACACTCTTCACTGATTACACCATGTCTTTGAATTAAGTTCACATCCACATGAGCTAATACACTTTTCATTGGTGTAAAATAAGTCACTAAGCCACCTTTTAACATGGCGCTTGCCCCAGGTATTGAAGCTCGTAAATAAACCAGCTGTTAAGCTTTCACAGCTAGAAATTGTTAAATGATTTTTTGTACATAAAGATACAAGTTGTTTTGCGTCATTCATTACATCGTCTCCAAAACGTATTTTTTTAATTGATTGAAATAAATGAGTCCACTATATAAAGAAGCCGCTGTTGCTGCCCACAACAATATTTGATCCATACAAATACCCATATAGACAAATGGCCAATCTTTCAACAATAAGAATACAAGTGCAAACATTTGTAGTACAGTTTTTAACTTTCCAAAAATCCCTGCGCTGACAACTTCGCCTGAATTTGCAGCACTCATTCTTAAACCATCAACAATTAAATCTCGCGCGATCATTAATAATACGGCAATAACGTTTGCCTGATGAAAGTAAACCATCAAAATCAATACAGTATTCACTAACATCTTATCTGCGATAGGATCAGCAAATTTGCCAAAAGAAGTAATCCAATTATTCTTTCTTGCCAACATTCCATCAAAAAAATCAGTAATGCTCGCAACCGCAAAAATCACAAACGCAATCACATCACGAAGTGCTAGACCACTTGTTTTGTCAATCACACATACGGTTGGATCCATGCAAAGATATACAGCTACAACTACAGGAACCAATAAAATTCTAATAATCGTTAGTCTGTTCGGTATATTCATCTTGGCCATAGTTATAATCCTCCCCTTGTGCATAATATTCATTAGAGTAATCATAATAGTTGTCATCATATTGTGAATACTCTTCTTTTTTCGCATTTGGATTTCCTTCTCCAATTTGTAAAGTAATTACAGCAGGTTCTCCTTCTTGCCATCCTGTTTTATCAAAAGAAATCTCTTTTCCTCCAACTGTAATTGAGTTGTCTGAATATGTTTCTATGCTGATTTCAAAAGTACAATTCTCAGATAACTCTAAACTTTGCGTAAATGTACCCGTATATACTTTTGAACTATCATTGATTACTGTGTCATCTTTAGTCACAGTGATTTTAGATTTTGTTGGAAGTGTTATACTCAAATCTAATGTTTTTACATCCGATTGAATATTTGAAATTTGATATGCATTGGTCTCATCGCTCATTTTTTCAACAACCAAAGCCTCAGCTTCCTTTGCCTTTTTACGCTGACTTGCCAATTTGTTAGTTTCTTCCTCTTTCTTTGAAAGCTGTTCTTGACGTAAAGCTTCTTGCGTTGCTAATTTTTGATTAGAAATTGCACGAAGCCCAAAATTAATAACAGATAAAACGCATAAACACACGATTCCAATCAGGACAAGCACTTTGATCAATTGCGATTGATTTGTACTTAATGAAGAACTTGTACGGCTCACATGTTTTTGAAACCACGATTTTTTCTTTTTCTTTGTTGACTTTTTGGTTTTTTGAACACTAGGCATTTGCTGCACCATACGTCTTTGTGCCATGGTCAAAGCCATATCTCTTTGATGAGCAACTTCATTAATATCCATATTATTATTATGTAAAAGTGTTTCTATAGCTGTAGGAACACTCTTTACGGCGAATTTAAACACTTCCTGTCCATCCATATGTATAAATATATCTGTGCTGCATGAATCAGAAAATCTTCTGCCACCTGTTAAAACAGATGCACCTGTTCCATCATTGTAGATATTGCTGTCAATAATTCCTCTTTCATGACCAACTAAGGCACCTGTAACATCTTCTGTGTTGTTATCAACTGCTTTAAGAACCACTGCACCAGCACCATCTCCAAAAAGCACACACACACTTCTGTCTTTCCAGTTAACTATTTCTGACATTTTTTCTGAACCAATAACAAGTGCATATTTATACGAACCTGCCTTTAACATTGAAGCTGCAATATCCAGGGCTGTAATAAAACCTGAACATGCTGCACTTACATCAAAACACATAGCATTTACTGCTTTAAGCTTTGCCTGTACAAGTGATGCCTGATTAGGAAAAGCATAATCAGGAGTTGACGTTGCAACTATAATCAGACCAATCTTAGAAGCTTCAATACGTGCATCCTCTACTGCATTTCTTGCAGCGTTATATGCCATATCAGCATTATCCATATCTTTTGCTATATGTCTGTTACATATACCAGTTCTTGTCCTTATCCACTCATCACTCGTATCTACCATTTCTGACAGATTATCGTTAGTCAATATATCTGGTGGAACATAGCTTCCTGTTCCTATGATTCTTGTTCTTATCATACTTTTTTGTCCTTATTTATTTGACTTACTAACAATTTGATTATCTTACTTTGATTTTCAAACATTATTTTTATACTACAAAACTTATGTGTTTGTCAAGGTTATTTTGATATTCAAATTATTAAAATATACTAAAGCAATAAAAAAAGACCTGAAACAGATTATTACATCTGCTTCAGATCCTTTTTAACTTTTAGTTTAACTTCTTTATCCGGCGTGAGCGATTCACATATCTTTCGTACCGCCTTCTGATATGACAACTTATCTAACTTTAAGCAGTCGGTATCTGTAAGATATTCCCACGTTCTTTTTGGAAATGTAACAAAACATTCCGCAAGAAGCCAGCCTGCTGCCATCTGTGTATAATATCCATAGGCCGAAAAATCCCTGTTTACAAGTGAAAATATATCATCAAGATATAAACCATTAGCACAATTTATTTCATCTGTGCTTTCTATATCTTTAATAGTAACCTTTTTCATTCTCGGTCTTTTCATGCCATGCATATCAACCTTTAAATAGTGGTCTAACAGCATTATAAGCCCTACTCTTGCCCTGTATTCATCAAACGATTCTATACATTCCTTTATGTATGGCAGAAACTCGTCCCGAAACATATCCATAACCCTGAATTCTACACAGAAGCTGTCGTTTACAGCCCAGTTGTTCACAAGAGGAACGAATGTGTTGAAGTCTTTTAAAGCCTTCTTAAAGTCTTTCTCCTTCGCTGTTCCCATTCCTATTATGTAGCTTCTAAGCAGTGTTTCTTCCTGATAAATATCCGGTTCACTAAGCAGCTGCCGGAAATCCTTATTCTCCTTTATCAGCTGTTTTGCATATTGCTTTAATACCGGTTGTCTTATTCCTATTATATTATCGCAGCCAGGAATAAGTGAGGATGTAAATGCTGCATATTCTCCTTTATCAGTCATCCCCAGAAGTTCATTTCTTATATATTCCAGCATTATTCATAAAGAGGATACTTGTCTGTAAGTTTCTTAACCATAGCCATAGCCTTAGCCTGATTAGCATCAACGTCATCTACAAGTAAAGCAATAGCTTCTGCTACTACATCCATATCTGCTGTGTTGAAGCCTCTTGTTGTAACTGCTGCTGTACCAAGTCTGATACCACTTGTTACGAAAGGTGAAGCTGGATCGTTAGGGATAGTGTTCTTGTTGCATGTAATGTTAGCTGCATCAAGAAGCTTTTCAACTTCCTTACCAGTCTTTCCCTTGCTTAAGAGGTTAACAAGCATAAGGTGGTTATCTGTACCACCAGATACGATATCAAAACCTCTGTTCATAAGTCCTGTACAAAGAGCCTGTGCATTATCAACAATGTTCTTAGCATAAGTCTTAAAGCTTGGGTCAAGTGCTTCCTTTAAGCATACTGCCTTACCAGCAATAACATGCATAAGTGGACCTCCCTGGATTCCTGGGAATACAGCCTTGTTAAACTTAAACTTTTCAGCAGCTTCTGCTGATGAAAGAATCATACCACCTCTTGGTCCTCTTAATGTTTTATGAGTTGTAGTTGTAACTACATCAGCATAAGGGATAGGGCTTGGATGCTCTCCACCTGCTACAAGACCAGCAATATGAGCCATATCTACCATAAGATAAGCACCAACTTCATCAGCTATCTCTCTGAACTTCTTAAAATCAATAACTCTTGCATATGCAGATGCACCAGCAATGATCATCTTTGGCTTACATTCCTTAGCAATTCTTAATACTTCATCATAATCTATAAAGCCTTCAGCTGTAACTCCATAAGGAACTATATTAAAATATTTACCAGAGATATTAACTGGTGAACCATGTGAAAGGTGTCCACCACAGTCAAGGCTCATACCCATAACAGTATCACCTGGTTCTACCATAGCAAAGAATGCTGCAAGGTTAGCCTGTGCACCTGAATGTGGCTGAACATTGGCATATTCACAACCAAATAACTTCTTAGCTCTCTCAATTGCAAGTGTTTCAACAACATCTACATATTCGCAGCCACCATAATATCTCTTTCCAGGATATCCTTCTGCATACTTATTAGTAAGAGGGCTTCCCATAGCAGCCATAACTGCCTTACTTACAAGGTTCTCAGAAGCGATAAGCTCGATGTGGCTTCTCTGTCTTCCAAGTTCATCATCCATAGCCTTAGCAAGGTCTGGATCATAGTTTAATACTTCATCAAATGAATACATATAACTTCCTCCCATTATACTTTAGTGAAACAAAGTGTCCCTAATTACTTATGATATAATTAAATTACGAATTAGTCAATTTAAAGTTGTGAATTCCTGCTTTTTTTAATATTTGTTTCTGTATATCAACTGCAACTCCATATCCCTGCTCCTCAAGTTCATATGTTGATTGTTCAAGTGCCATCTCAAATTTTTCAACCATACTTAAAAAATGCTGCGTTGCTATTCCTTTTCCAAGACCAAGTTTCTTTGCCTCATTCTCAAACGACTTCTGATTTATATTCCTTATATCATATTCGCCATCTATGTTAAGCGACATTTTCTCTGTGCTGCTGTCATATATAACAGTACTTAATAAATCATATATAATTTTTTATTAGTTCAAATGCATCTGCTAAATAATCTTTCCCGTTTTTCTCATATTTTTGTGACGCTGTAATTCCAAGTGCCTGTGCAAAATCCTCCTGATGAAGTCTTAATGGAACTTTCTTCCCATTAATTCTTTGGATGTATCTAAAATCTTTCTGTCATATCTTTCAGTTGCAAATAAAAAATCATCTTCTTTATCATTAAGATTAATAATAAAACTATCTGGTGTCCTAGAATACAGCATCGTCAGAATTATGCCCTGTAATACTGCCAACATTAATCATATTTCCATTACATTCAATATATACCTCTAAATTTCTCATTATCTCCCCCTTACATTAATATTAATATCAAGTCCCAAAATTGAAATTAACTGCATTACTTTGCCAATCTCAACAGTTGTTTTACCTCTTTCTACATCTGATATAAAACTTACACTAAGACCAGTATATTCTGACAAAAATGCCTGCGTATACTTTAATTCTTTTCTCCTGTTCCTGATTATATTTCCCAGTTCTTCTGAATCAGTTATTTTCATGATAATCACTCCAGCATTAAAATAAGCCGTACGGCTCTATTATACATATTCTCTCATAAATAAAGCCGAGCGGCTTTGTTTTGATAAAAGCATTATAATATAAGCCGTACGGCTTAGTCAATTTTCTTTTGTTACATAATTTCATTTTGTTGTAATAAAATAATATCCTGCGATTATTAATTTATATTGTGCCTTATGGGTATAGTATATATTTATCCATTCAGAACTTTTTGCCTTCAAATAAAAAACGAACCCACCCGAAGATGAGTCCGTTTCATAGTCTTAAACCGGCAGATTCTTCATACTCTCAAGACTTATAACAAGTGTTGATGTATTATGAAGAAGTGCTGAAGTTGTAGGCTGTATGACGCCCGTTACACCAAGTGCAATAAGTGCGGAATTGAATCCGACAATCACACGGTAATTTCTGTTAATCTTCTTAATCAGACTGTCACTTAATTTCTTAAGCATAAGTATCTGGTTAAGATCATCTGCGCCGACAGTGATATCTGCAATCTCTCTTGCAATCTCAGCACCATCACTTATGGCAATACCTACATCTGCTGCTGAAAGCGCTGGTGAGTCATTAATTCCATCACCAATCATAATTACCTTTCGTCCGGCTGCCCGCTCTTTCTCTACGAACTTAGCCTTGTCTTCTGGAAGAACTTCTGAATAATATTCAGTAACGCCAACCTTTCTGGCAATAGAGGCTGTTCTTTCACTGTCTCCGGTCATCATGACAACCTTTGATATTCCAGCCTTCTTAAGCCCTTCAATAACCTCCGGTGCTTCTTCTCTTAATGGATCAATTATGCATATAACTGCTGCAAGCTGACCGTTAATTGCCATATAAAGATGTGAGCAGTCATCTGGAAGACTGTCAAATAACTCCTGCTTTCCCGCTGGAATTACACATGCCTCATCCTCAAATACAAAGTGATGGCTTCCTATGATAACCTTGCTTGTATTGATAAATGTTGATATTCCATGTGCAACAATATATTCAACCTTAGAATGCATCTCTTCATGCATAAGGTTTCTTCTGCCAGCTTCATTAACAACGGCCTTAGCCATTGAATGTGGAAAATGTTCCTCAAGACACGCAGCTATTCTTAACAGCTCATCTTCCGGCATTCCGTTAAATGAATATACCCTGCTTACTGTTGGCTTGGCCTTTGTAAGTGTACCTGTCTTATCAAATACGATAGTATCCGCTTCAGCAATTGCCTCTAAGAACTTACCGCCCTTGACTGTTGCACTCGCCTGACTTGCCTGTCTTATTGCTGCAAGTACCGTAATAGGCATAGCAAGTTTCAATGCACATGAGAAATCGACCATAAGTATTGACAATGCCTTAGTAGTATTTCGTGTTAACAGATATGTAAGTGCAGTTCCGCCAAGTGAATAAGGTACAAGCTTATCTGCAAGATGCTCTGCTTTTGACTCAAGACCTGATTTTAACTTCTCAGATTCTTCAATCATCCTGACAATCTTGTCATATTTGCTTGAGCCTCCAGCACGCTTAACTCTGAATACTATCTCGCCCTCTTCTACTACAGTTCCTGCAAATACAGAAGTTCCCTCACCTCTTCTTACTGGCTCAGATTCTCCTGTAAGTGAAGCCTGATTAACCATAGCCTCACCACTGATAACAGTTCCATCAAATGGGATTACATTACCCATCCGGATTATTACATTATCTCCGTCCTTAACATCTTTCACAGATACCTGTACTTCTGCATCATCTGTCTTTAACCAGACCTTATTAACGTTAAGTGACATCGTTCTTGCAAGGTCGTCAACCGACTTCTTGTGTGTCCAGTCCTCTATTATCTCACCTATACCAAGAAGAAACATTACTGAACCAGCTGTATTAAAGTCTCTTCTTAAGATAGAAACTCCTATTGCAGTTGCATCAAGAACTGGCACTTCAAGCTTTCTGTCAATCAGTGTCCTGATTCCTTTATAAATGTACTTCATTGAAGATACCGTTGTTAATACCGCACATACCGGTGCCGGAATAAACAATTTCTTAGTCATTCTCCACAACACCTGATCTGCCAGCTTTTCAGTATAATGAGAATTGATTGCTCTTCCTGATGTTGCAAGAACATCTTCAGGAACCTCTACATTGCTGTATCTGAACTTAGCAATAGCTTCAATCACGGTTTTTCTTGAACATCTGTACTCGACAACTGCATCAGCAGTTCTCTCATACACCTTGGCATTTGTAACGCCCTGCAGATTCTTAAGATAATACTGCAAAGTATCTGCCTGTGTAAAAGTCATGCCAGAAGCATCCATGTGAACGCGGATTCTTCCGGGCACATCATGCTTTATTATGAATTTCATACTCTGTTACGCTTCCTCATCTTCATCTACTGAATCAAGTACAACTTCTTCTGTGTTATACTTTGTCTCATTGATTGTCTTAGCATCAGCATATATATCCTCGCAGTTTTCCTGAACAGTTGTAGCTGTCTTCATTATGCATGATTTAGCTCTTAAAACTGCTGCTGTACAGTTAGTGTAAAGCTTCTTTGCGTCCTTGCTTGTAAGAATCTTAATTCCAGCTGTTCCAAATAATACACCTGCTGCAAAAAGTCCTGGTTTCTTTAAGTTATTAATTTTCATACTGTGCTCCTCTCTGTCCATATTGGACAATAAATGTTTCTTAAGTTTGACGGTTATTATATTA
>ENA-OPNJ01000823-OPNJ01000823.1-human-gut-metagenome-genome-assembly--contig:-NODE-823-length-13507-cov-2.045346_pt1 | contig 13507 bp, 10 predicted proteins | sample MGYA00241535_ERZ501767 | MGnify/ENA primary metagenome ERZ501767 (study PRJEB25962, sample SAMEA2042564) | human gut metagenome | biome: human gut; feature: human-associated habitat; material: faeces...
ACCATTGAAGCTACCGTTTCTGTTCCCTGAGTATGCGAAATATCAAAACAATCTATTCTTTCTAATGCATTTGGCAATTGCAGAGCTTTCTGTAATTCTTCTGCCGCCTGTTCCTCTGTTTTCAGCGAAACCTGACCTTTGCGCAGCCTCTCTTCAAGAAGTTTGGCTGCATTTTCAACCGCAAGATGCAATAATTCACGTTTAGTTCCCCTCCGGGGCTGTAAAAACTCAACTTTACGCCCGGCTCTTGCTGTCAACCACTCTTCCAGAACGATCAACTCATCCGCTGCTGGAAGAACTGGCAAAAGTATTTCCCGCGGTACAAAAGATGCCTCGTTATAATATTGTTTAATAAAAGCAGTCAAAATTTCCTGATCGCTGTCATCATCATTTTGTAAAAAGAAATTATCACGACCAATCAACTTGCCGCCACGAACAAAAAATATCTGCAAACAAGTTCCGCTACTATCTTTGGCAAGGCCTACTATATCAAGATCACCACCACTTGTCACAGCTTTTTGCTGTTCGTTGATCCTTATTACAGCCTGCAGTTGATCGCGGACTCGAGCCGCTTCTTCAAAAGCATAATTTTCAGCAGCTTGCTGCATCTGCAGCTTAAGTTCACGCTCAAGTTCAGATGTGCGCCCATCTAACAGCATACATACAGCTTTGATCATTTTACCATAATCTTCTCTGGAAACATATCCCGCACAGGGAGCAAGACACCGCTTAATATGATATTGCAGGCAGGGCCTGTCGGTATTCATTTTCCTGCAATTACGCAAAGGAAACATTGAACGCAGCAGTTTAACAGTAGCATGCATGGCACCTGCATCTGCATAAGGACCATAATACTTAGCACCATCACGAAGCTGCCTGCGCGTAACATAAATACGCGGGAAATCTTCCTGCAGCGTCACCTTCAAATAAGGATAAGTTTTATCATCCTTAAGCATGATATTATAACGCGGACGGTGCTTTTTTATTAAATTGCATTCTAAAATAAGCGCTTCAACTTCACTATCGGTGACAATAGTTTCTATTTCAGCAACTTTTGCGACTAATGCTTTAACTTTTACAGTATGTGATGCCAGATTGCGAAAATAACTGCGCACACGATTTTTTAATACTACCGCTTTGCCGATATAGATAATTTTTCCATGCTCGTCACGCATTATATAAACGCCAGGTTTATCCGGCAGTACAGCTAAAGTTTTAGCAATAGATTCGTTCATTACTGATACCACCCATGTTTTTTAGCCTGAGCCAAAGCTTGTTTAATATATTGACCTGTATATGATTTCTTGTTTTTAGCTACTTCTTCAGGAGTACCACAGGCAAGCAGAGTACCTCCCTTGTCACCGCCCTCAGGACCCAAATCGATAATATAATCGGCAGTTTTGATAACGTCAAGATTATGCTCAATAACAACGACGGAATCACCTGCTCCGACCAGTCTTTGTAATACCTCTAATAATTTATGTACGTCTGCTATATGCAGGCCGGTTGTAGGTTCATCTAAAATATACAGAGTTTTCCCTGTGCTGCGACGTGATAATTCTGTTGCCAGTTTCACGCGCTGCGCCTCACCACCGGAAAGTGTTGTTGCAGCCTGCCCTAACCTAATATAACCTAAACCAACATCTTCAAGAACCTCCAGCTTACGATAAATACGTGGCAGATTTTTAAAAAATTCACAGGCTTCCGTTACAGTCATGTCTAAAACTTCGGCAATAGTTTTTCCTTTGTAATGTACCTCCAGGGTATCGCGATTATAGCGGGCACCATGACATACCTCGCAGGGAACGTATACGTCAGGCAGAAAATGCATCTCTATTTTATTCATACCATCGCCGCGGCAAGCTTCACAGCGTCCGCCTTTAACATTAAAGCTGAAGCGCCCTGGCTTATAACCGCGCAGTTTTGCTTCATTTGTCTGGCTGAACAGTTCACGAATAAAATCAAAAACTCCGGTATAAGTAGCCGGATTTGAACGAGGGGTCCTTCCAATAGGAGACTGATCAATATTAATGACCTTATCGATCTCACTCAATCCCAAAATTTCTTTATGGTCTGCTGGCCGCAGACGTGCCCCATGCAGTTTCGCAGCCAATGCGTTATAAAGAATATCGTTAATCAGCGTTGACTTGCCACTACCGGAAACACCAGTCACAACAGAGAAAACACCTAAAGGAATTTTTACATCGATGTTCTTAAGATTATTTGCCTTGGCTCCTTTAATTTCAATAAAACGGCCGTCATTACTTCTGCGTTTTTTCGGTACAGGAATAAATTTGCGTCCGCTAAGATACTGACCGGTAATTGATTGCTCTGACTGCTTGACGACTTCAGCAGTTCCCTGTGCTACTACATTACCGCCATGCTCACCGGCTCCAGGACCAATGTCAATAATCTGATCAGCAGCATACATTGTCTCTTCATCGTGTTCAACTACCAGCAGCGTATTTCCCAGATCACGCAAATGCTTCAATGTCTCAAGTAATTTACTGTTATCACGCTGATGCAGCCCAATACTTGGTTCGTCTAAAATATATAATACGCCTACCAAACCAGAACCAATCTGTGTTGCCAGACGAATACGCTGTGCCTCACCGCCAGAAAGCGTTCCGGCAGCACGATCCAAAGTAAGATAATCCAGTCCGACATCATTCAGAAATTTTAGCCGGGCCAGAATTTCTTTTAGGACTTGTTTTGCTATAATCTGCTGTCGTTCAGTAAGTTTCAACGCATTAAAAAATTCTATTGCATCACGTACGGTCAACGCTGTGACCTGACAAATATTTTTACCGCCAACAAGAATGGCAAGAACCTCTTTTTTCAACCTGGCACCATGACACACAGGGCAAGGAGTACTTGTCATAAACCCTTCAATATCCAAACGCATCCGTTCGGAAAAAGCTTCTCGATGGCGACGGCGCAGCATAGGAATAATACCCTCAAAAGCAGTAGTATGTTTTTTTACTTCTCCCTGCATATTTTCATAGACAAAAGAAAAATTTTCTTCACCGCTGCCATACCAGAGCAAGTCTTTTATTTTTTCCGGTAAATCGTTCCAAACCGCACCAAAATCATATCCATAAGCCTTCAGAACCGCTCCCAGCTGTTTCATATGATAAGCTTCCATATTCGTGCTGAGTGCTGCAATTGCACCTTCCGCAAAGGTTTTAGCGCCATCTGGAATAATCAGCTCTTTATCCAATTCCATATTCATGCCCAACCCAGTACATTCAGGACAAGCACCATAAGGGTTATTGAAGGAAAAGAGACGCGGCTCGATTTCAGGCAAACTTATACCACAATCACTGCAGGCAAAATGTTCGCTGTACAATTGCGTTTCACCATTAATAACATTTATTTCCACCAAACCATCAGCCAACTTTAAAGCCGTCTCTATAGAATCTGATAACCTCTGAGCGATACCATCACGTACAGCCAAACGATCAACTATCACAGATAAGTCGTGCTTTCTTTTCTTATCCAGAGATATTTCTTCATCTAATGTGCGCACCTCACCATCAATATACATTCTGGCGTAACCAGCTTTGCGCATAGAATCTAAAATTTTCTGATGTTCACCCTTACGGCCGCGCACCAAAGGTGCCATAACCATAAATTTAGTATTTTCAGATAGTTCCAGAACATGATCGACAATCTGCTCAACTGTCTGCCGTTCAATAATTTTTCCGCAATTTGGGCAATGAGGTTCTCCAATACGGGCAAACAACAAGCGCATATAATCATATATTTCAGTTACTGTGCCCACTGTTGAACGCGGATTACGACTGGTAGTCTTCTGGTCGATGGAAATGGCAGGGCTGAGCCCTTCAATATAATCCACATCCGGCTTATCCATCTGTCCTAAAAATTGACGCGCATAAGCGGACAGCGATTCGACATAACGACGCTGCCCTTCCGCATAGATAGTATCAAATGCCAAAGAAGATTTACCGCTGCCAGATAAACCGGTAACTACAACCAGCTCATCACGCGGTATCTCAACTGTGATATTTTTCAGGTTATGCTGCCTGGCACCTTTTACAATTAATTGTTCTTTCATTACTTACTCCTGTTTTTAGGTTTAGGCGACAATTTCTGGCCTAACTGTCCTTTAATTACGATCAAACGGTCCCTTAATTCTGCAGCAAGCTCAAAGTTAAGTTCCTTGGCAGCAACAGCCATACGTTTTTCAAGTTCTTTCGCCATTTTCTGCAATTCTTTTTCCGACCGTTTTTTTATCGCATTATCACTGTAATCTTCCGTCCCGTCATCCTCGGCAATCTTCGTCAGTTTTATCAGCTGACGTTGTTCTTTATAGATAGTTTTTGGTGTAATCTGATGCTCTTTATTATAATCTTCCTGCAGTTCCCGGCGGCGGTTTGTTTCATCAATGGCACGCCGCATTGAATCCGTAATACGGTCAGCATACATTATGACCCGTCCGTGCTCATTACGGGCAGCTCTGCCAATGGTCTGGATCATAGCAGTATCACTGCGCAGAAAACCTTCTTTATCGGCATCTAAGATAGCAATCAGAGAAACCTCCGGTAAATCCAGGCCTTCCCGCAGCAGATTTATTCCAACCAGTACATCAAACTTACCATTACGCAGATCATCAATAATTTCAGCACGCTCAATAGTAGCAATCTCAGAATGCAAATAACGGACTTTTACCCCAGCTTGTTTCAAATATTCAGTAAGATCCTCAGACATCCGCTTAGTCAGAGTTGTAACTAAAGTACGTTCTCCTGCTTCAGTAACTTTATGTATTTCATTCAGCAAATCATCAATCTGACCTTTGATTGGCCTGATTTCTACCTGCGGATCTAATAAACCAGTAGGCCTGATAATCTGCTCTACCACCTGCTGCGTCTGCTCCATTTCATATTTTGCAGGAGTTGCGGAAACATAAATCACCTGATTTATCTGCTGCTGAAATTCATCAAAGGTAAAAGGCCTATTATCAAAAGCAGAAGGCAGCCTGAATCCATGTTCTACAAGCATCTCTTTACGCGAACGGTCACCAGCGTACATCGCCCTGATCTGTGGTAATGTCACATGTGATTCATCAATTACTAATAGGAAATCCTTGGGAAAATAATTAACTAAAGTAAATGGAGGTTCTCCTGCCTTACGATTAGCTAAATGACGTGAATAATTTTCGATTCCGGAGCAGTACCCCATTTCATTCATCATTTCCAGATCATAGTTAGTACGTTGTTCCAGACGTTGTGCTTCCAGCAATTTATTATGTGAATTAAGATCTTCAAGTCGTTCTGCCAATTCTACTTTAATGTCTTCCATTGCCCGATCCAGGTTTTCACGAGAGGTTACATAGTGAGAAGCAGGGAAAATAGCAACATGGCTGCGTTTAGCCAAAATTTCTCCAGTCAGTACATCAACTTCCAATATCCGCTCAACTTCGTCATCAAACATCTCAATGCGTACTGCTTTTTCATTATAGCCAGCAGGAATAACTTCAATAACATCTCCGCGAACACGGAAAGTACCACGTTGAAACGCAATATCATTACGATCATATTGAATCTCGACTAATTTGCGTAAAATAGCTTGTCTGTCAATCTTCTGTCCTACACGCAGAGACAGCACCATATCATAATATTCCTGTGGCGCACCCAATCCATAAATACAAGATACACTGGCCACAATAATTACGTCACGGCGTTCAAATAAAGCGCTAGTAGCAGAATGTCGGAGTTTATCTATTTCATCATTGATAGATGCATCTTTTTCAATATAGGTATCAGATTGTGGAATATAAGCCTCCGGTTGATAATAATCGTAATAACTCACAAAATATTCCACTGAATTTTCAGGAAAAAAAGCTTTAAACTCACTTGCTAACTGTGCCGCCAATGTTTTATTATGCGCAATAACCAATGTTGGTTTATTCACTTTATTAATAACCTGCGCAATAGTATAGGTTTTCCCAGTTCCGGTAGCCCCGAGCAAGACCTGTGTCCGCAGTCCTTTTTCTATACCTTCTGCCAACTTCTCAATAGCCTGAGGCTGATCTCCATCCGGCTCAAAAGGTGCTGTTATTTTAAAATCCATATTTTGACCTCTTGTCATTACTAAAAATTTATTTCAAAACTAATCCGACTGGGCAATGGTCACTGCCCGTGATATCAGCATAAATCACGCTGTCTTCTATTCTGTCAGCCCATCTGTCAGAAACAAGCCAGTAATCAATACGCCATCCCGCATTCTTTTCGCGCGCTTTAAACATATACGACCACCAGGTATAAGCACCTTCTTTTTCGGGATAGAGATGGCGAAACGAGTCAGTAAACCCCGCCGTTAACAACTCCGTCATTTTTGCTCTCTCTTCATCAGTAAACCCGGCATTATTACGATTAGTTTTCCAGTTTTTCAAATCTATCTCACGATGAGCAACATTAAGATCTCCGCAAACAAGCACCGGTTTAATTTGGTCAAGCTTCAACAGATAATCACGAAATGCATCTTCCCATATCTGTCTGTAATCCAACCGTTCCAGCCCGCGCTGTGAATTAGGCGTATATACATTTACCAGATAAAACTCCTGATATTCGGCAGTAATAACACGCCCTTCTTTATCATGTTCTTCAATTCCCAAACCATAGGTGACAGTAAGAGGCTTGACTTTAGAAAAAACAGCCGTACCGGAATACCCCTTTTTTTCAGCGCTGTTCCAGTACTCCTCATATCCAGGAAAAACAAACTCCGCCTGCTCACGCTGCATTTTTGTTTCCTGAACGCAAAAAACATCTGCGTCGACGCTGTCCATAAATTCTTTAAAGCCTTTATTCATACAGGCCCGCAGCCCATTTACATTCCAAGAAATAAATTTCATCTCAACACTTCCCATCTGCAGTTTTTTTGACTAAAAAAATTCTTTAATAGTAATATTTTATCATTTATCATAGCTTTTTTAAAGAGACTTCACCGAACAGGATTTGACAATTCTGCAAACAAACGTACACCCAAATAAAAAACCTCGACCATATCAGGTCGAGGCATTAAAACTTAATTTCATTGAATATGAGAAACTCTATCAGCGGCTTCTTTTTTCTTAGCATCGTTAAAACGCGGCAAAGTACTGAGATAACCGGTAATACGGCGTACACGCACTATGGTGTCATAATGTGGTTTAACGACTACATCATTACCGTCAAGCCCTAAATCCAAAGACAACAATGTTTTATGCGGCATTACCTGTAATTGATTATTGAGATAAATGGCGGCTTCTTCTTGCGAGATCCCATCCGCGCAATTAATTTTTATACCATGCAGTTCATAGGTCATGTTAACCAGCTCCTTAGATAAAATTCCATGACCTAATTATAAATCAATAATAATTATTTGTAAAGCCCTTTCTACAATATTTTGTGTTTATTTCACTTATTAACTTTTCCATATACAATATTTAGTACATCATTTTATGACTTCAATTAATAACAGGACGATTTTCCATGATATTTACCTGTTTGCTGATTGCCCATTTCATAGTTTCTTCCGGAGCAGTCTGATTCCCCAATTCTTTTATTTCATTTTCCCTAATCCGTTTTTTAGAGAATCTATCACCATCTTTTCGGTAAACATAGATATCAGCATTTAAAACCGTTCTTACATAGGTTGAACCGTCTTCATTACGCCATATCATTCCCTGCACCATCTGCTCGTACATGTCGTGCACAATGACCAAAACTAACGCTTCCGCTGGTATTTCTTCTGCTATCTTCCTCGCAACAGATTGGTCGACAACGCTTTTTCCATGTCCCGTAAAAATATTTTCTGCAGTCACCTTTTTAGTCCGATCTGTATCAACCAGCTTAAAATCAGGGAAATGATACGCCCAACGTACAGGCTCACGCCACATTTTATAAACCTGCTGCGTTACGTTACCACTGTTATCAAAAACTACAAAGGCTACAGGCTGATCAGCAAAAGCGGCAGGCGTATTAGGAACGATTGCCACTATTGTTAATAAAACAGCCAACAACAGCCAGTTAAATTTTTTCATTAATACTCCCTCCTATCAGCGTAATTCAGCTGCTTTACCATTGGCAAGCCGCTCTATACCTAAATGAACAGCTATTGTCTGACCGATATCAGAAAACGTCCGCATGGGTAGTAAAGCCTTACTAACAATATTTTTACCAAAAAACAAGACCGGAATTTTTTCACGTGTATGGTCACTGCCACTCCAGGTTGGATCACATCCATGATCTGCAGTAACCAGCAACAGGTCATCTTGCTTTAATAACCTAAGCAGTTCAGGCAAACGATCATCAAAATATTCCAATCCTTCCCCATAGCCTTCAACATCACGCCGATGCCCGAAGGAAGAATCAAAATCCACAAAATTTACAAAAACCAGGCTATTATCAGGAGCTTCTTGCACAGCCTGCAATGCAGCGGCAAATAATTTATCAAGACCACTGGCAGGATAATGCTTCGTAATTCCGCGGTGAGCAAAAATATCAGCAATTTTACCCACCGCATAGACACTGCCGCCTGCGGCTACCAGTTTGTCCAGCAACGTATCAGCAGGAGCAGGCACAGCATAATCATGCCTGTTGCCAGTCCGCACAAAATCTTCTGCACGAGTGCCCACAAAAGGACGCGCTATAACGCGCGCTATATGGTAAGGTTTAACTAGTTCATAGCAAATCTTACATAATTCATATAATCGTTCAAGACCAAACACTTCTTCATGCGCCGCAATTTGCAAAACACTGTCTGCGCTGGTGTAAATAATTGGCTTGCCAGTCTTTAGATGTTCTTCACCCAGTTCTTTTATTATTTCAGTTCCAGATGCATGCTTTTCCCCCAATACCCCCGGCAAATTTCCCTGTTTAATAATTTTCTCAACTAATTCCTTTGGAAAACATTTTAGCTGCTGCGGAAAATACCCCCAGTCAAAAAGTACCGGGACGCCTGTAATCTCCCAGTGCCCGCTCAGAGTATCTTTACCATGGCTTATTTCCTCTGCATAAGTATAAGCAGCATCGATTTTACTATCGTCACTGCTTAGAGGATACGCCAGCTTTTGACCACGGCTGAGCTCTGCCGCACCTGCCAGTCCTAACCTTGCCAGATTAGGCAGATGTAAATACCTGGAACTTCCATCCGCACTTTTGCGGTTTGCAGCCATCCACTCACAAATATGGCCTAATGTATCTGCACCGCTGTCACCAAACTTTTCAGCGTCATGGGCATAGCCAATACCAAAAGAATCCAATAATAAAATAATACTTCTTGCCATGTTATTTACCTGCCTTTATTAAATCCTGCAAAGTCTTTTTTACTACTGCCTGAAATCTTTGCGAAGCCAATTCGTAAAGATCCTGCGGCGCAACCAGTTCGCTGTCAGTCCTTTTAGCAACGACGCCGCAAATTGAAGCCGCTTGCAAACCAAAACTCTGAGCAACTATAAACAGCGCTGCAGTTTCCATCTCATAATTTAAAGCTCCTAATGCCTGCCACTCTTGTAGACTCCCCTGCAATGATTTTCTCACATAGCCTGTATAGCTGTCATAACGTTCCTGACCAGGCCAAAAAGTATCACTGGAAACAGAAATACCAGTATGATATGGAATTGACAGACTTTCTGCTGCCTGCTGCAGGGCCAGAGTTAACTCAAATGAAGCCACTGCAGGAAAATTCAAAGGCGCATAGTGCTGTGACGTTCCGTCTAAACGTACTGCCGCTTTATTGATAACAAGATCACCAAGTTCTACATCTTTCTGAATAGAACCAGTTGTTCCGACACGAATAAAATTCTTTATGCCAAGACGTGCCAATTCTTCCATTCCTATGGCGACAGAAGGTCCTCCCATGCCTGTAGAACAAACCAATACCGATGTTCCTTCAACATCCGCCAGCCAGCTTGTATATTCACGATGACAACCGACAGGCTCAGCGGTGCCAAGAGCTCTGGCCAACGCTTCTACACGCCCTGGATCTCCAGGCAGCAAAGCATACTCTGCTCCTTTAAGCATTTCTGCTGAAATACCAATATGATAAAGAACTTCATTAGGCATTACTTTATTCCCCACGCTACTGCCTCGCTTTCTTAAAATCATACTTCTACTTAATCTATATATTCGCCATTTTCATACTTGCTCCTGCTAAAAGATATTACAGCAATGTGAAATAAAAAACTGCCGCAGCAAATGCTGAGACAGTAATATTTTTAATAACCCAAACTCTCGCCAACTAAAATCACTTTGATTTTTCCTTTAGGTTTACAGCGTCTGGTAGTCAATATATAATTGCAAATACAGTCAGGTGCGTTACAATCTGCACAAAGCCCTGTTTCCATACAAGGAGTTTTTAACTGAGGAAAACGTTGAACATTAATAGGCGCCGCCAACATTCTCACACGTGCCAAAGCATCATCCTGGGTTTTGACGATTTTATTGATCCCTGCAATAACAATTACACTTTTAGGACCATACACCATAGCTGCCACACGATTTCCAGTACCATCAATATTTACCAGCTGTCCATCTTCACTAACAGCATTACTGCTCATTAAAAAAGTATCACACAACAGTGCTTTACGCATCAGCTCCGTTCTCTGCGCAGGTGTTTCTGCCGTGTCACGGTCAATAACCTTATAGCGTCCGCTTCGCATTACATCTAACAGTCCAATTTCCTGTATGGTAACGGAACCGCCCCAGGATACAACGTCGTCTTCAGATATAAGTTCTAATGCTTTGTCTAAAGCCGCAGGCTTATCCGAACAATAAAAAGCTTCAAAACCACGTCTTTCCAAATTTTTCAAAACTGTTTTACATGCAGCTTCACTGCGTAATTGAGTAGGAGTTTTTGCCATTCTGCTCACCTCTTATTCTGCAACTACTTCCCCTATGAATACTTCATCAGTTTCATCATGTTCTTTTAAAGTAACTTCAATAGTTTCCTTATGAGCAGTTGGTACGTTTTTACCAACAAAATCAGCGCGAATAGGCAATTCCTTATGTCCTCGATCAATAAGCACTGCTAATTGGATAGACCGTGGGCGTCCCATGTCAATGACAGCATCCAGCGCGGCTCTAATCGTACGACCAGTATAGAGAACATCATCAACTAAAACGATATTCTTCCCATTCAGATCAAAATCAATATCAGTTCCATGTACGATCGGATTATACCCCAAGGTAGAAAGGTCATCACGATATAAGGTAATATCAAGCATACCCACTTTTACTTTTACGCCTTCAATAATTTCAATTTCCTGTGCAATCCGTTGTGCCAACGGCACTCCTCTGGTTCGAATACCAACAAGCACAACATTATTGACACCCTTGTTCTTTTCGATGATTTCATGTGCGATACGTACCAACGCACGACGCATTGCATCACTGTCCATAATAACATTTTTCTTAACTACTTTACTCATACAGCTCACCTCAAAATATTTTAGAATTGTCCGTTACGTAAACGGGTAATAATTTTCTGCATATCTTCCGGCAGCCCCGCCTCAAACCGCAGCCGTTCTCCTGTACGCGGATGTGTAAACTCCAGTTCCTGTGAATGAAGTGCCTGCCCATGAATCGCAAATGGAACCTTCATCGGAGAATATTTAGGATCTCCTACTAAGGGATATCCCAAATAGTCCATATGGACACGTATCTGATGTGTTCGACCTGTTCTCAAACGGCAGCGTACAATAGTAAAACGTCCAAAACGCTCAAGCACTTCATAATCAGTTACTGCGGTACGCCCACCCTCTTGTACTACAGTCATCTTTTTACGGTCATTTTTATCACGAGCTATCTTCGCCGAAATTGTCCCGGTATCCTCTTTTATATTGCCCCTGACAATAGCAATATATGAACGTTTGGCAGTTTTGTTTTGAATCTGTTCCGATAAAGATATATGTGCAGCATCATTCTTAGCTACAATCATGATGCCTGAAGTATCCTTATCCAAACGGTGCACAATCCCCGGCCTGATTACATTATTTATCCCTGATAAATTTTGGCAATGATGAAGCAGTGCATTAACAAGAGTACCGGTATAATGGCCTGGTGCTGGATGCACCACCATCCCACGGCTTTTATTAACAACAACTACATCTTCATCTTCAAAAATAACATCCAAGGGAATAGCCTCAGAACGAATTTCTAAAAGTTCCGGCTCTGGCAGCATAACTGTGAACACATCGCCGGCCTTAACTTTATAGTTGGCTTTAAACACTTTTGCTCCACGAAATACACGCCCTTCCTCCAAAAGTTTTTGCATATTGGAGCGCGACACCTCTAGTTTTGCAGCCAGATAAATATCGAGTCTTTGCCCAACATCATTTTCTGCAGCAGCAATATTTTCTACTTCTTCAGTATTTCTGTCTGTATTAAATTCCATATAATAAAACCCACCCCTACACAAATAGCAATATCTGCCACATTAAAAATAGGCCAAATACGAAAATCAAAAAAATCTACAACCATACCATTTTCAGCTCTGTCTATCAGATTACCGACAGCCCCACCAATAAAAAGTGCTGTTCCGGCCCGCACACACAAAGGTTCTGCTAAGATTTCTTTTCTAAACCACCAAACTATGATCAGCACCAGCAAAGCTACACAAATAAAAAAAGTTCTGTTATGGGCAAACATTCCAAAGGCAGCCCCTGGATTCAAAATATAAGTTAAATGGAAAATGTTAGGAATGATGGGAATACTTTGTCCTTCAACCATCACAGCTACAACTATATTTTTTGTCAATTGGTCAAGCAAAACGACTAACGCCGCCAGCCAAATCAAAATCATAAGTTACTCCTATATTTATAAAAATTACTCTTATTATTATACCTGTAAAATTATCTTTTTTCAATGCTTCTTTGCCATAGTGTAATGAGAATCACTTGAGTAATCAGTCTTAATAATTAAAGTATATATTTTTTTACATTTATGCATAAATAATTTTGACAGTCCTATATAAAAAACCCGGCACCAAATAGTACCGGGTTTTATAAATAAACTATTAGTACAGAATTTTATTAGCTATAACCAAACGTTGAATTTGGTTTGTGCCTTCATAAATCTGCATGATCTTAGCATCACGCATCATTTTTTCAACCGGATATTCACGGGAATAGCCATAACCGCCCATTACCTGAACAGCATCAGTAGTCACCTGCATAGCCACATCAGCAGCATAACATTTAGCCATAGCCGCCTCTTTGGAAAATTCCAGCCCCTGGTCACGCATCCAGCACGCTTTCAGTACCATCAATCTTGCCGTTTCAACCTTCATAGCCATATCAGCAATCATGGACTGGATCATTTGGAAAGAAGCAATCGGCTGGCCGAATTGTTTTCTTTCTTTAGCATATTTTACAGCACAATCTAAAGCAGCCTGAGCCAGACCAACGGATACTGCTCCAACAAAAGGACGTGCAGAATCCAAAGTATTCATTGCTATACGGAAGCCCTCGCCTTCACGGCCAACACGGTTAGATTCTGGAATCACG
>ENA-OPNJ01000829-OPNJ01000829.1-human-gut-metagenome-genome-assembly--contig:-NODE-829-length-13435-cov-2.006203_pt1 | contig 13435 bp, 9 predicted proteins | sample MGYA00241535_ERZ501767 | MGnify/ENA primary metagenome ERZ501767 (study PRJEB25962, sample SAMEA2042564) | human gut metagenome | biome: human gut; feature: human-associated habitat; material: faeces...
CGATTATCGTCGGTTTCCAGGTACGTCCTTCGGGTGCTGCCGCCAAGATGGCAGAGCAGGAGGGTGTGGATATCCGCAAGTACTCCGTCATCTACGATGCCATCGAAGAGGTGAAGGCTGCCATGGAAGGTATGCTGGCACCGACATTGAAGGAGCAGATAACGGCAACCATCGAGGTGCGCGAAGTGTTCAACATCACGAAGGTGGGACTGGTGGCAGGTGCCATGGTCAAGACCGGAAAGGTGAAACGCAGCGACAAGGCCCGTTTGATACGCGACGGTATCGTAATCTTTACGGGTGCCATCAATGCCCTGAAGCGCTTCAAGGACGACGTGAAGGAGGTAGGTACCAATTTCGAGTGCGGTATCAGCCTGACAAACTGCAACGACATCAAGGTGGGCGATATTATCGAATCTTACGAAGAAATAGAAGTGAAGCAAACATTATAATTGAATAATGTGCAAATATGCTAATGTGCCAATTGGCTGCGCGTACAGAAAATGCCGCAGGGCAATTGGCACATTTTGCATATTAGTTATTTGCTCATTGACCCATTAGCATATTGGCACATTAGCATATTGTCACATTGGTACATTAATTTTATGGCAATTATAGATATCATCATATTGGCTGCTTTCGGCTTGGGCGCAATCATCGGCTTCATGAAAGGTTTTGTGAAGCAATTGGCCTCTCTGCTGGGGCTGATTGTCGGTCTGCTGGCGGCAAAGGCTTTGTATGCCTCGTTGGCAGTGAAGCTGTGCCCCATGTTGACAGACTCTATGACAGTGGCGCAAGTACTGGCATTTGTCTTCATCTGGCTGGCTGTTCCTTTGCTCTTCTCCCTGGTGGCTTCTCTGCTGACCCGGGCAATGGAGGCCGTCTCGCTGGGCTGGCTCAATCATTGGTTGGGGGCTGGTCTAGGGGCTTTGAAGTACCTCCTGCTGACGAGCCTGCTGATTGGTGTCATCGAATTTATAGACGGAGACAATACGCTGATTAGCAAAACAAAAAAGAAAGAATCAGTGTTATATTATCCTATGGAAGAGTTTGCCGGGATATTCTTTCCCGCGGCTAAGCATGTTACAGAACAATATATATTGCAAAGGCGGTTACGGAGCAGATTGTAAACGGAGACTTTGACTGATACCGTGAACCGTGATTTTGTAATTCATAATTTGTAATTATAGAAGTGATGCAACAAGAAGAACCCAATAAATATGTAAAGGAACTCACTCAGGAGAAGTATAAGTACGGTTTCACGACCGACGTGCATACAGACATCATTGAGCGCGGGCTGAATGAAGATGTAGTGCGGCTTATCTCTGAGAAGAAGGGAGAACCGGAATGGTTGCTGGAGTTCCGCCTGAAGGCATATCGCCACTGGCTGACATTGGAGATGCCTACATGGGCACATCTCCGCATTCCCGAAATAGATTATCAGGCCATATCCTACTATGCCGACCCTACGAAGAAGAAGGAAGGACCGAAAAGCATGGATGAGGTAGACCCTGAGTTGATAAAAACTTTCAATAAGCTGGGCATTCCGCTGGAAGAACAGATGGCGTTAAGCGGTATGGCTGTGGATGCCGTTATGGACTCGGTGTCTGTAAAGACTACCTTCAAGGAGACACTGATGGAGAAAGGAATCATCTTCTGCTCGTTCAGCGAGGCTGTACACGAGCATCCCGACTTGGTACAGAAATATCTCGGTTCGGTGGTGCCTTATCGTGACAACTTCTTTGCGGCACTGAACTCGGCGGTGTTCTCCGACGGTTCTTTTGTCTATATCCCGAAGGGGGTACGCTGTCCGATGGAGTTGTCCACCTATTTCCGCATCAATGCCCGCAATACGGGGCAGTTCGAAAGAACCTTGATTGTGGCGGATGATGATTCGTACGTTTCTTATCTGGAAGGGTGTACGGCTCCGATGCGTGACGAGAACCAGTTGCACGCGGCCATTGTGGAAATTGTAGTGCACGACCGTGCAGAAGTGAAATACAGCACCGTGCAGAACTGGTATCCCGGTGATGCCGAGGGCCGGGGTGGTGTCTATAACTTTGTGACGAAGCGTGGCCATTGTAAAGGGGTGGACAGTAAACTGTCTTGGACACAAGTGGAAACAGGTTCGGCCATTACCTGGAAGTATCCGTCTTGCATCCTTTCCGGCGACAATTCGACAGCGGAGTTCTATAGTGTGGCAGTAACCAATAACCATCAGCAGGCAGACACGGGAACAAAGATGATTCATCTGGGCAAGAATACCCGGAGCACCATTGTGAGCAAAGGCATTTCTGCCGGAAAGAGCGAAAACTCTTACCGCGGCTTGGTGCGCGTGGCACAGAAAGCGGACAATGCTCGTAATTACAGCCAGTGCGACTCCTTGCTACTTGGTGACAAATGCGGCGCGCATACTTTCCCCTACATGGATATTCACAATGAAACGGCCATCGTGGAGCATGAGGCCACTACCAGCAAAATCAGTGAGGACCAGATATTCTACTGCAATCAGCGCGGTATTTCTACGGAAGATGCCGTGGGGCTGATTGTGAACGGTTATGCCAAAGAGGTTTTGAATAAACTTCCGATGGAGTTTGCCGTAGAAGCGCAGAAATTGCTTGCCATTTCGCTGGAAGGAAGCGTGGGGTGATTTATAAATAGTAAATTGTAAATAGTCAAATAGTAAATATAAAGATGTTAGAGATAAAAGACCTGCATGCCAGCATCAATGGCAAAGAAATATTGAAAGGCATCAACTTGACCATACGTGATGGAGAAGTACATGCACTGATGGGACAGAACGGTGCTGGTAAAAGTACGTTGAGTAATGTGTTGGTTGGCCATCCTGCTTACGAAGTGACGCGCGGCTCAATTACCTTTAATGGCAAGGACTTGCTTGCCATGAGTCCTGAGGACCGTGCACATGAAGGAATCTTTCTTTCTTTCCAGGCTCCGGTAGAGATTCCGGGCGTGTCGATGGTGAACTTCATGCGTGCGGCTGTGAATGAGCAACGCAAGTACCGCCATCTGCCTGCTTTGTCGGCCAGTGAGTTCCTGAAGCTGATGCGCGAGAAGCGTGCCATTGTGGAGTTGGACAACAAGCTGGCCAACCGTAGCGTGAACGAAGGTTTCAGCGGCGGTGAAAAGAAGCGTAACGAGATATTCCAGATGGCGATGTTGGAACCGACTTTTGCTATTTTGGACGAGACGGATTCCGGATTGGATGTGGATGCTTTGCGTATTGTGGCCGACGGTTTCAACAAACTCAAGACTGCGGAAACCAGTGCTATGGTCATTACCCACTACCAGCGGTTGTTGGACTATATCAAACCCGATACGGTACATGTACTGCTGGGTGGACGTATCGTAAAGACCGGTGGACCGGAATTGGCGAAGGAGATTGAAACACGTGGCTTCGATTGGATAAGGAAAGAAGCAGGTGAATTATAAACTCATAATCTGAAAACATGAGTGTAGAGCAACAATACATAGACCTTTTCTCCCAAACGGAGGCGATGATATGCCGGCATAGTGCCGAGGTGCTGAATGCGCCGCGTGCCGCTGCTTTTGCTGACTTTGAGCGCTTGGGCTTTCCCACCCGTAAGGAGGAGAAATACAAATATACGGATATCAGCAAGTTCTTTGAGCCGGATTATGGCTTGAACTTGAACCGGTTGGAAATTCCGGTGAATCCTTATGAAGTGTTCAAGTGCGATGTTCCCAATATGAGCACTGCTCTTTATTTTGTGGTGAACGATGCTTTTTATGGCAGGGCTTTGCCTAAGTCCCATCTGCCTGAAGGGGTTATCTTCGGCAGCCTGAAGGAGGTGGCCGAGAAACATCCCGATTTGGTGAAGAAATATTATGGCAAGTTGGCTGATACGGCAGAGGATGGGGTGACGGCGTTCAACACCGCTTTTGCACAAGACGGCGTTCTGTTTTATGTTCCTAAGAACGTGGTGGTAGAGAAACCTATTCAGCTGGTGAATATCCTGCGTGGTGACGTCAATTTTATGGTGAACCGCCGTGTGCTGATTATTCTGGAGGAGGGTGCACAAGCCCGCTTGTTGGTGTGTGACCATGCGATGGACGGCGTGAACTTCCTGGCAACGCAGGTGATAGAAATCTTTGCCGGTGAGAATGCCATTTTCGATTTTTATGAACTCGAAGAGACACACACCAGTACGGTACGTATCAGCAATATGTATGTAAGGCAGGAAGCCAATAGTAATGTATTGCTGAATGGTATGACCTTGCACAACGGAACTACACGGAATACAACCTGTGTGACGCTTGCCGGTGAACATGCGGAGCTGAATCTGTGCGGTATGGCCATTGCAGACAAGAATCAGCATGTGGACAATCATACGACAATCGACCATGCCGTGCCCAACTGTACCAGCAATGAGCTTTATAAGTATGTCCTTGACGAGCAGGCTGTAGGTGCCTTTGCCGGTCTGGTTTTAGTGCGCCCTGACGCACAGCACACCAGTTCGCAACAGACCAACCGCAATCTTTGTGCCACCCGAGATGCACATATGTACACCCAGCCTCAGCTGGAGATTTATGCAGATGACGTGAAGTGCAGTCACGGCGCTACGGTGGGGCAGCTCGATGAAAGCGCTCTCTTCTATATGCGGCAGCGTGGTATTCCGGTGCGCGAGGCGCGCCTGCTGCTGATGTTCGCTTTTGTCAACGAAGTTATCGACACCATCCGTTTGGATGCTTTGAAAGACCGTCTGCATCTGCTGGTAGAGAAGCGTTTCCGGGGGGAACTGAACAAATGCCAGGGGTGCGCCATCTGCAAGTAAGAAATAGAGCATTCTTAATTGTATTATGAAATGTAAAGTAATAAGTTTGATAAAAGTAAAACAAGGAAATCACCTTCCTTATTTCATTGTTAGAGCTATAGGAATAGAGAATGAGGAAGATGCAGAATATCTTGATGAAGATGATTATTGGAATTCTTTGTCACCATTACCGAAATTCGAAAAAAAACTATTTCCTCCTACTGAATCGCAAGTCAAAGCGTTGGAAAATATGTATACAACAGATAGTAGAGGAAATGTTATTGGTAATGGTCCATTTATTAGATTGATGTCATATAAATGGAAGACACCTTCCCCATATTTTATATCAAGACCAAATTCTGTTACAGGTGTATGTGAAAGAGTGAGGGAAACAAAAGATTTTAGAATGAGGCAAGGTAAAATGTATAATTATATAAAGACTGAATATATACCTGAAGTATTTACTTTTATGACTTTGACGTTTCTTGAAACTGAAAATGGTGAATGTGCAGAAAATGGAGGTGATGCTGAAGGATTGTGTAAGACAGTTTTTGAGAAAGCTGTAACTTCAGGCTATTTCTTGTTGCAAAAATCGGCAACACATATCAAGGAGGTTGTGGAAATAGAAGAAATAGATGAATTAGAAAGTAGGAATAGTAATACGTATGATGAGTTAAATGATTATTATAATAATAGTTATTATAATGATGGACTAGATATGGATCAGCAAGATGAGCGTTTTTGGAATTTTTAATTTTTTGCTTCTTAAATTATGTTTTTAAACAGTGATTATAAATGATGTATGATATTCAAAAAATGAGAGTTGATTTCCCCATCCTTTCCCGCACCGTATATGGCAAGCCGCTGATTTACCTTGACAACGGTGCCACTACGCAGAAACCTCGCCAGGTAGTGGATGCCATTACGGACGAATATTATTCGGTGAATGCCAATGTGCATCGCGGAGTGCACTTCCTGTCGCAGCAGGCTACAGAGCTGCACGAGGCCTCGCGTGAGACGGTGAGACGTTTCATCAATGCTCGCAGCACGAATGAGATTGTCTTCACCCGTGGTACGACGGAGAGTATCAACCTGCTTGTCTCCAGCTTCGGTGAGGAATTCATGCAGGAGGGGGATGAGGTGATTCTTTCTGTGATGGAACACCATAGCAACATTGTTCCCTGGCAACTGCTTGCCGCTAAGCGTGGAATTGCCATCAAGGTGATTCCGATGAATGACAAGGGCGAACTCTTGTTGGATGAATACCGGCAGTTGTTCTCCGAGCGTACCAGGATTGTCAGTGTGGCGCATGTCTCCAATGTGCTGGGTACGGTCAATCCCGTCAAGGAGATGATTGCTTTTGCCCATGGGCAAGGCGTTCCGGTGCTGGTGGACGGTGCGCAGTCCATCCCCCACATGCCGGTGGATGTGCAGGACCTGGATGCCGATTTCTTCGTTTTCTCCGCTCACAAGGTGTATGGTCCTACGGGGGTAGGGGTGCTTTATGGTAAAGAGGAGTGGCTGGATAGGATACCTCCCTATCAGGGTGGTGGAGAGATGATTCAGCATGTATCTTTCGAGAAAACTACTTTCAACGAGCTGCCGTTCAAGTTTGAAGCCGGTACACCGGATTATATCGGTACCACCGGGCTTGCCAAAGCTTTGGACTATGTTTCGCTGGTCGGGATGGACAAGATTGCCGCCTATGAACATGAATTGACCCAGTATGCTATGCAACGGCTGAAAGAGATTCCCGGCATGCGCATTTTCGGAGAGGCAGAAGAAAAAGGCAGTGTCATATCGTTTCTGGTAGGTGATATCCATCATTTCGATATGGGGACGTTGCTCGACCGTCTTGGCATTGCCGTACGTACGGGGCATCACTGTGCCCAACCGCTGATGCAGCGTCTTGGCATAGAGGGAACGGTGCGTGCGTCTTTCGGACTTTACAATACCCGGGAGGAAATAGATGTACTGGTGGCAGGTATAGAGCGTGTCAGCCGGATGTTCTGACAATTTTTTCACTCTTCGTTGCAACTTTCCCTTATATGCCAGCGTCTAACTATATAAGTAACTTTAAAAAAACAGATTATGTTAGTAACAACAACTCCGACTATTGAGGGTGGACGCATCACCCGCTATTATGGCATCGTTTCCGGTGAAACAATTATCGGTGCCAATGTATTCCGCGATTTCTTTGCCAGTATTCGCGACGTGGTGGGTGGGCGAAGTGGCTCTTATGAAGAAGTGCTGCGCGAAGCTAAAGATATAGCCTTGCGCGAGATGCAAGAACATGCCCGTGCTATGGGTGCCAATGCCGTGATTGGTGTAGACTTGGACTATGAAACGGTAGGAGGCAGTGGCAGCATGTTGATGGTTACGGCATGCGGTACGGCTGTAACGGTGGAATAAGTTCGCTCTATTATATTACAACATAGGAAGATATAAGAAATGGCAACCCTGTGAATGGTTGCCATTTTCTTTATAAGGAGTATCTTTTATCGGTTATTTGTACCAGTCCTTATAATTTGCTCCATTGGAATTGACCCAATCCATAAAATGTTCAAAGCTCTTGTCTATCGGATGGCTTTCAGGAGTATTGAAGCTTGTTGCTCCGCTTAAATGGATAGCAAAAGGATAATTGCCGTTGGCTATATAATAGCTTGTCGGTACAGAAGATAAATCCTCTCCAGTATGGAACAAAGTCATGTCTGCCTTTTCGGTCGGAGGATAATTCACCAGATGCACTTCTGTGCGTGGTTTTCCTAATCCGTCGTGTACCATGATGAACGGATTGTAAGGAGGAACTCCAAGCGTCTCATGGGGCAATGGGCTCTTGAAGGTGTTTTTTATCTTATATGTGGCGGTTTTTCTATTTCCTTCTGTTACATTGACTGCGCTTAGGAATACATTGACGGTTGCTTTGGAAAGGTCTGCATCCAGTCCTTGCCCGTTGAATGTTGTGGAGGTTGCCAGCATTTCGGTTGAGGTATTGCTGCGTTCTGTATTCAGTTGGTAAGCGAAACCATTTTTGAAGGTGGCGCCGGACCAAAGCAACTCATAGGTATCTTCTGTAGAAAGAACCTGATTGTTGCTATTAAAATTCAATACGGACTGGTATCTTACAATGACATCATTCAAATCATAGTCACCCTTGCTGGGCCAGCAGTCTTCGAAAGCGACGATTCCTTTGTATTCCAGACTGTATTTCTTATCCTCATCACCACTGCCAGGCTTAAGATTAGGAATATCCGGATTGGTGATGGCTTCTATGGGATTAGACCATACATTGAACTGGCTATCGTTGTAATCCTCGTCTGTCCAGTCCTCGAATGATAACACAATAAAATCATCGATACGGAATGCGGCTGTATGTGTACGGTTGTCTTCATTCAGCTCTGTAGTAGAGTAGAAGGGGGTACTGTTTCCGCCATAGAAACTGTCGTTCAATAGGAACCATCCGATTTTTACTCCATTGGGAAACACGGTACCTTGGTCCACTCCGTTGGAGTCTATGTAGTGAAGCTTTACACTTTCACCGCCTTTTAGTCCGGAAGCTCTTTTATTGTAATAATCATCCATCAGAGTATTTGGGAAAACAATACATTTGGGAGCTTTTTTGATTTCACTTAAAGATGCACCTGTCTTGTAGCAATAATAACCGAAGGCACTTGCTGCACCGCTGCCCCCTCCAATCATCCGGACATACACTTCTGCATCACGTCCTTGCGGGTCATTGATTTCGAAATCTATACTTTGCCGGTATTGTTCCGGGCATGTGCCTCCTTCTGTCAAGGTCTTGTTGATAATTGTCAATACATCACCGGGAATTGTAATATTATTGTTTTTATCTAAATAATTAGGATATCCTCTTCTGCTCCATGTTCCCAATGTATGGTATCCTTTGGGTGCCTGCCAACCTGCCCGTGTTTGCGGACTGTCATCGGCTGTATCCCATTTTATATAGGCAGTGATGGCATTTTCTGCAATAACTGTCTTGAAGATGTTGGGCACACCTATATAGGAAGTATAGATATATGCTTCGTCTCCATAATCCGAACTGATGATTTCCTTGCCGTTATATGCACCGTTGCCGTCCGTCATGCGTCTGATGACCGGTTTCAAGTCTGTGCGTTTCATTATCTGACCGTTTTTGTCGATGGTGAACGGGTTTTCAAGATAGATTTCAAAAAGTACTTTATAACCTTCGGGGACATCGTACTTTACATTGACTTGGATGGAAGATGTTGTGGAAAAATCAAAAGAGTTGGGAGTCTTTTCATCGTCTTTCCCATTATTGGGATTGTAGACGTCGCGTTCGCATCCCATGAATAGGAATGCCATCATAATGCTGCATAATGTACAAACCATCATTTTGCATGTAAGCTTAGAGCTGATAAGTTTCATAATCCCTTTGTATTTAGCTTGTTAATCCGTTACAAAGGTATTATAAAACTTGTAATATTTATCTATTTCATGCTCTATTTTTTTCATTAAATACAAAAAAACAAGAAAAAGGGCTGCCTATTTGCTTATTTCGTTTCAAATCAATACTTTTAGGCTTTCGTTCAACCTTTTAATACGAATCATGCTATGGACCAATTACTTTTCTGGCTGGTTCCGGCCGCTTCCGTTCTGGCACTTTGCTTTGCCTGGTATTTCCACCATGAAATGATGAAAGAGAGTGAGGGTACGCCTCAGATGATTAAGATTGCCGCTGCTGTGCGCAAAGGTGCTATGTCTTACCTTCGCCAACAATACAAGATTGTGGGCTGGGTATTTCTGGGGCTGGTTATCCTTTTCTCCATTATGGCATACGGTTTCGGAGTGCAGAACTCCTGGGTGCCGATTGCTTTCCTTACCGGAGGATTCTTTTCCGGACTTTCCGGCTTTTTGGGTATGAAGACGGCTACCTACGCATCGGCTCGCACTGCCAATGCGGCACGCACATCGCTGAATGCCGGACTACGCGTGGCTTTCCGTAGCGGTGCGGTGATGGGACTGGTAGTGGTTGGCCTTGGCTTGCTTGATATATCTTTCTGGTATCTGTTGCTGAATGCTGTAATTCCGGAAGATGTAATGACTCCCACCCATAAACTCTGCATCATTACCACTACCATGCTGACTTTCGGTATGGGCGCTTCCACGCAGGCATTGTTTGCACGCGTAGGTGGCGGTATCTATACAAAAGCTGCCGATGTAGGTGCCGACCTTGTGGGAAAGGTGGAAGCCGGTATTCCCGAAGACGACCCGCGTAATCCTGCCACGATTGCGGATAATGTAGGCGACAATGTAGGCGACGTGGCAGGTATGGGGGCTGATTTGTACGAAAGTTATTGCGGTTCTATCCTTGCTACGGCTGCCCTCGGTGCTGCGGCTTTTATCCACTCGGGTGATACGCTGATGCAGTTCAAGGCCGTAATCGCTCCGATGCTGATTGCAGCCGTCGGAATATTGCTTTCCATTATCGGTATCTTCTCCGTGCGTACCAAAGAGAATGCGAAGATGAAGGACTTGCTGAACTCACTGGCTTTCGGTACTAATCTCAGCTCTATTTTGATAGTTGTCGCCACTTTCTTTATCCTGTGGTTGCTGAAGTTGGACAACTGGCTGTGGATTTCCTGCTCCGTGATAGTGGGTTTGATAGTAGGTATCATCATCGGGCGGTCTACGGAGTACTATACTTCCCAATCCTACCGTCCTACCCAAAAGCTGAGTGAAAGCGGAAAGACCGGTCCGGCGACAGTCATAATTTCCGGTATAGGCTTGGGAATGCTTTCTACGGCTATTCCGGTGATTGCCGTGGTGATAGGTATCATTGCTTCTTATCTCTTTGCTTCGGGCTTCGACTTCTCTAATGTGGGTCTGGGGCTCTATGGTATTGGCATTGCCGCAGTAGGTATGCTTTCTACATTGGGCATCACGCTTGCTACAGATGCTTACGGACCGATAGCTGACAACGCGGGTGGCAATGCGGAAATGTCCGGTCTGGGTGAAGAGGTGCGTAAGCGTACCGATGCGCTTGACTCCTTGGGCAATACTACAGCCGCTACGGGCAAAGGCTTTGCCATCGGTTCCGCCGCTTTGACGGGATTGGCTTTGCTGGCCTCTTATGTCGAGGAAATCCGTATCGGGCTGACCCGCCTCGGGACTACCGAACTGTCGCTTCCTCATGGCGATGCCGTGGCTCTTCAAGATGCCACTTTCTTCGACTTTATGCATCACTACGATGTGACGCTGATGAATCCGAAAGTTCTTTCCGGTATGTTTCTGGGCTCGATGATGGCATTTCTTTTCTGTGGATTGACGATGAATGCGGTAGGGCGTGCAGCGGCCCATATGGTAGACGAAGTGCGCCGCCAGTTCCGCGAAATCAAGGGAATCCTTACGGGAGAGACGGAACCTGATTATGAGCGTTGTGTGGCAATCTCGACGAAAGGGGCGCAACGCGAGATGGTGGTTCCGTCACTGATAGCTATCATTGTTCCGATTGCTACGGGACTTATTTTCGGTGTTCCCGGTGTGCTCGGCCTGCTGATTGGCGGATTGAGCAGTGGTTTCGTGCTTGCCATCTTTATGGCAAATGCCGGTGGTGCATGGGATAATGCCAAAAAGTATGTGGAAGAAGGTAACTTTGGCGGCAAAGGCAGTGAAGTCCACAAGGCTACAGTCGTGGGTGACACCGTAGGAGACCCGTTCAAGGACACATCTGGTCCGAGCTTGAATATCCTAATCAAGCTGATGAGCATGGTAGCGATCGTCATGGCAGGATTGACAGTAGCCTGGAGTTTGTTCTGATCGGGTGATAGGTGATAGGTGAAAAGGCCTTTTTGTAAAACTTTTCTGAGTTTGAATTAAAAAACGTCACCTTAAAGGCGGCGTTTTTTAATTCATTTTTCCTAAACTTTTACAGAAACGGGGGTTTACCTATCACCTATCACCATAAATCACTGATAATCAATAATAGCATTTCTTAATACACCTTTTTTATTTATCCCACGCGATGAAATGTTTGAATCTTCATTTACGCCCTCATTCGAAAGGACAGACACCCCAAAAAGGCTACCGTAAAGCTATGCTTTATGAAGGCTAAAGCTATGGGTTACGCAACCTAATGCATAGCTTTAGAGAAGCTGGTGCATTGCCGAACGGGATGCGCCGGGACAAATCGTTTCCTACTCATCTATTTTTAACTACCGGATGAAAGCATTCATGGAGAATTGCATGTATCTTTGCAGCCGGTATAACATAAAAACAATCTGTATGTCAATCTCACGCTTCAATGCAGTGGAGAAAGCATCCAACCGAAAGGCAGTGGAAGCCATTACTCCCAATCAGAAAGTATCCGAATATTATGGTGAGAACGTCTTCAACCGGAAGGCAATGCAAAAGTATCTCTCCAAGGAAACCTACAAAGCCCTGACCCATGCCATCGACAACGGAACCCCTATCGACCGCGAAATAGCCAATCATGTGGCTGCCGGCATGCGCATGTGGGCACTGGAAAAAGGAGTCACACATTACACACACTGGTTCCAGCCTCTTACCGACGGGACAGCCGAAAAGCACGACGCATTCGTCGAACATGACGGCGGCGGCGGCATGATCGAAGAATTCAGCGGCAAGCTGCTCGCACAACAGGAGCCGGACGCATCCAGCTTCCCCAACGGCGGATTGCGCAACACGTTCGAAGCCCGCGGCTATTCGGCCTGGGACCCCTCCTCACCTGCGTTTATCGTAGACGACACCTTGTGTATCCCGACCGTATTCATCGCCTATACCGGTGAAGCGCTGGACTACAAGACCCCGCTGATCCGCTCCATCGAAGCCTTGAACAAGGCAGCCAAAGATGTTTGCCATTATTTCAACGAAGACGTCAATAAAGTCATCACCTATTTAGGCTGGGAACAGGAGTATTTCCTGGTAGACGAAGACCTCTATTCCGCCCGTCCCGACCTGTCGCTGACGGAACGTACCCTGTTGGGACACGAAAGCGCAAAGAACCAGCAATTGGACGACCACTATTTCGGAGCCATTCCCTCCCGTGTACAGGAGTTTATGAAAGACCTGGAAACTGAATGCTACAAGTTGGGCATCCCGGTCAAGACACGCCATAACGAGGTTGCCCCGAACCAGTTCGAGCTAGCGCCTATTTACGAGGAATGCAACCTCGCCAATGACCATAACTTACTGATCATGGCCCTAATGCGCAAGATCTCCCGCAAACATGGGTTCCGTGTCCTGTTGCACGAGAAACCGTTCAAAGGCGTGAACGGTTCCGGCAAGCACAATAACTGGTCGCTGGGAACCGATACCGGAATCCTTTTGATGGGACCGGGTAAGACGCCGGAAGACAACCTGCGCTTCGTCACCTTTGTGGTCAACGTACTGAAAGCCGTGTACACCCACAACGCCTTGCTGAAGGCCAGCATCTCCAGTGCGACCAACGCCCATCGTCTGGGAGCGAACGAGGCTCCCCCAGCGATCATCTCCAGCTTCTTAGGGACACAGTTGTCCAAGGTATTGGAACATCTGGAGAACAGCGATACGGAGGATTTCAACCTAGCGGGAAAGCAAGGCATGAAACTCGATATCGCCCGTATCCCCGAGCTATTGATCGATAACACGGATCGTAACCCTACCTCCCC
>ENA-OPNJ01000852-OPNJ01000852.1-human-gut-metagenome-genome-assembly--contig:-NODE-852-length-13174-cov-1.639073_pt1 | contig 13174 bp, 5 predicted proteins | sample MGYA00241535_ERZ501767 | MGnify/ENA primary metagenome ERZ501767 (study PRJEB25962, sample SAMEA2042564) | human gut metagenome | biome: human gut; feature: human-associated habitat; material: faeces...
AGAGGCGGTATATACTCCGGGGCAGAATTTAGGAGCGTCGGCATTATCAAGGGGTGTCTCAATATTAGAAGAAGCAGAAGCATTTACAGTGCTGCTCTTAGGTTTAGTAGTATTCCTGGAATTATCAGAACTATTGCTGCCAAGACGGATAACAGCGAATATAATAAAAGCTATTATAATAGCAGCGATAACCGCTCCAATAAGGAGCTTTTTAAATGGAATAACAACAATTTTAGTCTGACTCATCACAAAGAAACCTGCCCTTCATATTCATTATTACAAAATATATGGTATGGAGTGGGAGATTATGATTAAAATGTGGTATATTAAATACAAATGTATTGGATAGTGTAAAATGGCACATTAAATTAATGCATAGCTTGAAAAACCTACTAAATTGTTAAATATGATGAAATGGTAGGTTTATGAAGAGGTGAATGATTATGAACAGTAAATTTATCAAAACATTTGCAGTAATAGTGATTATAGCGGCAGGCATGACAGCATGTGGACAAAAGAAAAATGTTACAACAGATGATGTATCAGGAAAAGAGATGGCGAACATACAGGAGACTGCAGCACAGGAAGTGACAGCACAGGAAATTATAACACAGGAGATTACAACCGAAAAAGAACCGGAAGATGACGAATATGTTCTTGTAAATAAATACATACCGGATATATATGTCGAATTGATGTATGCGACAGACAATAACTTTACAGGTGTCAGAATATATGATTTCACAGACGCATACCTTCGATACGGAACAGTTAAGAAGCTTGCAAATGTGCAGAAAGAACTGAAAGAACAGGGGTACAGCTTAAAGATTTGGGATGCATACAGACCGTTTGAGGCACAGCAGAAATTGTGGGAAGTATATCCGGACCCTAATTATGTGGCAAATCCGGCTAACGGAATGAAAAAGCATAATCTTGGAGGAACAGTGGATATTACAATGGTTGCTGCTGATGGAAGTGTTATATCAATGCCGACAGAATTTGATGATTTTTCTTTGAAAGCAGATAGAGATTATTCTGATATAGAAGATGAAGAGGCTGTGAAAAATGTGATGATTCTACAGAATGCTATGGAAAATAACGGATTTACAGGCTATCAGGGAGAATGGTGGGACTATTCAGATACGGTGGAATATGAAGCGGTTGATTTCGAACCATGATGAGACATGATATGAAAAAGTGCATTATGGTAAAGTAAATGATGGTAAAGTCTATTATAGAAAGATTAGGGGAGTAACACATGTCATTACAATTAATTCTAGGCAGCTCAGGTGCGGGTAAATCGCACTATCTGTATACGCATATAATTGAAGAGTCAATGAAGAATCTTGACAGGAATTATATAGTTGTTGTGCCGGAGCAGTACACTATGGCAATTCAGAAAAGACTGGTGTCCATGCATCCAAGAAAAGGAATACTTAATATAGATGTTGTGAGCTTTGAAAGGCTTGCGTATAAAGTATTTGAGGAAGTGGGTGAGGATAATCTTGAAGTCCTTGACGATACAGGAAAGAATCTGATTATTAAAAGAGTTTTAGAGCAGAACAAGGACAGATTAAAATATTTTGGAAGTAATCTGTCTAATACAGGATTTGTGTCAGAGATGAAGTCTGTTATATCGGAAATGCTTCAGTATGATATCAAGCCGGATGTTATGCAGGATGCGGCAGGTGCAGCATACAGTGATTCAGAGGGAAGTGCAGCACTTCAGTATAAGCTTGATGATATAGTACTTGTATATAACGCATTTGCAGAGTACATAGACAAGAATTATATAACTAAAGAAGAAATACTGGATAAATTATGCAGCAAGGTTACAGAGTCAGAGAGAATAAAGAATTGCGAGATAGTATTTGACGGATTCACAGGCTTTACCCCGGTTCAGTACAATTTAATGACAATTCTTTTATCAATGTGTCCGAAGATATATGTTTCTCTGACAATTGATGCATCTGAGCGTGAAAATTCAGTAAGAGGCAGGGAAGAACTTTTTTTCATGAGTAAGGACTGCGTATCAAAGCTTTATAAGATATGTGATGAAGAACATGTGAAAGTCCTTGAACCTGTGTATATTGCAGGAAAAGCAGTACCGGGAAAGAATGTAATTGTAAATGTTAATTCAAGATTTAAGAATTCAGAAGAACTGGATTTCCTGGAACAGAATCTTTTCAGAAACAATTCGGGAAGATTTAATAAGAAGACTGACAATATCGTTATATATGAGGGAGCTGTTGCCAAGGAAGAATTAACATTTGCAGCAGGAGAAATAATAAGACTAACAAGATTGTGTGGATACAGATATAACGAGATTGCGATAGTTACTGCGGACATGGATGGCTACGGCAAACTGGCGGCTAATATATTAAAGCAGAACGATATACCATATTTCTTAGATTACAAGCGCCATGTGACGGACAATCCATTTATTGCGGCAATTAACGGTGCACTTGGAATAATAGAGAATAATTACAGCTATGACAGCATATTAGGATTCCTAAGAACCGGAATGAGCGGAATGGAGCGCGAAGATATTGATCTGTTAGACAATTACTGTGTTGCAGTTGGAATCAGAGGCAGGGGAAAATGGCATGAACCATGGATAAGAAAGTTCAGGGGAACAGTCAATAATACTGACCTTGAGAAGCTTAATTCACTAAGAACAATGATAACGGATATGCTGGATCCATTGGAAGAAGTGCTAAAGTCAAAGGAATCAAATGTTGCTGATATGGTAAAGGCACTTTATGAGTTCCTTGTGCGTGAAGATATGGAGCAGAAGGTAAGTGTGCTTAATGACAGCGAGTACACTGGTGATGAATATGCGCAGTTATATAAGAAAGTTATAGAAGTATTAGATAAAATGTATGCCCTTCTTGGAAGCGAGAAGGTTGGTATTAAAGAATTTAACAAGATACTTGCGTCAGGATTTCAGGAGATTAAGATAGGACTTATTCCGCAGACCAACGACTGCGTTGTTATCGGAGATATAGAAAGAACCCGTCTTGACAATATCAAGGTCATGTTCTTTGTCGGAATCAATGACGGCAATGTACCTAAGAAGGCTGATTCAAGAAGCGTTCTGTCAGAAAGCGACAGGGAGTATCTTGAGGATAAGGGAATAGTTATGTCAGCTTCCGTGAGGGAGAAAGCATTTACACAGAGATTCTATCTGTATCTTATTATGACAAAGAGTGCGGAGAAGCTTTACATGTCATATGCGGTAAAAAACAGCGAGGGTGCGGCGCTGATGCCTTCATATATTATAAGAAGCATGAGAAAAATGTTTTCACATTGCCTTAAGTTATCTTACAAAGACACGGCACAGCAGAATTCATATGTGACAATACCGCGGGCGGCTAACAGCTTTGATAATACTGAAATTGCTGCAAATGTAGATGAGGATATTATTGATTCACTTACTGGCGGCAGGCTTGTCGGAAGCGTCACATCTTTTGAGAACTTTGCAGAGTGTCCATTGAGATATTACTTAAGGTATGGAGTTGATTTGAAGGAAAGGGAAGAATTCACATTTTCACCGGTAAACTTCGGCGTCGTACTGCATGCGGTTATTCGTGAGGTGTGCGACGAAATCAAGAAAAACGGTGAGTCGTACTATCTGATATCAGAGGAGAAACGCCGCGAGATGGTAAAAAGAAGTGTCGCTGCAATTACTGACATATACCAGAACAGTATCCTTAAGGATTCAAGCCGTAATTCATTCATGATTAAGCGGATGGAAGACCTTGCAGACCGCACTGTATGGGCGATGGGTGAACAGTTAAAATGTGGTGATTTCGTGCCATTTGTATTCGAGCATAAGTTCAATATGGAAGTCGGGGACGGAGACAGAAAGCAGCTTATGAGCGGAACAATTGACCGCGTTGACATATGCGAAAACGGCACAGATGTATATGTAAGAATTATCGATTACAAGACAGGAAAGAAGGATTTCAACATAGTAAAGACCTACTACGGAATTGATATCCAGCTTATGGTTTACATGGAAGCGGCAATGAAGCTTGTAGCGAAGATGCGTCCGGGGAAAAATGTTATTCCTGCCGGAGTGTTCTACTACAACATAAGTGACCCGATTGTATCTGCGACAACAGAGAGTGCAGAAGAGATAGAGGATAAGATTAAGGGTGAACTGCGTCTTAAAGGAATGGTTAATTCTGATAAGGATATTGCCGAGAAGATGGACAATAACGAGGGTACATCACTTAATATTCCAGTTAGCAGAAAGGCTGACGGCGGATTTGACTCACGAAGAAGCAAGGTGATGAATACAGAGCAGTTTAATATGCTTGGAAGATTCGTTGATGTAAGGGCGGTTGATACCGCGGACAGAATTGCAGGTGGTGATATCAGGAGAAGTCCTTATAAAGACGGACAGTTTTCAAGCTGTGACAGATGTCCTTATGGGGCGGTGTGCGGATTTTCTGTGGATTTGCCAGGCTGCAATTACAGAAAATTAAAGAAATTCGATGATGAAGTATTATGGAATAATATAAAGGAAGGGGTTGATGAGAATGGAAAGAAAATGGACACCGGCGCAGAAGAGCGCGATTGATACAAGAGGCTGTAATGTGCTGGTTTCGGCTGCCGGTTCAGGAAAGACTGCTGTTTTAGTTGAGCGAATCATTTCCATGATTACAGACCCTGATAAGAATATAGATATAGACAGGCTGGTTGTTGTTACATTTACAAAGGCGGCAGCAGCCCAGATGAAAGACAAGATAAGAAAAGCACTTGATTCAATGCTTGACGAGAATCCGGGGGATGTGAACCTTTTAAGACAGATAACACTGCTTAACAACGCACAGATAACAACGATAGACAGTTTCTGTCTATGGATAATCAGAAATCATTTTCCAGAGGTTAATCTGGACCCGGGGTTCAGGATAATGGACGAGGGTGAGAAGAAGCTTATTGAAAATGATGTGTTGGAAGATGTGCTTGAGGAATTCTATGCCGAAGCAGATGAAGAATTCTTTAATCTTGTTGATGCATTTGGCATGGGACGGGACGATTCAGGGCTTGTGAGCATTATAGATAAAATATACCGTTTTTCAAGAAGCAATCCGTGGATTGATGAGTGGTTTGACGAGTGCATGTTAGTTTATGATGATGAGACTTACGATAATCCTGCAATTAAGGAGCTGTATGATTCAATTAAAAATGCACTTCTTGATTACCGTGATAAATATAACAGATTAGTAGATATCTGTTCTGAGCCGGCAGGACCTGCAGCATATACAGGTGCTTTGCAGTCTGACTTGCTTGGAATTAATGAGATGATTAATTCACAGGATTTTGGAGAGCTTGGCAGAAGGATAAGAATATTTTCATTTGAAGCCCTGTCAAGAAAGAAGGATGCAGGAGCAGACCCGGATATTAAGGAATATGTTAAGGGGCAGCGAAAGTTGTTTAAAGATTACATAGGACGGCTTAATGATAAGATATTCTTGAAAGATGATGAGGGAATATTTGCAGACATGCAGGGGGCAGGCATCCAGATACGGACTTTACTTAAAGTGGCAAAGGTGTATGCCAAGCGTGTTTCAGAGGTGAAGCGAGAGAAGGGCATAATTGATTTTAATGACATGGAACACCTTGCTCTTTCAATACTTGTAAAGAAAGAAGACGGAAAGCTTGTATACACAGAGACTGCCGACAAGCTTGCGAACAGATTTGAAGAGATACTGATAGACGAGTATCAGGATTCCAACCAGCTGCAGGAGGTTATTCTTAATGCGGTGTCGAAGACGAGACTGACAGGGGAGAATAATAATATATACATGGTTGGAGATGTAAAGCAGAGCATATACAAGTTCCGTCTTGCCTGCCCGGAGCTTTTCATAGAGAAGTACGATACATACGGCGAGACTGGTGATAATGTAAGAATTGAATTACAGAAGAATTTCCGAAGTCGTGAAAATGTGCTTGAATGTGCCAATGATGTGTTCAGTCATATTATGAATAAGAATTTTTCAGGAATCGGGTATGACGAATCGGTAAGGCTTAATGCAGGATTTCCATATCCTGAATACAGTGACAGTAATTACGGTGATGAAGCCAACAAGAGTACAGATGTAATTCTTATATCTTCAGAAAACGAAGAAGAGGCTACAACAAGAGAACTTGAGGCTGACAGGCTTGCAAAGCTGATTGAGGGAATAGTTGCTTCTGGCATAAATGTATATGATTCAGATGAGAATATATACAGACCGGCAGAATACAGGGATATTGTAATTCTTACAAGGTCAGTTACAGGCTGGGCGGATACATTTGCAGATGCCCTGATGGACAGGGGGATACCGGCGTATACAGATTCGTCAACAGGATATTTCAGCGTGCGTGAGATACAGGTAATCTTAAGTATGCTTACAATAGTAGATAATCCGGTTCAGGAGATAAGCCTCGCGGCGGCAATGATGTCTTATTTTGGAGGATTTACGGCAGCGGAGCTTGGAATGGTGAGAAAGCTTGGCAGAGAGCATGCAGATAAGAATGTGCATAATAATCTGTATGAACATTTGAAAGCAGTTGCAGTGCTTGGCGGAGCAGATAAGATACAGGAGACGGATGTTAAGCAGCTGTCCGGCAAATGTGCATTATTTCTTGCAAAGCTCACAGAATACCGAGACAAGAGCAGTGTTGAGTCACTATATGATCTGTGTTGGGAGATGATATATGATTCAGGCTACTACGATTATGTGGGAACAATGCCTGCCGGAGCACAGAGACAGGCTAACTTAAATGTCTTGCTGGAAAGAGCAGCGGGATATGGAAAGTCAAGTTATTCAGGTCTGTTTAATTTCTTAAGATATATTGAAAGACTTAAGAAGTTTGACGAAGATTTTGCAGAGGGGGCTGCCAGTCTTGATAATGAGAATCTTGTAAGAATTATGAGTATCCATAAGAGTAAAGGCCTTGAATTTCCTATTGTAATACTTGCCGGAGCACATAAAAGCATTAACTTTATGGATGCAACAGCACCGGTGCTTGTAGACCAGAACTTAGGAATTGCAGTTGATTATGTTGACCTAGAAAGAAGAACGAAGACACCTACTATTATTAAAGGTGCTATGGCAAGAAGAATTGTAAGGGAGTCGATAGCAGAGGAAGAGAGACTTCTCTATGTAGCAATGACAAGAGCAAGGGAAAAACTCATAATTACTGGAGTTGTAAAAGATGCAGACAAGACACTTGATAAATACAGGGGAAGTGCAAAGCAACTTGCAGCAGATGGAATGTTGTCTTTCGCAGACAGTGAGAATATAAAGAACTATCTTGATATGATAATGCCGGTGTGTCTTATGGATTCAGATAAATTGAAAGGCAGCTTTAAAGTGATGGTTGATGCCGGAGAGGATTCTTGGGCTGATGTGGATGAATCCGGGGAGATGGCTGGTGAAGCGAATGCTGTTAGAATCGGGGGACTGGCTGATGAAATTATGGAAGCTGTGTCTTATCCTTTATTAGAGGAGCTTCCGGAGTATGTTCCTGATGATAACGCAGCCGGAAGGATGAAGCTGACGGTTTCGCAGCTTAAGGCTATGCAGGCGGATGATGATTCAGAGGAAAATGCTTACATGGATGAATCTGTGAAGACAGCACTTAAAAAGGAAGAATGTGATGAGACAAACAGCATAATTCCAAAGTTCATAAGCGGTGAGGAAGTTAAGCTTGCTGCTAATGAGCGTGGTAGCGCATATCACAGGGTTATGGAATGTCTTGACTATTCAGTGAGTGTGAACCTTGATGGAGTTAAAGCAGATATTAACAGAATGTTAGAAACAGGCAAGATGAATGAATTACAGGTGAAAAGTGTCAATCCGTGGGATATATATACATTTGTACAATCAGATACAGGCAGGAGAGTTGCAAATGCGGTGAACTGTGGCAGTGTCAGAAGAGAACAGCCTTTTGTATTTGAGTACGAAGGACAGCTTATACAGGGTATAATTGACTTGTGTTTTGAAGAGGACGGAGAACTTGTGATTGTTGATTATAAGACTGACAGGGTTATGAAGGGCAAAGCGGGGGAAAAAGAGCTTGTCAAAAGATACGCAATCCAGCTTGATTACTATGCAAAAGCGCTGGAACAGCTTACCGGAAAAACTGTAAAAGAAAAAATTGTATATTCATTTACTTTAGGAAAAGAAATAATGTGTTAAAATTACGAAAAATTTTCTCTAACATGTAAAATGCGGTTGAAAATATTGTACAATAATGGTAATATAAACATGATTTATGAATAAAACATATCAAATTTGCACAAAAATGTGCATAAAATGGAAAAGGAGAGGAAAAATGAAAAAGCAAGTAAAAAAATTTATGAGTGCATTACTTGCATGTGTAATGGTGGCAGTGTCAGTTATAGTATTTGACATGAATCCAGTACATGCAGCTTCTGGCGCAATAACAGAAGCATCAGGCTGGCTTGAGACAGCATATGTTAAATGGACACCTGTAACAGGAGCTACAGGTTACAATGTATATGTTAAGTCTGCAAGTGCCTCAGATTCAGCTTATGTCCAGTTGGACGATGAGCTTATCAGAAAGTATCCATCTTACATGAGAGCGGATGCTGTAGGATTAAAAGCAGGCGATTATGTTATGAAGATTGTTCCGCTGAACAATGGCAAGGAGAATACATCAGCTGCTATCGTTTCAGATAAGCTTACTGTAAATGCACATGACAGAAGCGGATTTACATTTTCAAGTAATTCACCGGTAAAGAATGGCGTTGGTGCATATAACAACGATGGTACATTAAAGTCTAATGCATCTGTTCTTTATGTTACAGAAGCTAATAAGAATACAGTTAAGATGAAGATTGGTAACACAGAATATACAGGTGTAGCAGCTATTACAAGGCTAAGAATAACTGCCAGCCAGTTGCTATCCGTATTATAGGTCAGGTTACATTAAGCGGACTTGCCTGCAAAGATGTATCATCAGCATATGCAATTGGTGTTAAGGGAGCAGCTAACGTAACATTTGAGGGTATTGGTGATGATGCTACTTTATATGAAGCAGGTGTGGCTGTATTCCAGTCAACAGGCATAGAAGTAAGAAACCTTGGTCTTATGAACTGGGGCGGTGGAGGCGACGGAGATGGTATATCTCTTAAGCAGTCACGTGGTGTATGGGTACATAACAACGATGTGTTCTATGGTAATGCTGGTTCAGATGGTGACCAGGCTAAGGGCGATGGCTCTATGGATTTAAAGGATAATTCTCAGTATGTGACAGTATCTTACAATCATTTCTGGGATTCAGGAAAGATGTCACTTTGTGGCATGAAGTCAGAGTCAGGTGAGAACTGGATTACATATCACCATAACTGGTTTGACCATTCTGATTCAAGACATCCTCGTATCAGAACAATGTCAGTTCATGTATATAATAACTACTATGATGGTAATTCTAAATATGGTGTAGGCGCTGCAAAGGATAGTGAGGCATTCGTAGAGGCTAACTATTTCAGACATTGTAATTATCCAATGCTCAGTTCAATGCAGGGAAGTGATGTTCTGGCAGGTGGAATATTCTCAGGAGAGAATGGTGGTGTCATCAAGGCATACAACAACTATATGGAAGGTCAGAAGTCTGTTATATATGCTAATTCGGATGCTGGTACAACAACTGCAAGTGCAACTGATTTCGATGCATATCTTGCAACATCAAGAAGTGAAACAGTACCTTCAACTTATAAGGCAAAGCAGGGTGGAAAGACATATTCTAATTTTGATACTAAGGTTGATTTAGGTGTTGATACTGCTGATATTGATGCACCTGCAGATGTTCCTTCAATTGTAACTAAGTATGCAGGACGTATTATGGGCGGAGATTTCAAGTGGACATTTGATAACAGTGTTGATGATACAAGCTATTCACTCAACAGGCCATTAAAGGATAAGCTTAATGCATACAAGACATCTCTTGTATCAGTAGGTGGTGGAAGCGTATCTGGCACTTCACATACACATACATATGGTGAGTGGGTAGTTGTTACACCTGCAACAGAGACAGAAGAAGGTCTTAAGAGCCGCACATGTACAGGATGTGGTTATAATGAAACAGCAGTTATTCCAGCTATTGGAAAAGATACACCTGTTACACCTGACACACCGGTATCAGGAGATGCAAAGGTACATAACTTTACAGAATCAGGAACAACAAGTGACTTCTATAGTATTACAGGAAGCATAGCAACAAATAAAGGTACAGCAACATACAACGGTCTTACACTTACAAAATGCCTTAAGATGGAGTCATCAACAAGTATTAAGTTCACAGCACCATCCGCTGGAAAGCTTACACTTGTATTTGGCGGAACAACGGCAGCTTCTGGTAAGGGCGTAAAAGTTAATGGAACAAGCAAAAAAGTTGGTTCTGATGGTACATTAACAGTAGATGTTGCTAAGGGTGCTGTAACTGTAACAAAGGGAGATTCAATCAATCTTTTCTATATGATATATACACCATCTGGAACATCAGAGACAACACATACACATAAGTATGAGTCAAAGATAACAAAGCAGGCAACATGTACAGAGGCAGGAGTGCTTACATATACATGTACATCTACAACAGGAACATGTGACAAGAAGACATACACAGAAACAATCCCAGCAAAGGGACACAGCTTCAGTACAGAGTGGACAGTAGATGTTGAAGCAACAGAGACAACACCAGGAAGCAAGAGCCACCATTGTACAGTATGTGATGCGAAGACAGATGTAACAGAGATACCTGCAACAGGAGTTGTTGAAAAGAAGAATGGTCTTAGTAAGGCAGAAGATGGAAATTACTATTATTATGCAGATGATGTGGTAGATACAAGCTTTACAGGATTTGCAGACTGTGACAATGAAAGAATGTATGTAAAGAATGGTAAAGTTGACACAACATATACAAGTGTAGAACAGGATGGAGCAGACTGGGTATATGTAGAAAATGGAAAGATAAGATATGACTATACCGGAATCAGACAGAACTCAAACGGCTGGTGGAGGATAGAGGACGGAAAAGTTAATTTTAACTTCACAGGATTAGCAGATAATGAGAATGGAAGATTTTATATCCAGAACGGAAAAGTTAATTTTGAATATACGAATTTAATTCAGGATGGAGCAGACTGGGTATATGTAAAGAATGGTCATGTGCAAAGCAATTACACAGGGTTTGCGACAAATGAAAACGGAAGATTTTATCTCGAAAATGGAAAGGTAAATTTCGAATATACAAATGTAATTCAGGATGGAGCAGACTGGGTATATGTAGAGAAAGGTCATGTAAATACTAATTATACAGGAATCAGACAGAATGCAAATGGCTGGTGGAGAATAGAGAACGGAAAAGTTAACTTTAAATACAATGGCGTTGCAAGCAATGAAAATGGAATGTTTTATCTTGAAAATGGTTTAGTAAAATTTAATTATACTGGAACATATATTCAGAATGGAATAAAGTATAATATTGTTAACGGTGTTGTAAAAGGAAAAGAAAATGTGTTAACAGTGATGAGAATGCCAAATTCTGTATTAACTAATAGTATAAAAATGGTAATATAATATATCATGTTGTGATTATCGTATAAGCACAAAAAATATCCATATGTTTAAAATTGAATAAGAAATTAAAATAAGCAATAGTCAGTTTGCGATGGCTATTGCTTATTTTTTATGTATAAAAAGTTGACGAAAATAGTCGATAATGTTAAAATGACGAATGGTAAATTGTAACATAAGATTAATTGTGAAATTATAATCTGATATTTGAGAGAAAGAGAGTATTATCAATGAAAGTTGTTTTACTGGCTGGAGGTTTCGGAACAAGAATAAGTGAAGAAAGTCAGTTTAAGCCAAAGCCAATGATAGAGATAGGAGGAAAGCCAATTCTCTGGCATATTATGAAGGAATATGCTTATTATGGTTTTGATGAGTTTATTATATGTGCAGGATATAAGCAGTATGTAATTAAAGAATGGTTTGCGGATTATTTTCTTCATAACAGTGATATTACATTTGACTTCACAAAAGGTTCTAACGATATGATTATTCACGAGCAGCATTGTGAGCCATGGAAGGTTACAGTAGTTGATACAGGTCTTAATACAATGACTGGAGGACGAATCAAGCGTATCCAGAAATATGTAGGGGACGAGCCATTCCTTATGACATATGGAGACGGTGTCTGTGATGTAGACATGAACAAGCTTGTTGAGTTCCATAAGGAGCATGGCAAGATTGCTACTCTTACAGCCGTAATGCTTGAACAGCAGAAGGGTGTACTTGATATCGGAGGAGACAACGCTGTTAAGTCATTCAGAGAGAAGAGCCATACAGACGGTGCACCTATCAATGCAGGTTATATGGTGCTTAATCCTGAAATATTTGACTATATTGATGGTGATGACACTGTATTTGAGAGAGAACCACTAGAAAGACTTGCAAAGGAAGGTCAGTTAATGTCCTATATGCATAAGGGCTTCTGGCAGTGCATGGATACCAAGAGAGAGATGGATATGCTCGAGAAGTATCTTGCAACTGGAACAGCTCCTTGGAAGAAATGGGACTAAGCCGGGAGGATTAAGATGGATTTAAGTTTTTATAAAGGAAAGAAGGTTCTTGTTACAGGACATACAGGATTCAAAGGTTCATGGCTTTGCAGAATCCTTTTTAAAGCAGGAGCAGAAGTGACAGGTTATTCACTTGTTCCACCTACTGAGCCTAACCTTTTTTCAATGATAGATGTAGAGGATAAGATGAATTCTGTAATAGGTGATATAAGAGATCTTGAGCATCTTAAGAAGGTGTTTGAAGAGACACAGCCTGAGATAGTGCTTCATCTTGCAGCACAGCCTATCGTAAGGGAATCATACAAAGACCCTGTATATACTTATGAAACTAATGTTATGGGAACAGTTAATATCTGTGAATGTGTAAGACTTAACCCGTGTGTAAAATCATTTTTAAATGTAACAACAGACAAGGTTTACCATAATAATGAGTGGGCATGGGGATACAGAGAGAATGAGCCTCTTGACGGATATGACCCATACTCTAACAGCAAATCATGTTCAGAGCTTGTAACACACAGCTATATCAATTCATTTTTCAATGATATGGAGGTTGCAGTTTCA
>ENA-OPNJ01000854-OPNJ01000854.1-human-gut-metagenome-genome-assembly--contig:-NODE-854-length-13161-cov-2.388601_pt1 | contig 13161 bp, 4 predicted proteins | sample MGYA00241535_ERZ501767 | MGnify/ENA primary metagenome ERZ501767 (study PRJEB25962, sample SAMEA2042564) | human gut metagenome | biome: human gut; feature: human-associated habitat; material: faeces...
CGTCCGATATATAGATGCAACACGTCCGATATATAGCTATAACACAAGATTTCATCTACCTTCACAGGCAGATGAAATCCTTGAACATCCAATTCAACGTTCTTATCTATTTTTGAATTTAATATATTAATACCCCGGATTCTGGTAATAGCCACCACCCTCTTCCAGATTCTCCAGGAATGACTGCGGGAATGGTCTTACCTCATGTTTACCATCTACAAAGTATTGACCGACATCAGGATTTGTAGACTTCAGATAGGTACTTGTCAACTTCCCTGTACGCTTCAAATCATAGAACCGTACATACTCCCCACACAATTCTCTGGCACGTTCATCCAATACTGTTTCTACTGTTGCCGCACCGGACAGAGCCTTGGCACCGGCACGCTCACGAACCTGATTTATGTATTGCATCGCATTTGCTCCGCCATTTACGTAGATATCGGCCTCAGCAGCTATTAAGAAAACCTCAGGAGTACGCATCATAAAGGTAGCATTCAGATTTCCAAGACGCTTCTTGCTCAAGTTATTAACGTAATAATTGCTGCTGTTATGCTTCATCAACGACGGATAGAAACTGAGCCAAGGGCTGACTACATCCGTATTATCATAATCTCTGTGATAATCCATAATCACCGTGTTGTCCTCAGCATACAAATCCTTGTAGTCAACATACAGGATTTTTGAGTCCTTCTTTACCGCTACCTTTTCCGCATATCCGTCATCTCCCGGACGGATAAATTCGAGCGCCGCTTCACCAAACAGAATTTTGGTATACTGACGTACCAACTCACCGGTTATCGGATCAGGTACCATTGCTGATATTTCAGGAGAATCCAGATTCTTATCAAACTGCTTCACTTGTGATTCGCTCCATGCCTGACCTTTGTCTTTATTCCCTGTCCAGGAAGTTTGAAAATACTCATGATATCTGGGGTCCAAAGGGCCATCTTCCTGTACATACAAGTCCAACAGATATTTTGAAGGCATAAAACTTCCGCCTGCACGTCTGCCCCATATCTGATAATCGGACAAACCATCATATTCATTACCGGAATGTAAATCCGTCTTAAACTGAATGGCTGAGAAAGCTGTAAGCGGACAATAGAACTGCTCATCATTCTGGTTCATGATCCAAGCCTGGTTGCTTACACCTCCCACCACATAACGGTGTTTCCATAGGGCTTCCTTATTCTCAAAATTGTTGCTTTCAGCGAAAACTTCCTCTATATTATCATACATAGATACTCCCAGAGTCGCTCCTCCCGCTTTGCAGTCTTCCATCATTTCTTTGGCTACCTCTAAAGCCCGTTGTGCATACTTTTTAGAAGAATCATATTCTATGGATTGCAGACAGGCTCTGGCCAGCATACCCATTGCCGATTTTTTAGAAGGACGGGTAGTCCTTTCTTCCACCGGTAACCATTGTGCCGCAAACTCTAAGTCCGGAATAATACACTTCTCATAGATATCCAGCGGAGTATCTTTACCGGGATGTAAATCTACATTTTCTACTGGAGCCATTTGCAATTTCAAACCACCCAGTTGTTCCACCAGATTATAGTAATATACCGCTCTCATAAAATGAGCTTCCGCAACCTTTTTGTTTCTTTCCTCATCGGTAGTGAAAGGAACTTTATCAGCCTTCACAATTGCCTGATTGCAATAACAGATACCATCATAACAACAGTTCAACGTGTTAGCCATCATGTTATTAGCAAAGTCAGAACCCATACCATATTTCAGGTAGAGGTTATCACCATTTTTCTGTGAAGTCCAAATGTCTGTTCCCCCTTCAGTCATGAGCATGAACTGTCCATATCCATACAGTGCTCTTTCCATACCGAAATAAACATTATTAAGTATGGTTTGATAGCCCTCTACCGAAACGGACAACGCATCCATAGTGTATCCCGAAGGATTATATTCATCAAGTGTACAAGAAGCATTGCTTATCGTCACTGCCATTACTGTTACAGTCAGCCAGTTTTTTATTTTCGTAGTCATATCTATTCTTATTGAATTATTAGTTAAAAAGATACATTAAGTCCCAAGAGATAAGTTTTGTAAAGCGGGAAGGTATCAGAACCGTTGTTTTCAGGGTCTGTATGCTTCAATTCGCTCTTAAACGGCAGGACAAATACATTATATGCAGTTCCATAAATTCTACACTTTTCAATTCCCAGGCGCTTACACAGCTTGTTCGGGAAAGTATACCCTAAGGTTATGTTCTTTATCTTGGCATAAGAACCATCAATATACCTTAAAGACTCTATTCCCGTAGTACTGGCAATACCCGGCCGGGGGAAATAAGCGGTTTGATTCTCAGGAGTCCAGTAGTCAGTACCTTTGGGTTGGTTATTGTTTTTAGTAGAGTACCATCCGATAGTTTTACTATCTATCATTTGTCCATATCTTAGCATAACAAAAGCACTCAGATCAAAATTTCTATACTTAAATGTATTGTTTACGCCTAAGATGCCATCAGGCACATTAGAACCTAATATCTGAAGGTCACGTGTATTACTGTAAGTATGTACTCCACCGTCTCCCACAAGGTTTCCATTCTCATCTGTAGTGAATTGTTCCACTGTCTCTATTTTCACATAACCCGGTTGACACCCGTATTTTGCGGCTTCTTCCTCTTCGGCAGTTCCCCATATTCCGGCATATTTATAGTCATAGAATGTCTTGATAGGATGTCCTTCAAACAATTTCTTGGCAATAAGGTCACCGTCAGGCAGACTTACAATCTTTTCATCGTTGTGAGTATAGGATATGGATGAAGACCACTCGAAGTTCTTGTTCCGTATATTCACAGTGGACAACTGTATTTCATACCCCTTATTGCTGGTTTCACCAATGTTTTGCCAAGTAGTCATGGGAGATCCCCAGGCCGTAATAGCAGAAGTTATAGGTAATGTACGGCTGAATAAAAGGTCTTTTGTCTTTGAATCATAAAAGTCTACACTCAGATTGATGCGATTATTAAACAGCCCCAAGTCCACACCATAATTCCATTGGTATGTCTTTTCCCAACCAATAGACGGGTTTCCATAAGGAGAGACAAGTTGGCTCATAGAACTCAACACACCGTCGATGGAAACAGCCGAATAAGTCGCTGCTCCGGTCTGTGAAGAATAGGCTCCCATACCTCCGGAGTTACCGGTAACACCATAACTCAATCTGAGTTTTAAGTTACTCAGCCATTTTTCCGTACTCTGCATAAAAGGCTCTTGTGAGATACGCCATGCCAGTGCACCAGCAGGGAATGACTCCCACTTATGTCCATCAGCCAGATGGGATGCACCATCCCAGCGTGTGGTGAATGAAGCAATGTATTTATCCTTGTATACGTAATTGAAGCGCAAAGCATAAGACATCTTCTGATTCTGGGAGTAATAGGATTGTACACCATGTTTCGTAATCCCCGAAGCCATATTATGAAACAAATACGAATCAAGTGGTTGTCCGGAAGCTCGCATATTGTTGTAATCACTCTGTCCATGGCTCCATGAAGTCACACCGGTCAACGTCACTTTATGATCTTTGAGGAAGTCAAAGTTATAGGTCAGGATATTATCCCATAAGTAGCTATACCCATAATTGTTATTGATGTATGCATAAGGTGACGAATACCCGTTTTCAACTCCTTGCAAAGAATGTTCTCCAATATACTGTCCGTTACGTGAACTACTCAGCGTGGTACTGATCTGCGAACGGAATGAAAGTCCTTTTAATGGAATAATTTCCAGATACCCATTGACATTGGCATAAATCGTGCGGGTTTCATTGGCATACTGATTCTCTATTTCATCTCCGAATGGCGAGGTTTCTCCTTCGATAAATTCAACATTGATGTTGCCGTTATCATCATAGGGCTTACCCAGAGGAAATGCAGTCAACGATTTAGTGAAGATATTCTTGCCTCGCGAATTCTTGATTGTATAAGTAAGCGCTGAACTGGTACCTATCTTCAGCCATTTGCGAATGTCATAGTCCACATTAAACCTCATTCCGTAACGCGTCTGATTTTCATTAGAAAGCAAACCTTCCGTATTGTTATAGCTAAAAGAAGAATAGACCTTGATCTTATCACTTCCGCCCCGTATGGATAAGTTCACATCTTTCTGAGAAGCATTTCCTTGTGTAGCCTCATCAATCCAGTCTATCCATTGGTTATTCTCATAAGCCTGTTGTATGGCTTCAGAGTTATACATCTGAAAGAAATTTTCCGGATAATCACCATTCTTAGTACGGTAATATTCCCTCTGATACTGATACCACTCATCACCTATCATACCATGCACAAAGTTAGCTCCGCCCGAGATACTGTACTTTGTATCCAGATTCACAGTCACCTTTCCGGCGGCACCGCGTTTTGTAGTGATAATAATAACACCGTTGGATGCACGCGAACCGTAAATGGCAGCAGCCGATGCATCCTTCAGAATTTGGATGGTTTCAATATCGTTTGAAGAGAAATCGCGGATGGAAGTACCCATGGGGACACCATCGATAACATAAAGAGGAGAAGTGTCACCAAAAGATCCGACGCCACGGATACGGACGGTAGGGTCGGCACCGGGCTGCCCGTCGGAAGTGACTTGTACGCCTGATACTTTACCTTCGAGCATGGTGGAGATATTGGAATGGGATGTCTGTTTCAAGGCTTCCGTGTCTACTACAGCTACAGAACCGGTCAAATCGGATTTCTTTTGTGTGCCATAACCTATGACAACAACTTGTTCCAGCATCTGGTTGTCGGGTTGCAATTGGATAGCTTCAATGATAGCGCGGTTACGAACAGCTACTTCGCGTTCCTTGTAGCCTACATAGCTTATCGAAAGGATAGCGTTTCCGGCAACCTCCAGTTGGAAGTTTCCGTCCACATCGGTAATGGTTCCACCTTGTCCTCCTTTAATTCTGACAGTAGCTCCTGTCAAGGGCTCACCTTGTTCATCGATAACTTGACCGCGAACCTTGATAGCCGGAGATTGTGCCACGGTAGCTATAGCAGGTGTGGGATACACCATCATGCCACCCATAGCACACAGACTAAGCATTACGGAAAATAATAAATGTTTCCTCATTTTTTTAAGTATTAAATTAGTAGATTAAATTGTTGCTGATGTATTGAATTGAGATGTTGGATTATTGTACAATCCAATGTTGAATACTCTAGGTAGACAAACCACAGAGTTTATAAATATGCTGGAGCTATTCTTCATAATATTTAAGATTAGGATTAGACTTTAAAAGCAGGGTTCTCTTCCGAAAGATTGAGCACCGATTGCATGACAAAAGTATAATTTACACCGTAAACAGGGGTGGACAAACGGTTTTATAGGGTGGACGAATGGATAATGGAAAAAAATGTATTTATTCCGCTTATAGTTTGCGTCTTTTGGAGGTGGTGAGATAGGCTTAGGAGAAGGCTTTTTTTATATAAAGTCATGTAGCCGGACAACCTGGTGAAGGACTGTCCGGCTACATGAGGGATAAAATACAAATAAAATTCTCTGAAAGGAATTATTTCACAAGTAAAAATCCTCCTTCCGCCTGCATCGTAATGCTGACTTCATCATTCTTTTTTAATGTTATCTCTTCAGCGTGAGGATTTAGTTTTTTATCGTCCTGATAAAGCATCACTTTATCTCCTTTAGTACACATGGGAAGGTTCAACTTTAATTTCAGCGGTTCTTTTTGTGCATTGATTCCGGCTATGTACCATTTATCGGCATGCCGACGTGCCAGTACTACGTATTTGCCCGGATAGCCGTCAATGAATCTTGTTTCGTCCCATGTGGTGGGAACTTGCTTCATGAAATCCAAACAAACTTGGGGGGCATCGGTCAGGTTATTAGGCGCCAACGCAAAATTCTGAATAGGATTTTGGAATAAAACGGCTGTTGCCAGTTGGAATACATCAGTGGTCTTGCGTATGCTTCCGCCGTCATTGTTGCGGTTGAGGCGTTTGTTGAGGAATGTGCCGCCAAACTCCATGCAACCGATGGTGTTGCGGATAAATGGATGCAGACAGGCATTAAATGCTTCTTCATCGCAAAAATGTTGTTGGAAAATCAGGTTTTCCGATGCGAGCACGGCTTCGCTTCCTACATAATTAGGATACATACGCTCCCACCCCCGAGGAGGGGAACAGCCGTGGAAAATGACCATCAGTCCATTATCATCCGCATCGCTCAGGATGGCTTCGTACAGACGCATGGTTTCCTGCTTGTCACCTCCGAAGAAGTCTACTTTGATTCCTTTTACTCCTATATTATGCAGCCATTTCATTTCCTTTTTACGGATAATGGGATTGTCCATGTAATTGGTAGGACCTTGTACGATATCATTCCAGTAGCCGCTGGAACTATACCATAAAAATACATCTACATTTTTACTGTGTGCATAGTCTATGAAGTCTTTCATACGTTCACGGCCGATGTTGGTATCCCACCAGTTGTCTATCAATACATATTCATATCCCATGGCGGCAGCAAGATCTACATATTTTTTCTGATCGTCGAAATTGATGCTGCCATCTTGCCAAAGTATCCAGCTCCAGGTTCCGCGTCCCATTTTGTATGTATGCTCCGTTGGGTAAAGAGGTTCCACGACATCCCATGGAATCGTTGTTTCTACAATGGGCTTCAGGTTTTCGCCTACAGTAATAGTACGCCAAGGAGTGGAACCGGGCAATGCAAGACCGGGAGATGCCGTACCGTTACCGTTGTTTTCTTCGGGCATGGGGAAAGCGAGGGTATAAAGTCCGTCGGCGGTGGCATCGCTCAGGTGTGAACCACAGTATTTGCTGTCTACTCCGGTTTCACTGATAAGTGCCCAGCCATTTTCTCCTACATGGAACAGACAAGGAAATGTGTAACCGTGCCCATATTGTGAACGTACATTCATAGGAGCGTCAGCCTTATATTCTTCCTCATAACTGGGCTTGGTACGTTTCCAACCTATCATGGCGTCACTTTGCGGGCACAGGAAAGTAGTGGTGAAGGAGGGGAAGTCAAAACCGGTAGTTTCTTTTTCTATCACGATGCTTCCCGTATCGCCATATTTGGGCATTTCGTAGCGGAAAGCAATATCGTTGTTGCTTACGCGGAATATTATATTTATATTTTTCTTTTCTTTATTGGTAAAGGTGCATGTAAGTTCATTGGCTTGATAATGAATTTGTGATTGTTTGATACGGTCTTGTGTATAGGTCTTATCTATTTTATTCTCTTTTTGTCCGGTGAAAGTCATATCTCGGCTGAAGTCCCCCACATTGGCAATGAAACCTAAAGGTGAATCTTCCAGGATGGTCTTGTCCTTATAGGTAACGGAATAAACGGGGATACCCTGTTTTACGGATACATTTACTTTCAAAAAGGAATCGGGTCCTGTAACTGTAGCTTGTTGGGCAAAAGCTGACATTGTAGTGATGGCAAGCAGCCAAGTCATAAATTGTTTTTTCATGGGTATTAAATATGCTATTATAATGTAGAGCAAAGATAATTTATTTAGCGAGGCGAGAGCGTAGAAAAACGGAGCATTTATGGTATACAATCCGTTCATTTTACGCTCTGGAATAAGTCAGTCGGTTCCATTCTCCATCATCGAACTGGGTGTTGTTCCGAAATGTTTTGTAAAGCAGCGTGTGAAGTATTTGGGATCATTGAATCCCACTTCGTATGCTATTTCGGATATGTTCATATTGTGCGTCAGCCGGTTACGGATAATAAGTTCCCGCGCAAGATTCAGCCGGTAGTTACGCATGAATTGTCCGGCAGACTGTCCCGTCAGATTTTGCATTTTTTTGTTCATCAAACTTTTGCTTACCCCCATTGCTTCGATGAAATCGCTTATTTCGTAATAGGAGTTCTTATAGTTTTCTTTCACAATCTGCATCGCCTTGTCCAGGAATTTCTTGTCACTGGATTCTTTTTCGATATTCAGTGCATCCACATCCATACTGTATGAGAACTTTTGTTGGAAACGTTTGCGGTTTTCCAGTATATTGGATATCCGGGCCAGCAGCAAAGTATCATCAAATGGTTTCAGCAGGTATTCGTCTACACCTATACGGAAGCTTTCGATACGCGATTCGTTGGATGTTTTGGCTGTGAGCATCAGGAAGGGGATATGTGAGATGGCGAAATTGGATTTTACCCGGCGGGACAGTTCCATACCATCCATGACAGGCATCATCAGGTCGCTAACAATAAAATCCACGTTCTGGGATTGGAGCACAGTCAATGCTTCTTCACCTTGGGATGCTTCGAGCACGTTATAATATTCGGCCAGAATGGAACGGATATAGTCGCGCATATCTTTGTTGTCTTCTACTACCAGAATCGTCAGTTTTTCATTGGTGGCAGGTTGCAAGGCCAGCGGAGATCCTACCGGTTCTTTAATTTGCTCTGTTGGTGCGGGCAGACTGTCTGCATCGGCATATTGCAAAGGAAGTAAAATACGGAAAGAACATCCTTTGCTCTGATTATTCTTGGCACAAATTGAACCTCCATGCAACTGGACAATTCGTTTGCATAGATAGAGGCCGATTCCGGTCCCGCTTTGTCCGTTGATAGAGGAATGCGTCTTGTTTTGTGATTGGTAGAAGCGGTTGAATACTTTGTCTATCTCTTCTTCGGGCAGTCCTGGCCCCGTATCCCGGATACAGATGAACAACTTTTCCTGCTCTTCCTGGCGGAAGGGGGTGGCATAGATGGTAATTTGTCCTCCTTTGGGGGTAAATTTCAAAGCATTTCCTATCAAATTGACAATCACTTTATGCATGGCATCCTCATCGTACATGATTTCACATGAAGGAAGGCGGAAACGACGTTCGATGGTTATTCCTCTTTCGGATGCATATGCGTCGAAGGGAACCAGCAGTTCATTGAGTAACTTGGTAAAGTTGCCCGGGTTGCGGACAATTTCCATTTTCCCTGATTCTACTTTGCGGAAGTCCATTAATTGGTTGACCAGTGAGAGCAGATATTTTGAGTTGCGCTCCACAAAATGTAATTGTTCAATGACTTGAGGATTGTAGCTTAGTTTCAATGCCCTTTCTATAGGTCCTACGATTAATGTCAACGGAGTACGGAATTCATGGGTGATATTGGTGAAGAAGGCGAGTTTGTCAACCGTCAATTCCTGTACTTTCTTTGACATTTGTATCAGTTGTCCTTTTTGTTTGGTTATTTTTTCGTTTTGCTGTTTCAATAGTTGGTTTTGACGATAGAGCTCGCTTGCCTGAGTGGAAAGCAGTTTTTTTTGTTCTTCCAGTTCACGGGTACGTTCCTCTACTTTGATGTGGAGTATTTCTTGTTGTTCTTTTAACGAACGAAGCCTCCATGATAATACCTTATATATAAGGAAAGATAGAAGAACCAATATGGACAGAATGAACCAGATGGTTTTATAGAAATAAGGTGATACGGCAATGTGGAGTTCTGCCATTTCTTCCAGCCATTGTTTGCCGTCGGGGGCATAACGCAGTTCGAAAGTATAGTTGCCGGGACGCAGGTTGGTATAGGCGGCTTGTCGCCTGTTGGCCGGCACTTTTATCCATTTGTCGTCAAATCCTTTCAAGCGGTAATAATAATTGGCGAATGTCGATGCATCATAATCCAGTGCGGCAAATTCAATATAGAGAGATTTGTCGCGTTCGTGTAACTGTAGGGTGCCGTTTGTGTACAATCGTTCTTCATTGGCCACACGAACATGGGTGAATGCCAGAGGAACAGCCTCCTTGGGATTTGTGTCTATGACCGGTTTGACTACAGACAGCCCTTTAGTACTTCCTACATACAAATCTCCATTGGCGGCACGGCATATTGCGTTCCAATAGAACTGGTTGGATAATAGTCCGTCTTTCCGGGTATAGTTGAAGAAGCTGTTGTTGTTAGGATTGAAGCGGGAGAGTCCGTTGGTGGTGGTAATCCAAAGATACCCTTCTTTATCTTCCGATATGCAGCGGACACTGTTGTTTATCAGTCCGTCTTCGGTGGTGAAGGAGCGGAAGGTATATTCTCCGTTTTCTGTTGGTGAGGATTTGTAGAAACCATATCCGTTGCTGCCTATCCATAGGGTTCCGTCTTTAGACTGGGTGATGTAGGTTACCCTTTCCTTCAACTTTGATTCCGGTTCGTCCAGCTTGATCCTCCAGAGTTGATAAATCAGTCTAGGGGCTTTCAAACTGCTTAGATCTATTCGGCAAAGTCCTTCTGTAAGTCCCAGCCACAGGTGGTTATCCTTATCTATATAGTATCCTGTACAGCCTTCAATTCCACCTAGGTTCATACCCTTGAATGGTTCGGTGAGCGTTTGTGTTTTCAAGTCGTAAACATAGATATTGGTACTGGTTCCCACCCAGATGGCATTATTCAAGTGGTCATAGCAGATACTTCCGGCCCATCCCCATGAGAAGTCTCCGTATTCGGGTATTTCTATGTGGTGGAATTGTTTGTTCTGCGGATTTTTCATGTCTATCCATCCTATGCCTCCTCCCCAGGTTCCTATCCAGAGTCTTCCATCGTTATCGCTGGTAAAACAACTGACGGTATTATGGCTTAGGTGGGCGGGTGCATCAGTGGTATAGTGTTCAAAAGTGTTGCTGCCGGGAGCCCGCCGGTTTAAACCTCCTTCTACGGTTCCTACCCATAAAACACCCGACGGGTCTTCATAAATGGCATTGACGGGATTTTGGGAAAGACTTCCGGGAATGGTGGGAATATGATAATAGTTTTGTACCAACAGCATCCGGCGGCTCATCTTGTTCAGCCCTCCCACTTCGGTTCCTACCCAGATAATGTCACCATCGGTCAGCAGACAGTTTACGAAGTCACAGTTCAATGTGTTTTGTACGATTTCTCCTTCTCCGGTATCTTTATTTATCCGCTCAAAATTGTCTGTCAACGCATTATAAAGGTTTATACCTTTTAGGGTGGCAACCAGCATGGTATGTTCTCCTGTTTCTGCTATGTCTGTGATAAAGTTTTGGGAAAGCGAGTTGTTGTCATTCGGATCGTACATATAATGCTTCATCAGTTCCGTATCCATATTGTATCGGAAAAGGCCTTGTGCGCTGCCAATCCAAATTTCATTTTCTTTCCGGCAGATTACTTGTATGGACACACCGGGTAATTGCAGGGCAGATGAAATGAATGTGGGTTCCTGTACTTCCATAGCCGATTCTTTGATGCGGTAGATACCGTCTTTGTAGTTTATCCAAAGATAGTCTTCCACCTCACAAATAGTCCGGATGGATTCTCCTGCCGGCACTTCGCATATTTTAATGATCTGTCTTATATTTCCTTGTTTGTCAAAGGTAATTTTGAATAAATTGTTTTCCGAACAAACCCAAATATTTCCCGCTTTGCTATGGAGAATGAGATGGGAGGGGCGGTTGCACAGTGAAATAAGTTTGTCTTTCGTATCAGCGACTTGTACAGTCTGCATGGTTTGTATATCCAATATGTCAATACCCATTTCACTGACAGCCCAAATACGCTTGAAGTTATCCTCACACAGTTTGTTTATGAAGTTGCTTCGTAGTTTGGTGTGGGTGCTTCCCATATTGAAGGCGGGAAATTCATAACCGTCATAACGGGCGATTCCTTCCCCACGGGTGGCAATCCATAAAAAGCCCTGACTGTCTTTCAATATATCGTCCACGAAGTTGTGAGGCAGTCCTTCATCCATCGTAATAGCGGTGACGTTATAGCGTTCAGACCATTTTCCGGCGGTCTCTTCAGCTTGCATAGACAGGCTCGACAGAAAGATGAACAGGGCAAATAGCAAAGAATGTCTTTTCATAGTGTGTAGTTCATTAATGACGTAAGAATATACCATTATGGAAACAAAGATATACCTTTTCGTTTTTCCTTAAAAACAAACAAATCATTTTTATCCCTCTGCTGTACAAATGTCCACCCTTTAAGCGATATTGTCCACCTGGCGAGCTTTTGGTTGCAGCTATATTTGCATTAATAATAATTAGTCAATGTGTCAATATGCCAATGTGCCAATTGGCTGCGCTATATGCCACATGGCCATTGATAAATTAGTACATTAGCAAATGGTCATATAATAAACAAAATACTATGAAACAGCAATTTTTTCCTCAAAGATTATTCATGGACATGAAGAGGTTAATAATAAATAGGTTGGTTGGTTTAGGCCTGTTGGTCGTAGGGGCATTGGTATCATGCAATGCACCTACGGCTTTCGTGCCTGTTCCTTCACCGAATCCTTGGATGGATGATTATACCGCCCTTTCGTCTATGGAAAATTATAAGCAGTGGGGAACGTATAATGTACACGATCCGGCTTGTAAAAAAATAGGGGATACCTATTATATGTATTCCACTGATGCTATCTTTGCCGAGAACCGGAAAGAGGCGGAAGAGAAGAATGTACCGTTAGGTTTTATTCAGGTACGCAAATCAAAAGATCTGGTACATTGGGATTTTGTGGGATGGGCCTTTCCCGAAATACCTGCTCCGGCTATAGAATGGGTCCATAGTCAGGCGGAGGGAAAAGGGGCGACTAACATTTGGGCTCCCTTCCTGATGCCTTATCAGGGTATTTATCGTTTGTATTATTGTGTATCGGCATTCGGCAGGAATACATCCTATATCGGTATGGCTGAGTCGGATTCTCCCGAAGGTCCCTGGATACAGAAAGGGTGTGTGGTCAAGACAGGGGAAGGGGATGCGATGAATGCCATAGACCCTTCTGTTATTGAGGACCCGGAAACCGGAAAGTGGTGGATGCATTATGGCTCTTATTTCGGCGGTCTGTACTGTGTGGAACTGAGTCCCGAAACAGGAATGACTATGCAGCCGGAGGATCATGGGCACTTGATAGCACGCCGGGCCAATTACCGGAAAGACAATCTGGAAGCGCCGGAAATCATGTATCAGCCGGAACTTGGCAAATATTATCTGTTTACATCCTACGATCCGCTGATGACTACCTATAATGTACGTGTCGCTTATTCCGATTCTCCCGAAGGGCCTTTTGTGGATTTCTATGGAGAGGATATAAAAGATACAACGAATAATGTTCCCATTTTGACAGCTCCTTACCGCTTCGAAAATCATCCGGGATGGGCGGGAACGGCTCATTGCGGTCTTATTGATGCCGGTGACGGCC
>ENA-OPNJ01000863-OPNJ01000863.1-human-gut-metagenome-genome-assembly--contig:-NODE-863-length-13114-cov-1.791944_pt1 | contig 13114 bp, 12 predicted proteins | sample MGYA00241535_ERZ501767 | MGnify/ENA primary metagenome ERZ501767 (study PRJEB25962, sample SAMEA2042564) | human gut metagenome | biome: human gut; feature: human-associated habitat; material: faeces...
AAGCAATGACACCACGATAGAACTCGCACATACCATAATCAAGGTTATTTCTACCCATAACTTCATCAATGGTGGATTCACAGAAATCAATAATTTCCAGAGCAGAATCATATTCCTTATTCTGCACCAGCATGTTAGCAAGTGAGAGTGTCTGCTGCAGGGTATCATTATTCTCTATCAATCCAAGACTGGCATATTCCCTGCGTACTGTGAAAGCTGTCTTGAGTTCTGATACGGCTTCTTCCAGTTTCTTCCGGAACAGATAAGCTGTAGAGAGGTTGTTGTGCAGGTTTGAAAGCAGATTGGCGGAACGGGCATCCGCAGTATTGGTCTTATGGTAATTTTCCATGAGGGCAATCGCCTTTTTATATTTCTTAATGGCATTATCATATTCCTTGCGTGGGAACAGAAGCTGTGCTTTGTAATCTAATAATAATGCTTTGTCACAGGCAGAAATGTGGTTGGTTTCTTGCGTAATATCTGGTGTGCCTGATTTATCTGAATTATACGATTTACTCGTTTCATCCGACTTGCCCGAATCATTCATAAGATTCATCACATATTCTATACGTTCTACCAGCTCCGACAGATAATCGGTATCTAGATATTTGTCAAAGTAAGGGTACATATCCTGTAAGAACAGTAGATAGTAAGCCCTGTTATCTAGGATGATGTGTCTGTTGATGCTTTTCAGACATTCCATGACAGTCACCGGTCTTTTTATACATCCAGACCGTGAGCAAGGCAAATCAAATGCAGGTGATTTAACATCACATGGCAGTCTGATACGGTTGGAATGGTCTCTGCGATTGCCACTTCCTGAATGAGAGGATGGAGTGCAATCGTCTTATTTTCGGTATCTTCACTGATAATGCCATAGCGTATCAGCTCATTAACATTTTTGAGAGAATCCAGTTCCAGCCACATTTTGAACGCACTTTTATAAACTCCTGATACCGGCAGGAGTGAGAGGTTACGGAGGATATCAATACTGTCCTCATTTAATCTATTAAGCTTCATCAACATGCGAAGGTGTCCTATCATACTGGCATAGGAGAATTCATCATCCTTGAATACCTCGATTTCTTCCATGTTCTGCCCGATACCGCAGGAACGCAGCTCCTGTAACAATTCTTCCGGTTCCATGCCGCTGGCTTCTAAGGTAAGAGCAGCCATGCAGACAGTCAGGGTATGACAGTTCACTTCTTCTATAATGGCAGACACACTGTCCGGATCACGTTTTGCAGAAGGACAATGCTTGTAGAACAGTTCTGTCAGTTCTTTTTCTTTATCCAATTCCTTTATTTCTATAGAATCATAATTCTTAAGTTTGCATCTGCTGGTAATCAATAGCTGCATATCATTCTTCATCAGTTCCTTTAAGAAGGGTTCGTCCTTTGGAAGCACATTGAAGTTGTCTAGAATCAGCAGTGTATCTGTGTGGAGTCTCTGCATCACCTTATAGTGATTCTGAAAACGGACTTCCTCATTCATTTCTACGGAATCATCTGCAAATGTAAGGTTTGCGATGTCTTTTCTCAAATCACCGGTGTAATACAGATAAATGATATTGGTGTACTTTTTACGGTTCGTCTGTGCATAGGCTTTGGCAACTTCGCTTTTTCCAATGCCTGCCATACCAGTAATGAATAAGACGGATTGATTGGAAAGATGGGATGCGATTGCTTTTATCTCATCCTTTCGTCCAATGAATGCCTGATTGCAGGAGGGAAGCTTATTGCAAAGAATCACTTCCGAAAGGTCGGGAGAATAGAGCGCACCTGTGCTATGGTCATTCAAAATCGCATATCTTACCACAGAGCAGAAAAAGGCTGCATTATCCGGCTCCTGAATCAGTGCATCAGCCATTTCCTGCCCGATGGTTTTTATACTGTCTGTAATCAATTCCTCCATCTGGATTCGAGCCTGTGCTTCGTTCAACAGGTTCGGAATAATCTTATCTCTGAAATCATCCTCCATCGTATCCCATTCATCCTCATCTTCATAAGTCTTTAGGATATCTATAGGAATCGGGCGGGCGCCATTGCACCAGCGGCTGTACATCGTCGTGTCATCTGCGATTAATTCCGAAGCTGTCAGAGTATCATCCAGATATGCAGAGAACAGACTGCGTACAAGCTGGTGCTGCGGGTAGGTTTTCTTTTTATTTTCCAATAATACACCAATCACATTGGCGAAGGTCAGTCTGTTTCTCATCTGTGTGCTCCTTTCAGAGAGGATTTATCAATCCCGCTATCTATCTTATCTGTCTTTCTATATTTTCATTCTTTGAAAAGTTTCTATGTCAAGTCGCGGTCAAGTGACCGTCAATTATTTTATTCTCTATATTTTACTACAATTAACTTACAAAACGTAGCCGGGCGGCATCAGAAATGAAGCAAATCGGCTACAACAATCATAACACAAAACAAACTTATGTTCTACAAGAATATCGAAATGTTTTAACTGTACATTGAAAACTTCATGAGTTGTATTCACAGTCAACGGACTTTGCGATGATACTTAAAGCAATTTAAGCGGAGCAAAGAACAGACACTTCCGTCAAGGGTGGGAGATGATCTCGCGCAGGAGAGGCCCACAGGCAGGTTTCAGTAGTGAGAAATCGGTGCTAAAGAATCCAGACAGTGGATACGTAGAAAACCAAACTAAGAGTACTGGAACAATCTTACTTTAGGAACCGCTTATTGCGGGTAGGAAAGAAGGTGGTTAATGAGAATATTACGAGAGGAGGCAGGACTACCATGAAAACAGAACTTGATACAAGAGCGTTATTAAATGTAAAGGAAATGTGTGAGTACCTTGGTATTGGACAGACGAAAGCAAGAGAATTGCTTTCCAATCCGGCCAATGGTTTCACGGTAAGAATCGGTAACAGACTATATGCTCATAAGGGCAGATTAGACCACTGGTTACTGAATCAGATTCTTTCATAAATAAGAACACGGAGGAGTTTCAAAATGAGAATTCAATTTTTGAAACGGATTGATAATTGTAAGGTTTTATGGTAGAATAGGGACGATATTTGGAATCCTTCCTATTCTACACTTAGGAAGGAGGCATAAATGGGTAAATCCCTTAATGGTAAAGAATTAGGTAAAGGCTTATCACAGAGAAAGGATGGTCTTTATCAGGGAAGATTCGTGAATCGTTTTGGCAAGAAGCAGACGGTTTACGCAAAGACGCTGAATGAGGTAAGACAGAAGCTTAGAAACGAACAGTATGAGGATGAAAAGGCACTCAATGTTGTTGCGAAGGACGTAACGCTTGACGAATGGTATGAAATCTGGATGGATACCTGCAAGAAGAATTGCAGAGACTCCACCAAGGAGACATACGCAGGTCATTATCGCAGAATACAGAAGGCTCTGGGATGGAGAAAACTCACATCCTTGAATTTACTGATTATGCAGCAGGCGATTAACGAACTGGAAACAGACAATGAGCGTAAGAATTCGAAAAAGATACTGGTCGATATGCTGGAGAAAGCAATAGACTCTGATTTACTTATCAAAAATTCTGCTAAGCAGATCAATACTGTGATTTCTAAAGAGGTTAAGAAAGAACGTAGAGTATTAACGGTAGGTGAAACGGAGCTTTTTTTTAGCTATGCGAAGGACACATTCTACTACAATTTATATGTAGTGGCAATCGACACAGGAATGCGTATTGGTGAGTTGATGGGGCTTCAGTGGTCTGATGTAGACTTTGAAAAGAAGGTTGTACACGTCAGACGTTCCTTATGCTATTTCCGCAAGGATGGCAAATATGTCTTTGAATGGCATGATACCAAGACGCATAACAGCAAGCGAACCATTCCCTTAACAACAAGAGCTATGGAAGCTCTGAAAAAACAAAGAGTTCGCGGGCAGGAGATTCTGCTTAAGAACGCACAAACAGCACAGGACGAATACAAGAATCTGGTTTTCGTAACCAGAAACAATCGACCTACACAGCAGTTCATCGTACAGGAATGTATGGATGTAACAACGAGACGAATTCAGAAGGAACACCCGGAATTTGAGAGGTTCTCTCCTCATTGTTTCCGTCACACCTTTGCAACAAGGGCAATCGAGAACGGAATGCAGCCTAAGAGCGTGCAGAAGCTTCTCGGACATGGCTCCTTACAGCTGACAATGGATTTGTATTGTCACGTAACAGATGATACCTTGTTTGACGAGATGAGGAAGATGGAAGCGGTGTAAAGTGTGTAAAAAGTGTGTAGTAAAGCAATTTGAGACAATAATAAAGGCGTGAAAGCCTTATAAACAGGAGGTTTTAAGATAAAATGGAACAGTATAAGCAGGAATTTATAGACTTTATGGTGGAGAGTGACGTGCTGAAATTTGGTGATTTCACATTAAAGAGCGGCCGTAAATCACCATTTTTCATGAATGCGGGAGCATATGTGACAGGCTCACAGCTTAAGAGACTCGGAGAGTACTACGCAAAGGCTATCCATGCAAACTACGGAGATGACTTTGATGTATTATTCGGACCTGCATACAAGGGAATTCCGCTTGCAGTGGTAACAGCTATCGCATACCATGAACTCTATGGCAAAGAGGTGCGCTACTGCTCAGACAGAAAAGAGGCAAAGGATCACGGTGCAGACAAGGGAGGCTTCCTTGGAAGCAAGCTTAAGGATGGCGACAGAGTAGTCATGATAGAGGATGTCACCACATCCGGCAAATCAATGGAGGAGACAGTTCCAAAGGTAAGAGGAGCTGCAGATGTTACAATCGTAGGCCTTATGGTGAGCCTTAACAGAATGGAAGTCGGACAGGGCGGCAAGGTAAGCGCGCTCGATGAGATTCATGAGAAGTACGGCTTTGAGGGCAAGTCAATCGTCACAATGGCAGAGGTCACAGAGTATCTCTACAACAGAGAGCATGATGGCAGAGTAGTCATTGATGACACAATCAAAGCAGCTATAGATGAGTACTATAAGCAGTACGGCTGCAAATAGGAGAATATAAATTGCTTGGCAGAAGAAAACGTAACAGGTATAAGTTTACGGAAAAGAAGCAATCTAAGAGGGGGATAGCTGCACTTGTTGTGGCTATCCTCATAGAGATTGTATATATAGTTTTTTTGAATGCGGCATTCAGAGGAGAGGGCAATCTGTCTATGTACTATGGCAGTGCCGGTATATTGATGCTTGGCATATCTCTGGCAGATTTCGGGTTTGCCATCAGAAGCCTCTTTGATGAGGAATCATTCATGACGTTTCCACGGTTGGCAGTGTTTTTTTCACTCATAGCGGTAATCAGCTGGGGAGGAACATATGCTGCAGGTTTTATTATATGAAAGAAAGATTATAGGGATATATGAGTTATAAAGAGATTTATGAACTCTCCAATGAGCTTTACGCAGAGCGATTAGAGCTTGTGGAGGAGCGGATAGAGCAGATCATCAGAGAGCCTGCGATAGAGCCGGCTTTTGCAGATTATTTCAGAAGTGCGGCAAAGTGCATCAACACTATTAAAAACCATAACGCAGATAAGGAATTTAACGATTTATTCTATTCACAGTTTGATAAAGAAAATTATGAGAAAAGCTATGCCAACCCGGCATACGCCGTAAAGGTGCTCGGAGATGAGTATGGTCAGCTTTTATCGGCTGTATATGCAAAAATTGCCGGAAGCATTACACATATCTATCAGGGGGATATAAAGTATCTCTGCATTTATGCAGAGCTTATTGTAGAGCTTTACAATTATTTTGAGAATGCTAATGAGCTGAGTCCTGATGAGATAAGGGGCTGTATATATTCGTTCATGCATGATTATGAGGAGATTTTTGCAGAGGATGACAACAGGGCACTCCTTGACCCGGCTTATGATTACTATACAGAGATTGTAAATGAGGCAGATTTGTCAAATGATGATTATCTGTATTCTTATGGACTGTATGTCGGAGAGAATGAGCGCGCCGGCAGAGCGCATCTGGCTTCATTTTCAGATGAGGAGATACAGGCCATGGCAGATACCTATACAGAAGGATACCGCATTGGCTTTATTACCTGCAACAAGGATATCTCAAAGAAGTCGGTGGTTCAGGTGCTTTATCCGCTAGGCTTTGAGCGTATGATAAGAGCAGCATTAAAGAATTTTGAGAAAATGGGTATGAAGCCTGCCATGAGACCATTTTCCACATCGGTCAATAAGCAGTTTGACTATGACCACAAGGAGGATATGGCACTGTGGCTTGACAAGGCATATGTGGAGTATCGTCTTGAGTGCATGCACAATGCACTTGAGAGAATGAAGGATGTAGCATGCAAATGTGGAGGACCGGCTGTCATAGAGATATTTGGAGAGGAGCCGTTTGCTCCGGTTTCAAAGAAGGAGGCTGCGCACTTTAATGATGAGCAACAGAAGCTTGTAGTCCATATGACAAGCGTGCGCTCACAGTATATGAACAGCTATATCCACAGCGAGGACAGAAGCTTTACGATCATCGCCTATCCGTGTGCTGCAATCGGACCTGATTATAAGGAAATTTTTACGGAGACTGTAAAGATTAATACTCTTGATTATGCACTCTACAGGGATATGCAGCAGAAAATCATAGATGTGCTCGATACAGCAGACAGGGTGCATATCGTCGGTACAAACGGCAACAGGACAGATTTGTATGTCAAGATTCATGAGCTTAAGGAGCCTTCGAAGGAGACGGCTTTTGAAAACTGTGTGGCTGATGTAAATATCCCTGTCGGAGAGGTGTTTACTTCACCGGTGTTAGAGGGCACAAACGGTAAGCTGCATGTCAGTCAGGTATATCTTAATGAGCTTAATTTCCTTAATCTGGAAATCGACTTTAAGGATGGCATGATTGATAAATATACATGTACCAATTTTGAGGATGAGGAAGAAAACAGAAAGTATATATCAGACAATGTGCTTTTCCATCACGACACACTGCCTATGGGTGAGTTTGCCATAGGCACCAATACGACAGCCTACCGTATGGCAAGAGTATACGATATCGCGGCAAAGATGCCTATTCTCATAGCAGAGAAGACAGGACCGCACTTTGCAGTGGGTGATACCTGCTACACATACGATGAGGACAATATGACATACAACCCTGACGGAAAAGCAATCATTGCCAGGGACAATTCAGTTTCCATCCGCAGAAAAGATGATATATCAAAGGCATATTTCAACTGCCACACGGATATCACAATACCATATGATGAGCTTGGAGCCATCACAGTTATTCGACACGATGGCTCAACCTGTGATATAATAAGAGATGGCAGATTTGTGCTTGAGGGCGTAGAAGAGTTGAACAAACCGCTCGATACGCTTGATGCTGAAAGTAAATAATTGTTAGACATATAAGGAGGATAAAATGGCAAAAGTAGGAATAGTTATGGGCAGCGACTCAGATTTAAAGGTGATGAGTAAGGCAGCAGATATGCTTGAAGAGCTCGGAATAGAGTATGAGCTCACCATCATCTCGGCACACCGTGAGCCGGATGAGCTTATTGAGTGGACAAGAGGCGCTTGTGATAGAGATGTAAAGGTAATAATAGCAGGAGCTGGAATGGCAGCAGCACTTCCGGGAATGTGTGCAGCGCTTTTTGCACTTCCTGTTATCGGAGTACCGCTTTCAGGAAAGAATCTGGATGGAATGGATGCAGTGTTCTCAATCATGCAGATGCCACCTGGAGTGCCTGTTGCCACAGTTGCAATTGACGGTGCGAAAAATGCAGCAATCCTTGCAGCAAAGATACTCGCAGCAGGTGATGATGCAATCCTTGAGAAAATCAAAAAGTATACAGCAGATATGAAGGCTCAGGTTGTAGCAAAGGATGCGAAACTGAAACAGGTTGGATATAAGCAGTATCTTGCTGAAAAATAGATTGTATTGTCATCTATAGGAGGGTTTTTATGGGTATATTGCAAAAGGCAGACAGATGTATGGATGAGGCAGCAGCCTTATTTGGCGAGAATAAGCTTTTTTTGGCAGAGAAGAAGGCACAGGAGACAGCCGGTCTTTATAAGAGCTGTGGCGCGTATGAGCAGATGGCAAAGACTGTCAATTTTATGGGAGTCATATATGCATCTATTGGAGATGTAAGCATGTCGATTGACTGCTACTTAGAGGCTATGGATGTAGCTGTGGAGCAGGGCTCAACAGAGATAATAATGCTTGTTAACAATAATATAGGCTCACTCTATATGGAGCTTGGATTGTATGAAAAGGCTATCAGATATTTTAACGAAGCACTGGAGCTGTGCAAGCCACCACTGCATGGAGAGAGGGATAGCTATTATCAGGAGCTTCTCATGCTTCATCTGAATCTGTGCATATCATACACAGGAATTAATGAGTTTGAAAAGGCAGAAAAGCATCTTTCTGACGCGATACTCCTTAATGATATAGCTGGCAGTGATAAAAACAGATTTCTGATAGACATGTCACAGGCACATCTGCTATGGAAGATGGGAAATGAGGATGAGGTCAGAGATCATGTGGAAGAGCTGGTTGAGGGTGCGATAAACAATATCGATTCTGCCGATTATGTGCTTGAGATACTAAGCCTTTGCAATCTATTTATGAATATGGGGGAGTTCGATGCATGGAAAAAGGTTATTGTGGAGTATGAAAGATTTGCCACTGATACGCAAAATCTGTTTTTCCAGAAGACCTGTGTCAAGATGTGGATGAAATATGAGAGCGCCATTGGTGATACAGAGGCGTACAACAAGCTGTGCGTATATTACGCAAATCTCCACTCTATGCAGGTGAAGGAGCAGATAAAGCGTCTTGGTGATACAATAGACCTTAAGCTTCAGCTTCAGGAGACTGAGTATGAGCGCCGTAAGGCAGTCAGACTCAACTACACAGATATGCTTACAGGCATGGGCAATAAGTTCAAGATGCGAAACGATTTTGAAAAGCTTGTGAGCAAAAATCAGGATTCAGATGGTGCAGGAATCACGTTTGGAGTAGTGGATATAGATTTCTTCAAGTCATTTAACAAAAACAGTGGCAGAGTAACCGGTGATGCAGTGCTAAAAGAAGTGTCATCCATAATAAATGAGAGCGTCAGAGATAAGGGAATGGGGTATCATTTCTATGGTGATGAATTCTACATAATCCTGCAGGAAACGGATGAGGATATCGTTAAAAATATAGCCGAGCATATAAGACTTGAGCTTGCCAAAAAACAGATACTTCATGAGAGCTCTAAGGTGGATGAGTATCTGACTGTATCACAGGCATATGTTACCGCCCCGGATGTAAAGGTGCCGGATGAGTTTTCAAAGCTGTTCAAGACGGTGGATGAAGTGCTCAATGATGTGAAGGAAAATGGCAGAAATGCATATAAGATAGTCTGATGCTTTAAGCGTATAAGACAACTATAAAATGACACGCAGCCGTAAAACGTTGCGTGTCATTTTTAATGGATCTATATATACAGTTATAGTTATATTTGTACTTATACTTTTATATGGCTATATTGTCTCATTTATATTCCGGATATAACAATATCAGTGCCTGCTTTCTCATATATATCTGCTGTCTCAGGAGAGATACCGGAGTCGGTGATTACCATATTGATGTCATCAAGCGAGGCATAGCTTGATATGGATGTGGTATCAAAATTGGTGTGGTCTACAAGAGCCACAGTTTTAGCGGAGGCCTTGATACACATGCGCTTCAAATCAGCCTCGTATATACTGAAATCAGTCAGTCCGTCTTCTACAGAGAAGCCTCTTGCTGACACGAACGCGATATCTGTGTGTATCTTTTTGAGTAAATCAACGCCAAGCAGTCCTTCTATGGAAGCGGATGCACTGGTTACGATACCGCCTGTCAGGATGACTGTGACACCGGGGATATCCTTTAGCTCTAAAGCCAGATTGATGCCATTGGTGATGACGGTCAGCTCTGTAAAGCCTGAAAGCTTCATGCCGAGAGTGTAGGCTGTGGAGCTGGCATCAAGGAAGATACACATATGGTCGCTCACGAGCTTTATTGCCTCGTTTGCAATCTCCTCCTTGGCCTCCTTGTTTTCAAGAGCGCGGTCATGGAACAGATAGGCCCTCGATGTTAAATCAGTCATGTCATGGGTTTTATCCTTGTAGATAGCACCGCCGTGAGTCTTTGTCAGGAGCTTTTCCTTATCCATCTGGTTTAAATCTGTTCTTATAGTAGTGGTCGATACACCAAGCAGCTCGCTGAGCTCATTGGTGGTAGCTTTCCGGTTTTCTTTTAAATAATCGAGAATCTTTTGTTGTCTTTCTAATTGCAGCATAGATTTTCCTCTTTCTTTTGATTTCTGTTGTAATTTTACGTACATATTTTTTTCACAAAGCATTGTATAAATATATAATAACTCAAATAAGTAAATAAAGCCAGTATTTTCAATTATTTATGTTTGCTTTTGTTTGGTGATATTTAATTACATTTATTTTTACTTTTATTTGCTTTTGCTATTGCATTTATGCTTTTGAAGTGTTATATTTATATCATCAAATAAAAGCAAACGCAAATCATACAAGACGGAGGTATTATTAAATGAAGTTTTTCGTAGATACAGCAAATGTCGAGGACATTAAGAAAGCAAACGATATGGGAGTCATCTGTGGAGTTACAACAAACCCTTCACTCATCGCAAAAGAGGGCAGAGATTTCAATGAGGTAATTAAAGAAATCACATCTATCGTTGACGGACCGATAAGCGGAGAGGTAAAAGCCACAACAGTTGATGCAGAGGGCATGATAAAAGAAGGACGTGAAATCGCAGCTATCCATCCAAACATGGTAGTTAAGATTCCTATGACAGTTGAGGGACTTAAGGCTGTCAAGGTACTTTCATCAGAGGGCATCAAGACAAACGTTACTCTTATTTTTTCAGCAAATCAGGCAATTCTTGCTGCAAATGCAGGTGCTACATATGTTTCACCTTTCCTTGGCAGACTTGATGATATCAGCCAGCCGGGCATTGAGCTGATCAGACAGATTTCAGAGATTTTTGATATCTATGGATATGATACAGAGATTATTGCAGCTTCAATCAGAAACCCAATTCATGTCACAGACTGTGCACTTGCAGGAGCTGATATCGCAACAATTCCTTACAAGGTTATCGAGCAGATGACAAAGCATCCACTTACAGATCAGGGAATCGAGAAGTTCCAGGCTGATTACAGAGCTGTATTTGGGGATTAGATATTATAAACCAAAGACAGGTATAAATATTTTATTTCATGTCATAGATTTAACAGGAGAACAAAATGAACAAATTAGAGCTTCAGATTACAGCAAATGAAGTCAGGAAGGGTATCGTCACGGCTGTGCATTCTGCAAAGGCGGGACATCCGGGCGGCTCACTTTCTGCAGCAGATATATTTACATATCTGTATTTTGAGGAGATGAACATTGATCCAAAGAATCCTAAAAAGCCGGATAGAGACCGCTTTGTGCTTTCAAAGGGACACACGGCTCCGGGACTTTACTCTGCACTTGCGCAGAGAGGCTATTTTCCGGTTGAGGATTTAAAGACACTCAGACATCTGGGATCATATCTGCAGGGACATCCTGACATGAAGCATATCCCGGGTGTGGATATGTCGAGCGGTTCGCTCGGACAGGGCATTTCTGCGGCAGTGGGCATGGCACTTTCTGCAAAGCTTACAAATGATGATTACAGAGTATATACACTTCTCGGCGATGGCGAGATTCAGGAGGGACAGGTTTGGGAGGCTGCCATGTTTGCGGGCTTCAGAAAGCTTGATAACCTTGTTGTTATAGTTGATAACAACGGACTTCAGATTGATGGACCAGTGGATCAGGTGTGCTCACCATATCCTATTGGTGAGAAATTCAAGGCATTCAATTTCCATGTGATTGATCTGAAGGATGGAAATGACATGGATCAGATTGCTGACGCATTTAAAGAGGCAAGGAATACAAAGGGTATGCCGACGGCAATTATAGCACATACCGTAAAGGGCAAGGGTGTTTCATTTATGGAAAATCAGGTCGGCTGGCATGGCAAGGCTCCTAATGATGAGGAGTATGCAGTTGCCATGGAGGATCTGAGAAAGGAAGGTGAAGCATTATGTCAGAAGTAAAGAAAATCGCCACACGTGTCAGCTACGGAAATGCACTTGTAGAGCTTGCAAAGGAGCACGATGACGTATATGTTCTTGATGCTGACCTTGCGGCTGCCACACAGACAGCCATCTTCAAAAAGGAATTTCCAGATCGTCACATAGACTGTGGTATTGCAGAGTGCAATATGATGGGTATCGCTGCAGGAATCGCAGCAACGGGAAAGGTGCCTTTTGCCAGTTCCTTTGCCATGTTTGCGGCAGGACGTGCGTTTGAGCAGGTGAGAAACTCTATTGGATATCCTCATCTCAATGTGAAAATAGGTGCGACACACGCAGGTATTTCGGTAGGAGAGGATGGAGCCACCCACCAGTGCAACGAGGATATCGCACTTATGAGAACTATCCCCGGAATGACTATCATCAACCCTGCCGATGATGTTGAGGCAAAGGCAGCCGTAAGAGCAGCTCTCGAGTTCGAGGGACCTGTTTATATGCGCTTCGGCAGACTTGCCGTTCCCGTTTTCAACGATAAGGACACCTACAAGTTTGAGCTTGGCAAGGGCGTTCAGCTCCGTGACGGCGACGATGTTACCATTATCGCAACAGGCCTTATGGTAAACGAGGCTCTTCAGGCTTCCGACAAGCTGGCTGAAGAGGGCATCAAGGCAAGAGTTATCAATATCCACACGATCAAGCCCCTTGACCGTGACATTGTTGTCAAGGCTGCAAAGGAAACAGGCGTTATCGTTACCGCTGAGGAGCACAGCGTTATCGGCGGTCTCGGCTCTGCTGTTGCGGATGTTGTTACAGAAGAGTGCCCCATTCCCGTTATCAGGGTTGGCGTAAACGATGTGTTCGGTCACTCAGGTCCTGCTGTTGAGCTGCTCAAGGAGTTCGGTCTCACAGCTGATAATATCATTGCCAATGTTAAAAAGGCAATGGCTCTCAAGAAGTAATTCCGAATACATTTACAAAAGTTCATATTTTAAAGGCGGCGTTCATATTTTAAAGGCGGC
>ENA-OPNJ01000889-OPNJ01000889.1-human-gut-metagenome-genome-assembly--contig:-NODE-889-length-12891-cov-1.979589_pt1 | contig 12891 bp, 10 predicted proteins | sample MGYA00241535_ERZ501767 | MGnify/ENA primary metagenome ERZ501767 (study PRJEB25962, sample SAMEA2042564) | human gut metagenome | biome: human gut; feature: human-associated habitat; material: faeces...
TGGCGCACACCTCGATATAATAATATACCCCCTATAGGTATATTTCAAGTGATATGATTTGTGGCATAATAAAAGAAAGGAAAAAATTCTATGAAATATAATTATTATGTGTACCTGCCAAGAATTGGAACCATTCTTGTCATGTTTTTAACGTGCAGTGCACTCTTCTCAAAAGAAATCTTTTTTAATCTTGTATACCTTATTTTTGTCGTGCTCTTTAGCCAAATTCTATTTATATACGAAAAAAGACTATTAAAAAACAATGAACCACAATACGAAAAAATTAGTTTTCGCGATTCATTGTTGATGTATCCTATTCTATTAAAAATTGAACTCTTCCTATTTGCGATTGTCAGCCTATTTAGCGTATTGATCCTTCTATGCATCAATAAAACCATTATGGCACTCATCACATTTGGCGTTATCACAATTATTATTTCACTCTATTTCAATATGCGAAGACACTAGTCTTCCTTTTTTTCTGTCTGATTCAACATACGATATCCAACCCCCACATGCGTCTGAATATATTTAGGATTTGAAGTATCCGGCTCAATCTTTTTACGTAAAGTTGCCATAAACACTCTTAGACTTGGCGTTTCTGTACCTTGAACACTACCCCATACTTCACCCATAATATAATTATGTGTTAATACCTTATCGGTATTTTTAGCTAGAACACACAATAATTTATATTCAATCGGCGTTAAATGGATCTCACGACCATTCTCATATACACAACCCTGTGCATAATTGATGGTCAAATCTCCATTTTCATAGATACTCTCATTTACACTTGTTGTCTGACTATTATTTAATCTTCGAATTGTTACTCTTAGCCTTGCCAACAATTCATCCACTGAAAATGGTTTTGTCAAATAATCATCAGCTCCCGCCCGCAACCCTTTTACTTTTGAGGTGCTGTCATCTTTCGCTGTAAGCATTAGTATTGGTACATTACTCATGTCTCGTATTCTTTCTAAAACTTCAAAACCACTGATTCCTGGCATCATCACATCCAATACAACTAATTGATATTCCTTATCTTTTACTGATTTTATCCCATCAAAACCGTTGCATGAAATATCTGCACAAATATTTTCTTGCAAAAGACTCTCTTGCAAGAGTGTACATAAATCCCTATCATCATCAATAATTATAATATCTTTTCTCATCTCAAGCCTCCAGTAATATGTATATCTCTTCAAATTGATTGCAACAATTATATTGGTAATTATTTTATCACTATATTAACCGTTTGTATCTTACAATATTCTTGTAATTCATATATCGAACCATTTTGGCTAACTCTTTATATATCAAATTTTTATTTCTTCATCTCAACTTGACAAACCTCTACAATTAAAAAAAATTCACCCATACTAGAATAATCTGACAACGATTCCAGGTAGGGGAACATATTCTGGTCCGGATCTTAGCTATCCAGGGAGATTCCCCGGAAACGCTCTCTATCCATGCAGATGTAAAAAGCGTGGAAGGCAACACCAGCAAAGAAAATCTGAAAAGTTGTCGGGTACAGGGAAAATATGCCGGAACGGTGGAAGACATCCACAAAGGAACTGTTTTTGTCCGGTTAGAATTGGGTGTCAACGCCATTGCTCACAGTTGCTACGACAGCCGCACCGTTGGGAAGAAAGATAAGGTGTCCTTTGTTGTGACACATATTGATGAAGAACGGAATGTTGCTGTTGGCATCATTACAAGGATTATCAAACAAAATATCTGATTACCAAAAGCAATATGAAAAGGAGCTCACTACATCCATTTCTTATTGCGATACAAGATATTCCATGCTATACTGAGCGAGTATAGCTAATCGAGAAAGAGATGCGGATGCAATTTCGACCAGCCCTCTAGTTTTTAAAGGAGGGTGATGCCCATGAACACAATGGAAGTACTCACATTGCTTTTAGTAGTTTTTGCGGCTCTGACTTACATAGATAATCGACATGATAAGAAATAGCATCCACGATAAACCCTGAGAAAGTTTGATGGATGCTATGTCTTAACATAGAAAAAAATTAAATTTTACTGAGGGCATCAGATCTTGCATCTGATTACCTTTCTTAATTAGATTATACACTGGGGGATATGAGAAATCAAGTCCCCCTTTATTATTGTTATTGTCATTACTTAAACTAAATCGACAAATAATATGTTGATAAATATTTTTCTACAGCCCCCTCATTCTCATTTGACCATCATTTAACAGATTTCACATCTAATTCATGGCTATACATTAGTACTTGGTTCTCATTCTGATTCTTCTTTCAAATTTAGTCAGAGCAGACATTTTTAACGACTATTATTTCTATTCAAAAACAGTCACAGATATCTAAACATCAATAAAATATCTGCGACTGTCTTAGAGATATATTTCATTTCAGTTCATACGTTCTAACTTTTTCATTCATGCAGCCATACAAACAGCGAATCTTCTCTCATTATCTCGTCATATATGATTTCCGCCATTTTCTCTTCTGGTGCAGATAGGTTATCTGCACCTAATTTCCTCCCTATTTCATTGTTATGTAAATCCATTTTTTTGTGCTCATCTTTTGTATATCCATCGCTTTCGTTTCCAGTAGTATCTTTATCTTCATGTGCTGTCGCAAAAAGCTCTGCTTTTTCACTTCCTATCAAAACTGTCATTTCGGCATTCCATATTCCGTGTCTAAATGCGTCACTCCTGTCACCCAAACCATTTTTTCCGAATTTTCTTTCGGTTTGTTTAGTGGCAATTTCCTTTGCTTTATTGACTTTTAGTGCATCAAACGGATATCGAATCACTAATTTTTTCTCAGAAGAAGTAAGTGCGTTCCAAATGTCTATGACGCCATCTTTCTTAATAGCATGAATCTGATCCATAAAATCACTTATCTGCTGTTCACTCCATTCCGGATGTTTTGACTTAACATCTAAAATTTGCTTAACGATATCCTCAAACTCATTAGTTTCATCAATTATAAAACCTCTAGAACTCATACTTTCATTTGAAGCAGCATAAACTGAAATGGGAAGTGATGCACTAATCAGTACGCTCACCCCAATAACTATCTCTTTCTTCTTCATCTGTAATACCTCCCCATACAATGGCTTTTCATATCATAATTTAATTCCTATCTGTCATTGAATACTCTCAAAATACCATCCCTTTTTCTTCATCAAATCCAAATGTGTTCCCTGTTCAATGATGCTTCCCCTGTTCAATACATAGATATAATCCGTATCTCGAATAGAGGAAAGTCTATGAGTAATGATAATTTGCGTTTTATTGGTAGACCTTAGGTTATCATAAATTTTCTTTTCTGTAAGCTGATCCAGATTACTGGTAGCTTCATCAAAAATAACTACCTCCGTATCGCTAAGCAGAGCTCTTGCTATGGCAATACGCTGTTTTTGACCACCTGAAATATTTTGTCCTCCTTCTCCAACAAGTGTATCCAATCCCAACGGCATACTTAAAACTTCCTCTTTTAATGCTACAATGTCTAGTACCTTCCATATTTTCTCATCCGGAGCATCACCTATAATATCAATATTCTTTCTTATACTTGCATTTAAGCACATAGGATTTTGAGTAACTACTGAAAACCATTTATAAATCTGTTCCTTCGACATTGATCTGATATCATAATTATTTATCTCAATACATCCTTGATTAATATCCACGGCACCCAGTATGGCTTTTATCAAGGTTGATTTTCCACTACCCGATAAACCAACAATAGCAATTCTCTCGCCTCGCCTAAGATCAAGAGAAACATTATTCAATGCGTATGCCTGCCCACTATTGTAGCAATATGAAACCGAACTTATTTTTAAATTTTCAAATTTTCCAGGTACAAGAACTCCCGTATGATAATTTTCTCTAAAAATCATTAGTTCCTTATAACGTAAAAGCACTTCTTTAATACTATTGATACTCGGTAACAACAATACAACGGTAGTAAAAGGTGCTGTAAAATATCCCACTAAGGTTGCATAGGCTATAAGTTGTCCTATCGTTAACCCTCCTTGCTTCACACTATAACTTCCAATCACGTAAATCATTAAAGGGAAAATCAAGTTTAAGGTTGAGGAAAAACTATTCATCAAATTACTAATTCGAGTTTTTCCCTTGAATCTTTCTATTAACTTACTATAAGAATTTTGTAAATTTGATTTAACTGCATTATCCATCCCCATACATTTTATTTCCATTATATTCTCCAGAGTATCTATCAGTTCTCCCTGTATTGTACTCTGTGAGTATATATACTCTTTCGTCTTTATGAGATTTTTACCATTTAATAAAATCATTATGGCGATCTGTATAATAGAAACAACTAGAACAAATGCAGTCAAATATGGAGATATACTGGTCATAACAGCTAAACATACCAAGGATGTAATCCCTTGGATTATAATGTTTATAAATCCATTGGTAAGAATGTCGTTCAACTGATTTATACTATTGAAACGGTTCCCTATGTCACCTGCGGAATGCCATTCAAAAAAACTTACATCCAAACGGAAAATTTTATGAATCATATTAGAAATCATTGTTTTAAAAAGTTTCATGTTAATATTCAATAAAATTTTCTGTCTTAGTAAGCTCAATACAAAATGGGCACACATAATCAGAAGAACTAAAAGTGTAATTTTCCATATATGAATTGTAATATGGGCAGAAGATAAACTATCTATTACTTTTTGCACAACCATTGGAACAGCTAATGTAATAAGTTGACACATAAGCATCAACATAATTGCAATCATAAATTGAGAGAATTTTACCTCTATTTTAAATTTGGTTTTTTTTATTTTCTTAATATTTCTACTTGGAATAACGGATACAAGAATATCCTTGTATCCGTTTTTTAATTCTAAAAAATCGACAACTCTTTTTCCATTTGCTGGATCAAACAGAATATATTTTCCTTTCTTCTTAGTTTTATCAACTACCACATAGTGGGAATCATTACACAAAATGGCTGGAAGATACTCTATTAAGTTTTTTTCTTCATGATTATACTGGTATGCAGCAAATTTAAATCCATACTTTTCTGCTAATTCTTTCATTTGAGCTAAGGTCATACCGTCTCTGCCAATCTGAATCTCTGCCCCTATGTCCACGATATCACTTTTACACCCGTAATAATTAAGAATCATTGTCAGACATGCTATGCCACAATCCATGCTTCCTAGCTGTGAAACATAATGCACTTTTTTTTGAAACATCAAGTTCCTCCCTTTGTTAAATATTACTTAGCAATTACGCTCCTAAATCTCCAGAGCCAAAATGCATGGTAATTCTGGGTACAAATCTCTTAATAGAGAGTATCCCATTCCTGAGATTCCTGTCATAAATCCTGGTATCTTATACCCATGCAAATAAGACCTTGCACAATCGTAATTTTCATTTATAATATCCATAGCAATTTGTGTTCTCGCAGACAACATCATATGTCTTACTTCTTCATCATTACATTCTTTTGAATATTCAAGTAATATTTCTGTATTCCCCAAATTCCCATGACATAGACAGTCATTATCTGTAAATCCATACATTTTTGTCGCAAATAGTGCACGTTCAATATCACATTGTACTGTTATATAATCACTACTGTCTTTAACCAGGTTATACATCTTACTTCTTGCCAATAAAATCCCTGGTGCCCCATGACACCATGCTGCCATGCATCTATTATCAGAGTTTTCTTCTTTTTTTGCCTCCTCCCGATTGTCTAACCAATTATTATATTTATCAGAATACATGGTATTTTCATATATTAATCCAGAGTGTATTGCCTTTTGATATTCAATATGAAATTGCTCATTATTTAACTTTGTAAGAGCATAAATTATACCTGTAATTCCATGTGACAGCCCAGATAAGCTCTGCCCGTTTCCGCAGCACCACTTACCCTTATTCTGATTTTTTATAAGAATGTTCCCTGCTTCGCACGCCAATTGCAAATATATATCCTTTTGAGCTAAGTGATAAAGATTAAGAAGAACAATAACGGCACCTGCATTACCATAAATCAGATCATTATTTTCATCTGCTTTCAATGCATACTCTAAAATTTTGCAATGTTTTTCTGCATATTCTAAATATTTTTGTTTTCCTGTTATCTTATATAAAACTTCGTATACATATATAACAGAAGCTTCCCCCGCATAAGCACCGCTACTTTCCTTTTCTAAATCCGTGGATCGTTCCAACATATCATCGGTATATTGAAACATCATGGTCTCAAATGCTTTGCAGGCTGCTGACAAATCCACATCAAAATCTGATTGCTGTAGTGCATTATAAAAAAGGGCAATTCCTCCTAATCCTTCATATAAATAAACCCCTAATGGTTGGATATTCCAAGAAGAATTTTCAGAATTTCCAATAGATGTTATTCCTATCCAATTTATATCCTGCCCATCATCACCATAAAAAGCTTTTTGCTCTAATGTATGTAAAATTTTTAATATGGCATTTTTTTTATATTCCTTTTGTCCATGTTCATTATCGCTTCTACTTATACAAAGTTCATTTATATCTTTTTTAGGTTTCTCAACTTTTACATCATTCAAATCTGTTAAAATTATTTTTATAAATCTAATCTGTTCTTCTCTATCTTTCTTGCCCATAGAACAGATCTTATTTCTAAGATGTTGAATACTAGACTCAGCAAAATAGTTCTTCACCACTTCCCCTTCTGATCCATAAAGATCTTCTTTTGAAGTATTGCTATAAAAATATGGAATATCCATATTCAGCATATCCTTTATTTCCAGTTTTGCAATTTCCATATTCCCTTGCATCTGTTCCACATTTTTTAACACTGCACACAAAAATAGTTGCCTATCTTTCGCATCTTGAAGAAAATCCGGATTGTATGATGTGTGCAATAGCATGGAATACCGCTGAGTATCTTGGACTAAATGCCTAACTTCAATATTTTCAAATATCGAAACATAGTTTAATATAAGCTTCTTATTGTCCAAACAAAATGTATATGCGTCAAAAAAACCTTCGCATATCTCATCTATATACTGATTAGGTTCTTTTACCTTTTCCCCCAGTCTCAGTAAATTATTACTAGCTTGAGTAATAGGTCTTTCATATTCATAATGCATATTTGATGTCCCAGCATTTTTTAATCTTGGAATCAGTATTGGATATTGCTCTCCCTCTTGGCCATTAAGAGCACTCATATTTATACCTTTTCCATTTTTAGTGTATTTATAAAAAGGCAGTACTCCAGAATACAACACTGATTCATGTATCTTATCGTAAATTTTTTCTCTACCTGATTTTTTCTTTTTGTCCCTTTTATTATCTAAGACAGTCTCGGCATCTACAACAACCGGATATCCCCCATTAGCAATAAGATTTTCAGTATGTATATCATTGACATTTAATATATAATTGCAAAAAACAAGCACTCCTATCCGATAATAATAATTCCTGACTTCAGCCTCACTGTTACAAGGAAGATTAACTACAAATTCTTCCCATCCATAGTCCCCACAATCTAAAATCAAAAATTGCTTAAAGTCCTTTTTACAATTGGAAGAAATAAACTCCAAAAATGACTGATATGCTTTCTCCACCTTCAGTCCGTGTGGTTTATAAACTATTTTTCTTCCATCTTGAAACTGAATTAAAAAAACACTATTTCCTTTCTTATGTGAATCTGAACCACTCGTTCTTATGTTTTTTACTTCAGTCCAGCCCTTTTTCCCACCAAATTTATCTTCTAAAAGTAAAGTATCCTTTTCCATTCTTTCCTGCAATAATATATAATTATTTGCCAAATTTTCCATTAATTCTATCAGCATTCTTTTAAGACCTGGATATATGGAAAATAATTCTTTTATATACTTATCATTACCAAGAAATCTCTGATTATAGTCTTTATATTCTTCTGCTTCATCATTTCCTCTAAGTTCTCCTTGTTCTTTTGCTAAATACATTTCAAAAATAAGAGTGCTTAAAGAAACATCTAAAATCCTTTCCGCTAAATTTTTCAAAAAACAGTCCTGAACTACTTTAACAATATATCCTTTTCTACTCTTTCTTTCTAAAACCCGTTTCCCATATCCCAGAAACCTGAGAACAAATTGATCAAATAATACTTTTGTTCCTTTTTTAGTCAAATAGGATATAGCCTTCTCATTACACATATCAGAATATTCCTGATTTAACGTTGCAAAGCTAATATATTTATGATTTAACGAATACTCTGAAAATAATATCTGCTCTATAGAAACCCCATAAGCCTTATCTATTAATTCAATAACATCTTTACCTAAAATGTTATTCCAATATTCTAATATTTGAGTATCTTTGATTGGAACATCCTTATAATAATTTCTTTCATAAAAATAGGAATTATTGTCACAATTATTTTTATCCATAATAATCTCCTCCATTACGTAAAAAATTTTGAATTTGCATATGATATCTATGCATAGAAGCCAAACCTATTCATTCAGTAGTCATCATACCTGTGGTTTCATACCACTCTCATAAACTAACAGCAAACAAACATAATTGTTCCCCAGTTACATTCTTTTGTTGATGTACAGAACTGAGAGCCATCGGAAACTCTTGGTTCACCAGCACCTGCGGAAAAATTGTTTAAATCCGCCTCTTTAATTTCCTTCATTACATTTCCTGCCGGATTCATAAAATTTTCTGGTCTTGTCATTGGATTTCTATAATTTTTCTTCATAAGGCACGCTCCTAACTGCTTCTTGCATAGATACCATATGTAAATTCAAAATGTCTATATCTATACGATTTAATTTTTCACAAAATACTGCAGGAATACAGAACCCTTCAGGTTCATCCTAAGATATTTATTTTTTCATTTCTCATTTCCTTAAAAGGTTCTGTTAAGTTCACTTGACTAGCAGTATGTATTTTCTCTTCTCCTTCCTTACAAACATATATTAAAATTGTTTATGATTATGATTACGGACAACATTTCTTTACATTCAATCCACCATTTTTTACCACCCTTTCCGTCTTGTTTGTTTTACCTTTACTTTTCTTTTTGATTTCATATAAACATTCTTTTTGGTTCTGTTTAGCATTTGAAACAATAGTATGGAAACCACCAAAACCCCAATTATAGACATCGCCGCAGGAGGAATTTTATATGTTATTCCATATTCGCTTCCGCATTTAGGATCAACAAGTATCATTGCAGCCTTGATTGGAAACCAATTAAGCATACTTCCTTCCATTGTTGCAAAATATCCGTAGATGAATGCAACGGCAACTCCCAGCAATGATTTTCCTTCTGCAAAAGCACAAACAATAATAATGGGAAGTACTGATATATACACCAATATGTCAGATACAATAATCTGAGCGGCTGACATCAGCATCATATGAATATTCATTCCAGAAAATCCTAAAAAAGCATTAAAACATATTGACAAAAGAGCGTTAAAAATACTAAATACTATAGTTAAAAATAAAAGCAGCCAAAATTTAGCAATAAGTAACTTTTTATATGAAATAGGTACTGTTAAAATAGATTTTAATGTATCATCTGTTGTTTCTCTGGAAATAATGTACACAGCGACTAATGTAATAATAATCGGGAAAAATAATGTACAATTACTAATAATTACCTGCTGTATAAAATACTGAAAATCCCATACTTTATTTGTGCTTGAAGTTGAATAAAAGCAACTCATTAACACAGATAGCGACATCATAACTAATCCAGCTTTTACAACTGAATATCTTTTAATTTTTAATAACTCTGTTGATATAATATTTCCCATTTAAATTACCTCGTCCATTTTTTATAAAATCTAATCATAAGCATTAAAGATAAGAACAATGTTACTCCTAATACCAAAAATGCATAAAGATCTGACGGAAACATAATATATGCTTCTTTTGACAAATTATCTTTTATTACATGATCTACCAGTTTACCGCTTGTCCAGTCCATCGCACATATAACTGGAAATAGATTTAGAAATTTTGCGGTACCTTTCACTGCCATTGTTTCAAATAAACCGATAATTCCCCAATTTAGAATCGAATAAAAAAATGCCAACAATGTAGACACTAAATAGGATTTATTAAAATATACTATTATAACCACAATAGGAAGTGACGCTATCGTTATCACAAGCCCAAATATAATACTAAATCCTAGCTTGTATGCTAAATCATATATAATACCAACCTTCAATATCCATGAAAAGAATATTGTAAATGATACACTCGTCAGGCTAAAAAGAGTTCCATATATAAAAAGTACACAGATCTTTGCAAGGATCATTTTGGTAATTGTCACGGGCACTGTTTTAATATTTTTAAATGTATCATTATCTCGTTCCATAAAGAACAAGATTGTCGCAAGCATTCCTATTAAACAAGGTGCAAGGAATACAAGACCATAGCCCTGTGTCATAGTAAAGGATAAATCAAACCTCATTTTCAAATAATGTGTGCTCAGATCACCAGACATCCCGTTCTTAGTTGTCATAACCACAATTAAGGGGAAAAAACATGATAATACAATCAGCATGAGCGTGATTTTCCTTCTTTTCAATTTTGTAAACTCACATCTGACTAAATCAAGCAATTCCTTCCCCTCCTGTCACTTTTTTAAAATAGTCCTCTAAAGTATCTTCACACAAATGAGCGTCCATCACGTCTACTCCTTCTTGAACAAAGGAACGAACTATATCTGGTATTGATATACTGAGATTATACACATTTATATCTTGGTTTCCTGATACCTTAAAATTTGATTCTTTATAATACACTGACAGTATTCTTGCTGCTTGGGCATTATCAGAAACCTTGAAGTGTATATATTTTCCATTTTTTTCTTCTAATTCCTTCATACTTCCCTCTTCAATGAGTACGCCTTTATCAATGATACCAATATCGTCTGCTAAAACAGCAATTTCTGAAAGTATATGGCTAGAGATCAATATAGTTTTCCCTCTATTTTTAGATAAATCTTCTATAAATGTTCTTATTTCTGCGATTCCTATCGGATCTAAGCCATTAATTGGTTCATCCAAAATTAATATTTCTGGATCATGCATTACCGCTAATGCTATAGCTAATCGCTGTTTCATTCCTAATGAATACTGCGAATATAACTTTTTATCTTTATATGGTAAATTAACAAGTTTTAATGCCTGTTCGATAGCATCAGTTCTTGGGATTCCTCTCAATTTCGCAAAAATTCTAAGATTTTCCGTACCTGTCAAATTAGGGTAAAATCCAGGACTTTCAATCAGTGATCCTATTCGAGGTAATATTTTTTTCTCTTCAAGCCTTATATCTCTATTAAAAATACGTATGGAACCTGATGTCGGTTCTATGAGGTTTAGCAGCATTTTCATAGTTGTGGTTTTTCCAGCTCCATTTCTCCCTAAAAGTCCATATATCTTTCCCTTTCTTACATGCATATTTAGATTGGAAACACTTTTCTGTTCTCCATATGTTTTAGTTAAATCACGTGTTTGTATAATGTATTGTGACATTTGGTTTTTCTCCTTTCAGAATCTTCTATGTTTTACAGTATAATATATTTTTCTGACAGGAACCTGACAGAAACCTGACAAGAACCTTGTAATTTATTTAATACGAAAAAGATGATACTCGAACGTATCATCTTTTTTGTTACCTTTGTATAACTGAAAATTCAATACAAAATACTGTTCCTTTACCCGGTTCACTAAATGCACTAATTGTCCCACCCATTTTCTCTAGCAATAATTTTGAAATATTTAATCCCAGTCCATTCCCTTTTCCGGATCTTCCTTTATTACACCGGTATAATCTTTCAAAAATATAATTCAAATCTTCCTTTGCTATCCCTATCCCATCATCACCTATCTCGAGTCTAAATTTACCATTCCCCTCTGATGCTGTTATTGATATGTTTGCTGCTTTGCTATGAGTAAAAATATTCTGCACAATATTATTTATAGCCCTCATATAACAATCCTCATCAATCTCAACAATTATAGCTTTCTCAGGAATTTCTATATTATATCCTATTCGATGTTCTTCTATTATAGGGATCCAATCCAAAAAAATCCTTCTGGTTTCTTCAGTAATGTCAACTGCTTTTATTTCCAACTGTTCCTCATCTGAATTAATCCTAAACCACTCGAATAACACTTCGATATATTTTTTTAAGTCATACGCCTTTTCTTTCGCTAGTCTTAGATATTGTTCCTCTTTATCTGAACTTACCAGTTTTAAATCTAGAGCGTCCAAATACCCTATTAAGGTTGTCATGGGTGTTCTGACATCATGTGATAAACTTGTCATGAGTTGCTTATTTGCTTCCAACTCTATGTTACTCTCTTCGATCCTTTTTTCATATTTATACAATATAGAATTTACTCTAAATCCAACTTGATCTATCCTATTATTTTTTTTCAATAGAAACTTTTGTTTGCTTTGACCTTTCTCTATTTCTAAAAGTATTTGATTGAACTCTTTTAGTCTTCTATTAATTTTAAACACATAAAGTGTCAATCCCAAATTATAAAATAAAAGTATGACTAGCACCACATAAAATAATTTCATTTATCTCATAACTCCTTATTGAATCTATATCCAAGACCTCTTACAGTCTGAATATACGAATTTTCTGCTGTTCGCTCTATTTTCTTTCTCAATCTGCTAATAACTGCCATTATGTTATCATCATCATATACATACTCTTCGTTCCAAACATTTTCGTATATTTGTTTCTTCGTGAGAATTTTTCCTTGATTTTTTGCAAGATATATAAGTACATCATATTCTTTTGCAGATAATTTAAGCTCTTCACCAGACAATTCTACTATGCCACTTTCTAAGTCAATTCTTAAATCGCCATA
>ENA-OPNJ01000899-OPNJ01000899.1-human-gut-metagenome-genome-assembly--contig:-NODE-899-length-12822-cov-4.087570_pt1 | contig 12822 bp, 20 predicted proteins | sample MGYA00241535_ERZ501767 | MGnify/ENA primary metagenome ERZ501767 (study PRJEB25962, sample SAMEA2042564) | human gut metagenome | biome: human gut; feature: human-associated habitat; material: faeces...
TATGCTTATTTACATCATGTAATATGTGGACGGTTTGATCATATTTTTTTGTCTGCGTCAAATAGTATTCGTATTGTACCTTTGCCTGTTGCTCTAAAGCGATGAGCTGCTTTTCATAATAGTTCTTTTCATCTGCCATTTTAACAAAATATAAAAGGTATAGATCTGCCAGAACAATACACCCCATATTGACTGCACATAAGTAATTTTCTTCTCCATTTTTAAAATTCTCTACAATTACACCCATGTTAATCAGATTGTACAGGAGTATCATTCCATGGATTCAAATTTCAGGAGGTCGTATATAATGAAACCATGTCAATCTTTCCAATGTCCAGTAGAAGCAACCCTTCAGCTTATAGGTGGTAAATATAAGTCACTTATCCTATGGCATCTCATTGGAAAAACACTTAGATTTAATGAATTAGGAAAGCTCATTAAATCTGCAACTCCCAAAATGCTTACCCAGCAACTTAGAGAATTAGAAAATGACGGATTAATCAACAGGGTCGTTTATCCTATAGTTCCTCCCAAAACCGAATACTCATTAACACCTTTTGGTGAAAGCATCATTCCTGTTTTGGAAGCTATGTGTAATTGGGGAAATTCCTACTTAGAAGGAACTGCTACATGTGTCAATTCTTGTTCTTCTATATAAATATCGTCTTTCTACCTAATTATACCTTCATTGTCTTTGCCAATGATGTAAGTAGCGCAGCCATCTCCGGATTTCCCAACACTTTCATCAACAACTCTGCATCCACTCCATCCGGCACCGTAATCGTACTGTTGCCTTCATCCTGCGCTTTCATCTGCGGATTGAGATTTTCCTTATTATAAAAGGCATTCTCCATAAGCTCCGCATTCTTCCTTCGGTCTTCATCAAGGATATGACCATACACTTCCGTTACCATATCTGCCTGAGCATGGCCGGAATCTCCCTGGACTGCTTTAATATCTCCTCCACTGAGTTTCAACTTGTAGGTGACACTGGTATGACGCAAACTGTGAAACACTACATCAGGCAGTCCCAGTTCATCTATGATGTCCTGCATCTTCGTCCTCAGATAGCTGTCCCCTATAGGAAGTCCGAAAGTTGTAGCCATAACCAGATTATAATTCTGATACTCATTTCCCAGTGCTTCAATGATTTCTTCCTGATCCTTTTTCAGATCGATCAGACATTGTGCCACAGATTTCGGAATGAACACTTTTCGCTTGCTGCTATCCGTCTTTGGTGATTTTAACACCCGGACTGTTTTATTATTTTTCTTCTGGCTTGGAAATATCATGATAATTTCTTTTGAATTGAGTGCTTCTATTGCATCCTTTGATACTCTCTCTACCTGTTTATTGATGATGACATAGGCTTTGTTATCTGCAATCGCCTCTTCCGAAATATCCATATCATCCCAGGTCAGTCCCAGAAGTTCACCGATACGAAGTGTTGCCGTAAATGCAAGATGAAATGCTATTTTGAGCATTTTGTTATCACAGGCTTCCAATGCCTGCATAAGCATCTCTGCTGTCCAGATCTCACGCTCCTGCTTCTTTGCTTTTGGAACGGTTGCATCCACAGCCGGGTTCTTTTCCATCATATCCCACTTTACCGCCTGGCGGAAACAGCTCCTTAATACCTTATGTATCTCATTTACTGTACTTTCCGTGATTGTTCCTGTACCATCCGGATTCTTTGTACTCTTTACCGCCGGCATTTTAAGAAGATCCTTATAATACTTCTCCATAAAATGTGTATTGATGCTTGCAAGCTTGGTATCTCCGATTGTGGGAAGAATGTAATTATTTATCAGAGCCACATTACCAGAGTAAGTGGAAACACCCCACTTGTCATGTCCATATATCTGCACATATTCTTCAATCAGTTCTTTCAATGTTGCACACTTTTGAACCTCAAATTTTCCGATAGACTGCTTGTACTCAATTTCTTTTTTCCGTTTATCTGCTTCTTTCTGCGTAGCAAATGTTTCAGATGTTGTATGTTCTTCTCCATTCTCATCCAGGATTTTATATACCACAGAGTATGTCTTTCCCCGGTGCCTGATAAATGCCATGTTATATCACTCCTTCCCTGTGCTCATTCAACCAGTTCAGGAACTGCTGCCTGTGAACCCTCAGAACCTTTCCGGCTCCGACACACTGGAATTCTCCTGACTGCATCCATTTGGTAACTGTCGATACACTCACTCCGGCCAGCTCCGCTGCCTCCTGCCTGGATATATATTCTTTTATCTCCAAGGATACTGTATCTTTTTCCTGTTCATCCCCATCATCCAGGATGTAATATACATTCTGAGCATTAAGGAATAGCTGAAAACTCTTTCTTGTGATCCACCTTTTATTATTGCAGATGGTGGAATCCAGAAGTCTTCCAATTTCTTCGCTCCTTGCGATTTTTGCCAATTTTTCCCGTGAAATCCCAAGCAGATCCGCTGCATCCTGCAAACAGATGTAATCTTTCTCCAGTTCCTCTGCTGTTGGAATATATGTGGCCTTGCTGTATATATCCTGATCTGCATACCATTTTTCAAATATATCAACCGGAATGCGTCTCACAAAATCCACTGTAATATACTCCAGCTTTTCATTTTTCCAGATATCATACAAATCGCAGTCATGTATTCCCAGAATATTTGCAGCTTCCTTAAATGAATAAGATTTTTCTCTTAACTCTTTTCCCGGTTCTTCGCCGTCTACTTTTTTATACTTCACCTGATTGGCATACCACTTCTCGAAACTGACAAGATCAATCCGCATCATCCCACCAATCACTTCCGTCTTAAAAAAATTTTTATGAACCAGCCAGTAACTGTCTGTCTTTTTTAGTCCTAGCAGCTTTCGCATTTCAGGCACAGACATGGTACTACGCCGGGTCAGCTTCTGTTCGGCACCTCGTTGCTGATTCTGTTTCCTTATCTCTGTCAAATCCTTCGCTTCACTCATACTGCGGCCTCCTTCTCACCCACTATAACATGTATGCCTGCATATCATTTAGAAGGTAAATTATATGGTTTCGGATTTCTGATCCAGCCATTCGTCAAAACTCTTTTTTGAAATACGATACTTGTTTCCAATCTGGATCCAGCGGAATTCATTTTTCTTCAACAGCTCATATACAGTCGGTCTGCTGATTCCAAGCATTTCCTGTACTTCCTTTACGGTATAGCATCTTTTTTCTGCAATATTCTCTGCTGTCATTCCCATTATGCAATCCCTCCCGGCTGTCCATCCATGAATCTCTTTACCTGCTTTTTCATACGAACTTTTATTTTCTGCATCTGCTGTCTCGCTGATTCATATGTAATTCCCTGATCCTCTGCAATATCCGAAATTGTCTTTTCTTTCTGCAGATACTTGGTAAATGTCTCCTTTTCTGTACCCAGAATCCCAAGCTGACTGTTAAACAGGTTATAGTCTTTCCTCATATCCCTGAGAATGTATGCATCCCTGATATATACTTCTGCCTGGTCCACTCCGTCCAGTACGTTACCTGAAAAATCACAGTTGATCAGTGCTTCCCTTGTAATAACATTGTTGATTGCTTTTCTTGCGGTGGGATCACTGGTCATTCCTCCGGTCTGGACTCTTACTCCAAGATCTCCAGCTGACTGCCGGTGGCTGCTTTCCTTTTCACATTCGATCATGTAACGAAGCCCGTCTGTATAGCCGTCCACGATGCCAATGAATTTTGTATAGTTTTTGATAATGATATCTATGCGCTTCTCTGATGTAGCTCCTGTATATACTCTGATAAGGTTCTTTTCTGTCATTGCTGTACTCCTTTTATTTCTGCATGTCATGAGCTTTCGTACGTTTACTCTTCTTTACAGATATTATTGTAGATAACCACGGAGTAAAAATCGTTCCCCAAACAATAGACAAAAGTCTATTCAGAATGTACTTTTATCCAAGAAGTGCCAGTGCCTGAATCTGTTTCAGTGCAACTTCTCTCATCTGGTCATTTTTCAGCTCCAGCAGCGCATCCATTATTCTGGCCTCCAGTGCCTCTGCCTTTTTCCCTTCCAGCAGATATGATCCACTGCAATTCAGGGCTTTTGCTATTTCCAGAACAATGCTGCTTTTAATGTCTATATGGTCATTCTCATATGCTGATATCGTAGCTTTCTTAGTGCACAGGATTTCTGCCAGCTGCTCCTGCGACATTCCTGCTGCTTTTCTCATTTCCCTGATTCTTGTTCCCATTGTATTTTCTGCATATGTATTTCTCATTCTTTTCTCCGTTTCCGGAGCCCAAACGGAAATACAACATGTCTTATGATGGAACAGAAAAAGAGCCTGCAAAACGCATTAAAATAAAACGATCTCTCGTTATATTTCCGTTTTGCAGGCTCCTTATAGTCTTCTGCTATATTCAGCTCGTTTACAAACTCTTGCGCAGTGGGATCATCTTTAAGGATTCTCGGCATTACCGAAATCATGGTTCCGGCTCCTCTGTCCAGTCTGATGGTCCGCCCACTGGCTCATTTTATTCAGTTATCTATTACTCGTGCAGTATTTTCATACTGCTTATATTATTCAAACCTGATTTTTTCTGCGATCCCGGATTGTCTTAAGTTCCCCTGATTTCAGATCCGCAATCGTAACCGTCCGGCATTTCGGACAAATGATATTCAATGATATTACTTCTTTACATGTTGCCAAAAACTTTCCGCAGCCTGAACAATGAATCATTCTGTGTTCATTATCTCGTTTATCATTTCTCATTTTCATCCTAATAGTCGGGTTTTTCACTACTCCCCTATAAATATTACGATTCCCCCGTCTATTCTCCTTTCTCTGTGTTGTACAATATCCTGAGTACATATCTGGCCATTCTCTCAAAAAAATCGCGTTTTTCCTTCCAGGGCATATTTACAACATATCTGTCTATGTCAATCTGCTCTCTCTTTCCGGTTACTATGTATCGCACATCAAAATGAAAAGACTCTTCCAGTATTGACAGTTTCTCACATGAAATTGCAGAATCTCCATATTCGTATCTCTGATACTGCTTTGTGCATATACCAAGAGCATCCGCAACATCATCCTGAGACAGTGCATTCTCTTTTCGTATCTTTCTCAGACGTTTACCCATATTCTTTTGATATTCCTGGCATTTATCGTTATCGTTCGACATATTACTCCTTCCATTTCATCCATAATAGAATACTATTTTCTTCTATAAATCAGAACCGAGTAATATGTGGAAGATTTTGGACATTTTAGCGTGATTTTTTCCAGATAAAACCAGACTTCCAACACATATCAGTATCTTTATTTTATTTTCATAAAGGACAGATTATGGGGATATTTTCCTGTATTCTGTACTTTTTCTGCATGTTATTGCTATATTGCTCTTTTCCGCTGCCTTAACGCCTCCATATCCGTAGAGTATCTGCTGGCTTTTTCCTGATCAGGTTCCTTTCCACGGCAGTTCTCAAATATCTTCATATAAATTTCATCCACCACCCCTACGATTTCTTTCTTGCATCTCACACATGTAATCTCAACACTGCAATTCCCTGCCACCTTAAACAACTGCTTTCCGCAGGACGGGCAGCTCACATATCTCATCTTAACTCTCTCAGTCATCATCAAAGTCCTCCTGACATTGTACAATTTACGTACCATTCAACGGATAAGGGAAATGAAAACCATTGATGATTGTATACTCTGGATAAATGAGTTCCGATGTGCCGAAGTCCGCACCATTCATCCTGTGACCTTCTTGCTGATCTTTTCGACTAGTATAACACCATTAAAAAACTATCTCTCCTCCATAAACCACATATTGTTGTCCTCATAGAAAAGATGGCTCTCTTTTCCGTCAACAATACAGGTATAACGTATTCCGGCTCCGCCTGCTTTCAGGCTTGCCGCTCTTCTTACATCTGTTACTTTCTGAATCTCATATACATGGCCATCCTTCCAGATAAAGCTCCTTGGCAGAAGCCTTCCGTCATTTGTAAATTCAGCCATGACATTTACATATACCTTGCTGCTTTCCATAATAGTTCAATCCCTCCTGTCTATCCAAAGTACCCATGCGGATGTACCGTATGATCAGACTTTGCATCACACGCTGACAGTATTCTGTCACGGTACATAAGCCCTCTCTGGACACTGTAAAATCCAAATCTTTTGCGGATAATATCAACCGTCTCATCCATTTTCATCTGTTTTTCTCTTGCCTGAGGATCCATGAACATGTCCAGCTGCTCCCAGAAATAATCTGTCACAAGATCCGTTCCACGTATTCCTATGCTCCGTAGTGGCTTTTGAAAGAACTCTGGCCGGCTGCTTTTCAGTTCCTTATCATCCGCCGGTAGTCTGTAGTTGTCTTTGTATAACCTGTATCCAGCCTCTGCAATCTCTTTGGTGATATTGCTCGCATTCTGTAACTTTACCTGTTTTGAAAAATGGAACAGTTCTTTGTCGCGGACACTGATCTCAACAGTCCGGCACCGAAACCCATTCTCCCGGAGTCTTGCCGCTACACTTTCTGCCAAAATGTATAACACAATCTTGACATCTTCATCTGTTTCCATATCCCTGGGCGTTGTTGTACTGTTGCCTACAGACTTGACCGGAGCTGATGTATTTTCCAGCTTTACCGGAGATTCATCATATCCATTAGCAAAAGCCCACAGGATACTTCCCATCTTGCCAAGTTTTCTGACCAACAGCGTTTCATTAGATTTTGCCAGATCCCCGATGGTCCGGATTCCCATGCTATATAACTTTTTATTCGTTGCATTTCCCACATATAACAGATCAGAAACTGGAAGGCACCAGGCTTTTCTCTGAAACTCATCCTCATACATAGTAGTAATGGCATCCGGTTTCCTGTAATCCGAACCAAGTTTTGCAAAAATCTTGTTAAACGACACACCCACGCTCACCGTAATGCCAAGTTCTTTTTTCATCCTGCTGCTGATTTCCTGTGCAATGTGAAATCCGTCTCCCTTGAGAGTTGCGCTGTCTGTCACGTCCAGCCATGACTCATCAATTCCGTATGGTTCCCTCTTATCTGTATAGTCAGCATAAATTTCCTGTGCCATTCTGGAAAATCTGAGATACAGGTCCATCCTTGGGGGAAGAAATGTTATGTCCGGGCATACCTGTTTTGCCTGCCATAATGCCATTCCGGTTTTTACACCATATCTCTTGGCTGTATAATCAGCGGTCAGCACAATTCCATGTCTCGCCTCAGGATCACCGCCTACTGCTACAGGCTTTCCCCGAAGCTCCGGATGATGCAGAAGCTCTACCGATGCATAAAAACAGTTACAATCACTATGCAGTATTGTCCGGTTCACTGAATCACCTTCTTTCCTGCTGCCGGATGATATGCCATCCGTCTACATGGCATAATATAATACTTTTCTAGTTGCTAATCAACGGTAATATTTTGCATATTATCAATATGGCTGATATTATGTATTGATTTTTAGGGATTCTTATGCTAATCTTGATATATCCCAATAGGGAGATCATACCTGATATGATTACTTAGAAAGGCATAATACTATGAAAGATTTAGGAAAGACCATTGCTAAATACAGAAAAGAACATAAGCTGAACCAGAGCCAGCTTGCAAAAGAACTGGAAAACTATGACATCTATGTAAAGCAGAATTCAATCAGCGCCTGGGAGCTTGGCACAGCAACACCAAATGCCAGACAATTTCTCGCCTTATGTGAAATTCTTGAAATATACGATATCTATACGGATTTTATTGGTCAAAGTCCCCTTAACCCATTCCGAAACCTGAATGAAACGGGAATGAACAAGGTGCTTGAATATATCCGCGATCTGGAAAGCACCGGCAACTATAAACCGGCAGAGATCATTCCTATCCATGTGATCAGGGAAAGAAAAGTTTTTTACAACACCGTTTCCGCTGGTACCGGCTCTTTTCTTGATGGTGACGAATATGAGATATTCTCCTCTCCTGACATTCCGGAGACTGCCACGTTTGGCGTATATGTAGATGGTGACAGTATGGAGCCTAGATATCATAATAAGGATCTCATCTGGATTGAACAGACAGCATGCCTTGATGATGGCGAAATAGGTATCTTCTATCTTGATGGAAACGCATATGTGAAGAAATTTCAGAATAACAGACTCGGAACCTACCTCATATCACTGAATAAAAAATATGATCCGATTCCGGTTACAGAGAACAGTTCCTTCAAAATATTCGGCCGTGTTCTTTCATAAGTCCTTTTTTTGGGACACTTAAAACTGTAGGATTATTATAGTGGAACAGACCTGAACAATTCTGAATTTGGAGGTGCATATATATGAATACTGATATGGATATAGACATAAACACCATGACAGACACAATTACTTGCAGACTTGTTGAAGCGAGGACAGATCTTGGCATTACACAGAAAGAACTTGCATCAGCAACCGGCATCAGTCTGAAAACTATTGCCAATATCGAGTCAAAACAGCATATTCCTTCTCTGCTATACGCCATGAGAATTGCAGATTTTTTTCACAAACCGGTAACAAGCCTGTTCTGCTATCATCCTGGTGTTCAGCAGACTCCATCTAAAGGAGATGATCTGAATGAATAATAAAAAAATATTAGATTTCCAGACAATCGCTGTTGATTTTGATGGCACTCTCTGCTACAGCAAATGGCCGGAGCTTGGTCAGCCAAACCAGGCACTAATCGAATATCTCCAGGAATGGAAACGTAATGGCAATAAACTCATTCTCTGGACTTGCCGTGCGGGGGAAGCCCTGTCAAAAGCTGTCGAATGGTGCCGGGAACAGAATTATTTTGAATTTGATGCAGTTAATGACAATCTTCCGGAAATCATCGAATTCTATGGACACAACAGCCGGAAGATTTCCTGTGATTACTATATCGACGACCGGATGCTGCTTCCGGAAAACGCAAAGGCATAGAACCCGTAATGGGGCTATGCCTTTGTGCTTATTCTGGCATTCATTTTTAGTTAGTGCGGGTTATTTACCTAATACAGTTTTTCTCATAATAAAAATCTGTTAGTTAAACTTTTTCAAATTTTGCTACTTCATCCGATAAATCTTCCGAAAGGTTCTTATTTTCGTCCGCCTGCACTGTAATTGCTGAAATTGCTGTTACAAGTTGTGATATCTCTTGTGCTACGTTTGTAACACCTTTTGCAGATTCTTCAATCGCTATAGAAATGTTATTGATACCTTCATTCATATCATTCATTGTACCTAAGCTATCTTTTGACTTAACTGCAAACTCGTTAAATGTATTACTTGCCTGATCAGAATCAGCATCATAATTTCCAATAATTTTTACAAATTTGTCATAATCAAGTGCTACCTTTTCATCTACAAAACGAATCATTTCCGTTGCATTTCCAGACAGATTGTTTACTGCCTCAATAACTTTTCCACTGATTTCCTGAATATTGTTTGCTGTCTCACGTGAACTATCTGCAAGCTGTCTGATTTCATCTGCAACAACGGCAAAGCCCCTGCCTGCTTCCCCTGCTCTTGCTGCTTCAATCGATGCATTAAGTGCTAGAAGATTTGTCTGTGCTGCGATATTTAAGATATTTTCTGTAAGTTTTGCAATTTCATTTACAGACTTAGATGCTTCTACTGCCTCCGCGACATCCTTTTGAATGCCATCAAATGTTTCTACTGTTTTTTCTTTTGATGCAATCGCTTCTTTATAGCTATTTTCTGCAGTAAGCTTCACTTCATGCAACTTCATTGCAGAGTTCTTAGCATCCTCATTCATGCCTGCCATTTTCTCTAGCAGATTATTACATCCTTGGGCTAAATTATATAGAGAAGCAGATACCTCTTCCATGGATGCTGCAAGTTCTTCCGATGTTGCACTCACATTGGATGCACTCATATTTGAAGATTCCGCCTCATTTTGTACAAGATAGGAAGATTTTTTCATATCTTTTGATACACTCTGAATCTTTACCATAAGATTTTGTAATGTTTCAATAAAATGGTTGACACCATTTGCAAGCTGACCAATTTCATCACTGGTTTCATCAAATACTCTTAACGTAAGATTACCCTGTCCTGATTCTATACCTAAAATGATATCATCCAAATCATTCTTTGCTCTTTTTGCTGGACGAACAATGGACTTATTAATAACAATCGAAAGAAGTACGATTACAATAATATTAGCTACCACAAGTGCAAGATCAAAAATGATGCTTCCATTTATTCTGTAGTTGCTATGTCTGATGGCTTCTGCCACTTCTCCTTTTGCTGTTTCAAAAACCGCGGTATCATTATTTTTCACTGCTTCTTCATATTGTTCAAACTGTTCTATAAGCACATTATTCTTTTCTCGAATAGCTTGTAATGCCATTAAATTCAAGACTGTAATCAAAACTGCAAAAAAGCCTACAGACACTAACATTGTTACTAACTTTTTTCCCAAGTTCTTTCTCTTTTTCATGTTTATTTTTCTTCTTTCTGCGAAAAGCACCAATGCGTTATGTTTTGGAATTTTTTACCCCACCCCACAAAATTTTGTCAATACTTTATTCTCTTGATAGAAAATTTTAATCTTTACTCTGATGAGGATGGCGTGAAACACATCCGTATCAAATCCAGACCTAATAAATGGCATGAGAATGACTGCCCTTTCTGTCACAAGTCATGTCCTGCTTATGACAAACATTCCAGCAGACCAACCACTTGGAGGGGGCTGGACTGGGGTGGTATTCTGGTCGAAGTTGAATACCAGACGCATCGTATCATCTGCCTTGAACATGGGGTATATGTTGCCGAAGTTCCATGGGCATATCCAGGTAGTAGATTTACCAAGGATTTCGACCTTACCGTTGCATGGTTTGCATCCTATCTTCCAAGAAGTACCACATCATACTTCATGAGAGTGGACTGGGAAACTGTAGGCCGCTGTGTCAATCGTGCTCTTCACGATTTAGAACCGGAGCGCTCAAGAAGACTTGATGGTCTGGTTAATATCGGCATTGACAAAATCAGTTACAAAAAGGGTCACAAGTAGACAATTTGTAGACACTTGCTTCTATCGCCCATTTTCTCAATATCTGTCATTCAAAATCCAAAGTAGCCAGAAAGTGAATACATTAAATTTATTGACATGGAGATAATAATAGCATATAATTAAAGTACGTAAAACCATACGTTTTTATGTACGGAAAGGAGTGTTTTATATGTTAGCAGTAAAGAGCATGGATGTTAGAGATAATTTCAAGAGTTTATGTGATAAGGTTTTTAATGGTGAAACATTAATTATATCAAGACCCAAGAACGAAAATATTGTTATGCTTTCCGAAGCTGAATACAACGAAATGATGAAAGCCAAGCGAAACGCTGAGTATCTTGCTATGCTTGATAAATCTATGGCAGAGGCTGAGGCAGGTGGTTTTGTTACTAAGTCCATTGAAGAATTGGAGGCATACGAATAAATGAATATAGTATTTACTCCTACTGCTTGGGAGCAATACACCGAATGGCAGAGGGAAGATAAAAAAATGGTTAAGCGGATCAATGAGCTTATTAAGGATATTGACCGCAATGGGCTTTTAACCGGAATTGGTAAGCCAGAACCATTAAAGCACCGAAAAGCATGTAGCAGACGCATTACCGATGAGCATAGATTAATTTACTATATGGATAACATCCAAAATCTGATTATATACTCATGTAAATATCATTATGAAGATTAGCACTTTAAACGGTGCTAATTTTTTTACAATTTCTAAAGGTTCGCATATTTTCATTAGTGGACCTGCTTTGCACTGTCTCCGCAAAGTTCTCCGATCACATCAATACTTCTCTTTCCTGTATTGTGGTCAACTTGACCACAATTCTTTCTGCCTGCTTTCTTTTTAATGGCATCATATTTCATCTTGTAGGCATATGCTTTTTCACTTGGTGTAATCTGCTCTCTCTGTAAATTGGAATCCACCATAGTTACTACAGCTTCATCATCCTGCATCATGCGGATAATCACAGGAATTTTCTTAATAGCCCAGTCGCTCTGCTGCATATTTCCTTCTGTGACTTGAAATAATTTCATAGTAACCTTCTTTCCTCGGCCGGACGATCAATGGATTAAGAACTCCATATTTCTTAATACTGTCCTGTAGTTCAATCATCTGACTGTCACCGATCACCTTGAATGGATGATTCATAAAAGTTCTTAAACGTTCCATTTCAATTTCAACTACTTTTTCATCCGAATGTCTGATATCCGTCTTTTCTGTCAATGACACTTCCTCCTTTTCCCTGAACGAAAAAAATCGCCCTGACTAGAATTTTTAATCTAATCTGAGCGATACTTCGTCAGGCCTGTTTTCTTCAAGCAAGAAAACCATTTTTACGTTCATTGACAACCTAAATCTTATCCTACACTTTAGTTATCTCCATTGGGTGCTTGAATAGATTTAGTTCTCGGTGCCCGTTTTGTCTTTTCGGTGCTCCAATTACTCATTTTTATATTTTTTCGGTGCTCGCAAGCCCCATAAAATAAAAAATGCAACAATGAATTTTTACGATCATTGTTGCAAAAATCGATGTTCCCGGCGGGAATTGAACCCACAACTAGCGCTTAGGAGTTCAAGCCCCCGTTGGAAACCTATATTATTTTGAGTTAAGATAAGTCAATGAAATCATTGATTTTTCTACCCTTCCTGTAAATCCATGTCAAAATAAGAAAACTGAAAATCATCTAAGTTAAGCACCTCTCGCTGACAAATGAGTGACATTGTCACCCTGAGGGTTCAACCATTCCGTTCCTGCGAATTCATATTTATGGCTACC
>ENA-OPNJ01000906-OPNJ01000906.1-human-gut-metagenome-genome-assembly--contig:-NODE-906-length-12788-cov-1.309040_pt1 | contig 12788 bp, 4 predicted proteins | sample MGYA00241535_ERZ501767 | MGnify/ENA primary metagenome ERZ501767 (study PRJEB25962, sample SAMEA2042564) | human gut metagenome | biome: human gut; feature: human-associated habitat; material: faeces...
AAATCAGTAACCAATACTCCGTCCTTAGCTACAAATTCTTCATAACTACTATAACCAGTATCAAACCATTCGTCTTGAAGTATATTAGGTATCTTAGCTTGTAACTTGCCGTCTACAACTCTAAATAGATTAGATTCACCACGAATAGCTGAATTAACAACATTACGAGTAAGTAAAGCATATACTTCTTGCAACATTTTACTAAAATTACCATGATTATTAGTAGGAACAAAACCATTAGGCATACGAGCCATAAGTCTTCTAGGTTTAAGTTCACCAGGAATAGAGAAAGCTACATTTCTATCTTTAAGATTAAAATAAATAGTTGGCGCAACTCTATTAATAGGTATTAAAGCATGACCTCTTACTTCATAACCGTACAGTACTTTCTGTTTACCTATATATTTAGATACTTCTTCTAATAGTTGAGTATGAAGATTTTCATTGCCTTGTAGAGTAGCATCTAATAAAGAATGAAGTAGTTTATCTAATCCTTCGTTAAACCTCTTAGTATATTCAGTAGCACCAGTTTCACTATTACTCATAGTATTCTCACGACTAGGAACTGCAATAAGTCTTCCTTCTGAATCTTTAATAGTCATACCTACTACATTTCTAGGAATACGACTAGCCGCAATAATAGTATTGGTTTTAATATCAGCTACTCCGCCGTCAACTCCTACTACTAAACGATAACCGTCAGTTGCTTCACTAGTAGTAACATCTCCAAACTTACGATATATAGGATTACCTTGTTTATCTTTAGCATAAATAACACTACCTGAACTTGTACGTCCAACAACTAGACGTTTCTTTTTAGACTTAGTTTTACTAATAGAGGACTTTAAGTTATTAATGTCCGTATAAGACTTCTTGAGTTTATTCATCCAATTAGTTAACGAATCGTTAACAATGGTACTAAAATCAGACTGATTAACATTAAGAGCATTATTAAAGAATATAATACTATTAAGATGTCTAATCCTATCTAATAGATTAGTTTGAGTATCACCGAATAAACTAGTTAGATTCTTCCAGTTCTCATTCTCTTGTAAAGCATTAAGCTGATGTCCGAATGTTCCTTCAACTTCAGGGTTATTACGAACACGATACAAACGACGTATATTATTAAGCAGTTGTACAAATTCTTTAGCACTTTCATCTTCATTACTAATAATAGATTGAAGTTGAGTTATGAAATCTATACTGCCATCTTTAACAGTATATCTCCAACCTTGATTCATAACTTCAACATTGCCGTTATTATAACCAATCTTAGGAAACTCTCCTATTTTAATTCCGCGAGACTTAACTATAAGATTATTATTCTCATCTAATTCTACACTAACTGTATCATTAGATTTAAGTTGTCCAATACGAGAATAAACTTTACTATCGCTTAGATTAACTAAATTAAAGAAATAACCATTATCTTTAGCTCGTTGTTTATCTTCTGCAATAGCATTTTCTAATGTCTTACTTGCAGACTGTATAATATCAGAAGGCGTCTTAACTTCTGTATCAACATTAACTATCTTACCGTTTACTATTTGACGATTAGCTAGAACTTTAATATCGTTATATAGATTAATAGCTCTAGGATTAAGTTGTTGTAGATATATCATCATATCATTAAGACTAGTAAAAGTCTTACCTTCTACTTCATTACCTTGTATCTGATTATACAAGTCTATGATAAGATTGATTTCTTCTATACGTTGACGCTGACCTTCCAAATCATTATCAGATATGGATGATTCAAGAACTGTATTATCAGTTCCAGTATCTTCTTTCTTGGAAGTATCTACAACAGTAATATCTCCAATAGCAATAGCTGCATTAAGTTCTTCAATAGTGACATCAGCAATTATATTGCCTTTAGCATCTAATCCGTCAATACTTACATTTCCGAACCTACTAATACGAATATCAATATCATTAACTTTAACTGGTTTTCGAGATACGTCACTAAGACTTGCAAAAGGATTTACTATCGTAAATTCAAGATTACCTATATTAGACTTATTTACAATACCTGAATTAGATTGAGATACTACTTTGTCTAACGTTTCCTTTAATTTCTTCTCTTTTGCAGTCTTTGGTTTAGGTCTAGGCTTAGGCTTAACTTCTAGTTCTTCTTGAGTCGTCGCTCCTCCCTTCCCCCATAGAGGAGGTTTCTTGCTGATTCTCCGGCTGTCTTTGCTGTACTTCATTCTGTATAGCTAACTTATTTCTTCTCTTAGTAATAGCTTCTCTTAGATTACTTATTTCATTCTTACCATTCTCTGAATTAGTTAAAATACTAACAGCATTAGATAAACTTTTATTTCTAGTATTCTGACTTTCTTCATCAGTAAACGCATTATCTAGTGCTTTCTCAAGATTACCAAGCTCTTCTTCATTAGCCATATTAACAAAGTCATTAAGATTCTTCTTTGCTGATTTAACTAGATTCTTAGCTGCATCTTCTAATTCTTTCTTACGAGTATCTTCAAATTCCTTAGCTTGTTCATTAGTAGTAATAATACGAGAACGATAATTATCTCTACGAATTTCATCAAGAAGTATCTGTCCCATATTATCCATATACTCTGAATTAATATTACGAACTTGTTTAGCAAGAGTACCAAGACTAAAGTCTTTACCTGCCTGTTTAAACAGAGCCACATCATTTTCATCAAGTTCTTCTATTTGTTTCTTGATTAAGTTATTCTGTTCTTCGCTACCTTCTATTCCTAATGCAATATTCTCTACACTACGAACATTATCTAGGAACAAACTTTCCATAGGACTTAAACCTCTTCGTAAGTCTGTAACCTTAGATTCGATTACTCGTGATAAATCAAGATATTGACTAGCTTGCGCTCTATCTAAAGGATTGTTACTATTCTTTAGACTATTATAAGTAGACATTACTTCTCTACGATACTGTTCTAATATACCTAACTGCATACGATTCTTAGCCATTGGGTCAAGAACTTCATTAATAGCCGGTATGCTATTCTCTAATTGAGATTGAATAGTATTAAGTCTTTCTACTCGTTTATTTAATAAGTCCGCTTCTTGTGCATTAACTATATTCTCTGATATAGCAACATCTAGTAAAGCATCATCAATATTAGAACTTCGTAATGCAGTAGAATAATTAACGTATCTATCAAGAACAGTACGCATAGTTTTCTTTAATTCTTGTGTATCTCTATCGTATTCAGTATCATCTACAAGACCTGAATCAACTAGTTTCTTCTTTAGTCTAGAGTCTTCAATATAATTTTCAAGTAGTTCATAATTACCTGAACGAATAGCATTTAAAGTAAGAGTAGTAGTAAACTTCTCTTTAGCCGCTGCCCGCAAATCTTCTTGTTCTTCAGGGCTAACCTTAGTATAACGAGTAGTACCAACTGTTGGGTCTTGACTAACAGTACCGTCATCTAAATAAGTAATAGGATTACCATTAGCATCACGTTCTATTTGATATGGATTTTCACCATTATCAATAATCTGCATCTGACGAGCATACTCATTGAATACCTGTTCACGACCATTTATTTCAGCAATACGTTGTTTCTCTTCTATATTACCACCTTTACGATTATTAATGGCCGACATAGTACCACCAAAAGTAATACCGCCAATAACTCCCCAAAGTGCAGCATTGTATAATTGAGGATTCTGCAAGTACTTCTCTATTCTATCCATAGAAACAGCACCATTATATTGTCCAGCTTGACCTAATAGGTAACGACCATATAAAGTACCTTCTTCTTGACCTATAAAGTTAATAGCTTCTTCAATACCTTCGGTTAATTCAGATAATAGTAGATTCTCACTAGAATTAACAAAGCGATTTATTTTACCTGCAAAATCTTTAATAGTACCTTTTGCCGCTTGACCTAAAGTTTGACTAGCAGATTCAACACCAGTAGAAGCTATTCTATCGAGAGCTTGATTCTGTGAATAACGAATACGTGGAGTAATAGCACGATTTACTTGTCCTATTGCTTTATTAACAGCACGTAACTGCATGAAATCAAAGAATACGTTACCTGCGTTATAACCAAAGTTACGCATAGCTGCCTTATCTGCAACTATAAGAGCAGCTTCTTCTTTAGTTCTTTCTTTAGCTTCACTTGCAATATCAGGATTGTTATCTAACCAATTCTGAAACTCTTCATCAGACATTCCAGTAAACAGAGACAATGCTTCGCCTTCTATTTGTTCTGCAACACCACGAGCTTCTTGATAGTTTTCACCTAAACGCATACCAATAGCTGTAATACCGTCATTAGCTAATATCTTTAATCTATTAGCACGATATACATTATCTAATTTAGTAGCCTTCTTTGCCCAATTCATTGCACGACTTACTTTAGAACTACTACGTCCTAATGCTGCAACTCCTTTACCAACAGCTCCAACTCCTTTAGTTAAAAGAGTGCCAGGAATCATTAAAGATAGAGAACTAGCAATACTAGGAACCTGACTAAAGAACCAACCTGAAAAGTCATTCATATCAAATGCTTTATTAGGGTTCTCACGATATATAGGAAATAAATCGTCACGAACATAATCAGATATAGTATCGCCAGCTCTTGTAATAAAGTTACTAAAAGGTTTATCATCTAGTATTCCAGCAGTGGCTATATCTATTAGCATACCCATACCTCCAACAGTATCACCAATAACAGTACCAATAGTTTGTCCTAAAGCATTACCTGCCTGTTTCCAAGCTGATTGATTCTTAGCACGTAGAGTTTCTAATTCTTCTCTACTTTGATACCTATTAGGTTCAGCACCATACTTAGCTAATGAATGATAATCTTCCTCTGTACCAGTAAATACTTCTTTACCTGTAAGATTACGAAACATAAAATCACCTTGTGCAGCAACATCAGGTTTATATTTAGTAACAGTAGGAACATCATTAGCCATATTAACAGAATTAGCCCCACTAGTTAGTGGAGCTTTTTCTACTGATATATTATCAAACATGTTTGGCATACGCTTACTTCATTAAGTCGTTCATTTGATTAAGTATAACTTGACTAGGAGTTTCACCTGTAAGACTAGAGTACATTCGATTAAAGAATTGAAATACTTGTCTCTTAGTATCTATATCTAATTCATTTAGATTACCAGTAGCACCTGCCATTATCATAGCCTTCTGCATAAGCGGACGAGCAATCACTTGTTGCTCTTCTATGGGGGAATTTGCAATAGAACCATTTCTAGCACTAATCAAATCTATATCTTCTTTAACAGGAGCAAGAACAGCATTAGCTTGATTGTTTTGAAGCATACGTTCAAATAACTCACTTTCAGTAATTTTAATTACAGGAGAATCACTAGCATCGAGTATTTGATACAGGTTGCCATCAGTAACAGCTGAATAACTACCGTCTCCAAATTCACTATCTGATAAACGATAACCTCTTTTAAGAGCGTTATTGTACTTAATAGAATTGAGAGTGTCCCATGCTTTAACAGCAGGCAAAGATTTAAATCTCTCTATCTCATCATTAAGTACAGCACCTGTAATCATATAGTCTCCGGCTACTGCGTTCTGTATTCTATCTTCCATATCAGAATCAGGATTCTTACCAACATTCTTACCTGTCTTTACAGTATAAGGAATATTTAAGAATATACCATATTCACCAGTAGAAGCAGAACTACACCAACCGTTATTAATATTCTTCTTCTTAATTTGTGCTTGAATAGTTTGCATGATAGCATCTCTATCTCTACTATCTTCAACAACTTCAAGAACTCCTTCTTCATTACGTTTCTTAATAACTATACTTCCTGGATTAGCAATACTAACCATATTCATAACCCGTTCATTATAGTCTTTTAGTTGTTCAGATTCAAAGCCCTGACCTAAAGCAACAACATGAGGCGGTAAGTCAAATACTGCTAAGTCTACATAAGTAGGAGGAAGAGTTTTAGATACTCTTTCAGTCGCAGCATTAGATATTTGTGCAGCTTTCTCATATACATAGGCTATTGAGTTTTTATCACTTCCGGCAGTTGTTATCTCTCCACGACCAAGTGCTCTAAAGCCAGCCATAAATGCAGTGACTTTACTACCATAATATTTATTACCATGATAGACTTCATCAGCCCTAGTAAATGATTTAGGTTCTACACCTTCATTAGTAAATCCAATAGGATTAACTTTTAATACTTCACTTATTTCAGGAGCTAAACGAGTATAAGCATCTTTACTAATACGAATATATTCTTTATCCCCTATTTTAGAGAATGATACATCTTGTCTAGTAAGACCCATATCAACTCTTAGTTTAGATATAATAGCAGCCTTACTAGCTTCGTTAATAGGATTAACAAGAACTGTATCGAAACTATTACCTTGCGAATCTGTGAATAACTTATTCATTCTATTAGCATATTCACGTTGCATAGGATTATTAGTATCTGCCATATTTCCATTACTAAGTCTCTTACCTAAGAAATCAGATGCAAACTGTTCATCTTGTGTAAGATGTCCTTTCATAGCATCTAATCTATTATTAGCGTTATTAATACCACTATAATAATTATATGCTTCATCCAATGCTTGCTTCTTAGCTGTATCAGACAGATTGCTATTATTAGCAATACTTGACCTTAATTGAGCATACGCTTTATCTAATGGAACAGATTTAGATATTCCATAAGTAGCGAACATATTGGCTAATTGACCATTAAGTGTATTTAATTGTGACGCAACCTTAGCAGGAGTATCAGGCTCTACTTTCTCTTTACCACCAATTGTTTGCATAGAAGGCAATAATTCAGGTTCTTTACCTGTCTTAGGTTTAGCAGCAGCTTTACGTGAAGCAGCTAATAGATTAAATCCTAATTCAGGACTAATTCTACTTTCAGTTCTACGATAAGCAGAAGCAGCATATCTAGGAGCAAATAGATTCTCTTCAAATTCTCTCTGCGACATAATAGTTCCGTCAGGCTTAGTAACAAGATTATTCTTATTACCTTTATTAGCTTTCCAAACATTAACTTTATAGTCTTGTTCAAGAGAAGCACGAGCACCAGGAGTTTCATTTAATGCAGCTTCAAATGCAGCACGTATCTTTTCCTTAGATAACTGTTGAATACCACTGGAAGTTTTAAGATAAGGAACATCACCAGCAGCAATATTTCCTCGACCTTCTTTAAGATTACCTTCTGCATCACCCCATACTAACTGTTCGCCTGAACTAGAATCAACACCAACAGTAGACAATACTTTCTGATATAAAGTATTATAATCTATTTGTTCAACAGGACGATAATTAGGTTGGAATTGATTGCCGCCTATTATTTTGCCTGTTTCATCTGTTTTGTCTTGATAATTATATTTGTTCTGTTCCAATGTATAAGCCTTAACATCTCCGTCATAAGCATCACTATTAGTAACTTCATCTTGGAATTTTTTAAACTCTTGTTGATAACGCTCACGACCAATAAGTCCTGGATTACTAGCAACTTCTCCGGCTAATCTTCTTGCAGTAGTCAATGCAGTAGCATAACTACCTTCTTGAGCACTTGCTTCTATTTGAGCATTAACATCTCTCGAATATTTATCGAGCCACTCATTTTCAGCTTCGTTTAATTGCTTATTAGCAAGAAACGTTTTAATCTGATTACTAGTTTCAATAGCAGTATCATGTTTCTGTTGTAGAGTATTTAACGTACTATTGTAAACATCTAAAGGAGCGGCAACCCGCTCCCTCTTTTGATAACCAGCTGTTCTAATATCTATCGGCATAGTTATATTATTTATAGTTAAGCAATCTTTTTCTTACCACCACATCTGAATAGACTACTACGTACTTTACTCAATCTACCTTTATTCTTATCCATCAATTTTAAGAATAATTCCATTTGTTCAGGATTTGCAGACATTATAGCGGCAGTAGCATTTTTTTCTGAACGTCTCTTATCCATACCTAATTGATAATCTCTAACTGCACTAGTAAGACCTTCAATTATATTAGTACGATTATTAGCTCTTGCTTGAATCTTTTCATTTTCTGTTTGAGTAACTGCATTATCATAAGCGTTTAATACTTGATTGTTTGCAGCTTCTACTATTTGACGATTAAGAGCATAACGATTGAGAAGGTCTGTCTCAACATTCTCTTTCATACCTCTTAGTTTATTACGTTCGAGAACTCCACGATTAGCTAAAGATTGAATACGAGCAATCTTTCCTGACGAACTAGAAGTATTAGAATCAATAATTCTAGCCATATTTCTTTCAGAATCTCGACTTTCAGCTAATTGTGGATTTATATTATAAGTAGTTCTCATCCTTGCAGGAATTATAGTTCTAGGTCTAGTAGGAGCTTGAATATTATTAATACTGTTCTTATTAGTAACACCACTTATAATATTACCTAATGCTCCAATACTAGCACTAATAGCTTCTCCACCTATACCGCTCATAAAGTTTCCAAATCTACTAGATTTAGATAATGGACTAGTACTAGAACTAATAGAAGCTCCAACAGGTTTACTTGGAACTACACTATTAGTCTTAACAGAATTCATATTAGCTTTAGTCAAAGCATTAGGAGCAAAACTGCTACTATAATCCTTTTCTAAACCAAAGTTATTATAGTTATCCTTTAATAATCTTGTTCTAGAACCAAGAACTGATTTCTTCAATTCAGGATATTTCTTATATACCTTAGCTCTCACATCAGAACGACCATGAAGTCCAGCTAATCTAAGAGCATCACGAGCATCAGCTTTAGTAGGAATAGGATAACTACGACCACCGCCTGCAAAGTCTTTAGACTTAACACTAGGATAAGGTTTCTTATCTGAACCGTAATCTTTCTTACGAGATAATCCTCCTAGCTTTTTCTTACCAGTTATTGTTCTCATATTTCTTTTCTTTTTAGTACCGTCATCGTTAAGACCATTTCTATCTTTAAATGACTCTTGAGCATTAAATACTTTAGAAGGCTTAACACCTTTCTGAACTAATTCAGCCGGACTATTACCATTAAGTATAGGTTGAGCACTGAATACTTTAAGTTGCTTAGGAGTAACTTGCACTACTTCACCGCCTTCAGCTTCAACACCTGTCTTACCTGCATCAATAACAATACCTCCAGTATTGTGTTTACGTCCTTTAAGAAGAAACGAATCTTTCTTAATAGGAATAGCAGTACCACCCTCGACAATACGTAATTCAGTTCCTTTATGGGGGAAGGTTCGTACTTTCCCGCCCTTAGATAAGTATTGGCTTAAGAACTGTGACCTCTCTTCTTCGGACATCATGTTCTCATTTTGAGCACTGGCTAAAGCCTGATTGTCTTGTAGGTTTTGAAGACGCTCTTGTCTTAACCTTTCGGCTTGTTCAGCTTTCTTCTTCTTACGATTGCCTATGATACCACTAACAATACTAGTACCAACAGAAATCGCAGTACCTATAAATGCTTTAGGTCTTTGTTCATTAATACGTTTCATTATTCTCTATATTTATTAACATAACATTCAATCTTCTTAATCTCTATCTTAGCTGTTCCGTCATTAATTACAAAACGCACACCTAGATATTTACCATTAATAAGATTGGATTTAAATGGTTCGTAATTCTTATCAACATCAACAGTCAATTTACCAGTAAGTCTATCTATTGGATAATTAGTAACTACTTCGTTTAGAACACTACGGAAATAATTATAATTCCATTTACCATGTTCATAATAAGGTTTAGCTGTATCGAAAATATTACGTTCATTAACAGTAATATCTTCAAGTCTACTTATCGAAGTATTACTAAACAATAGTATCTTATTACCTGCAAAGTTAATGTCGTTAGCTTTATATAAGTCATAACTTATGTAGTTAAGTACTTTAATAGTATCGTATTCAAGATTGAATAATACATCGACTACCATAGTATTATTATTGTCTCCTACATAGAAAGGATTCTTATTAGCGGCTATCTCAAAGTCTTTATATTTAAGATAACTCAAAGGCTTTACAAATCCTAATTGACCTATAATATTCTTCTTGTTGAAGGAACTAATATACAAATTAGTTTTTGTATTATAAAATCCTCTACATAAATAAGTATGTACACTTATCCAAGTATTAGTGACGAAATTGTAACTAAGGGTAAAGTCTGAAACATCCCCCATAAAGGAGCAAATCAACCGATTATTCTCCTTATCCATTCCCATTAGTATTTGAGTATTACTAGTTAAATACTCATCTAATATAGACTGTACTCCGTCACCTAAGTCATTTAGATTCTTCTCATCAAATCTATATAACCTCTTCTTACTTCTGTCTAAGAATATATAGCCAGCTTCATTACATACGTATGCTTCAAAATCTTGTAGACCACCATATCCTTTTTCACTAGTAAATACCTCTTGATAATCAATATCAAAAGCATCAGGCATTAACATTTGAACATCTTTGTCTTTAGTATAAAGCGTATTATCTCTATTAAAGATAAACATTGAATGTTCGCAATGAGCTATAAGATAAGTGCCAATACCAATAACGTTAATGATATCACCTTTATTTTCGCTAATTATCTTATAAGCATTAGGTCTAAATATTCGCCATTTATTCTCTACTGATTCATCACTAATAACATCGCTTCTACGAATAGTTTGACAGTATTCTGTAACAAAGTTACTATATAATAATTCATTATAATTAATGAATTTCTTACCTGCATAATCAAGATACATACTACTTATTTCAAATGTATCATTGATAGTAGTAGGTAATAGATGAATCATACGAACATTCTGAACGAAAGAATTATTATCAGTATGAATAGTATAGTATCTTTCATCAGGAGCTGTTTTAATAGTTTTAGCAAATAATGGATATAGCGAATAATAATTAAGAATTATTCTACTTATAGGAGTATTACCTACTCTTTCACTATACCAATGTACTCTAGGGAAATTAGGATAAAGATTAGTATTATCCGTAGCTTTTTTAGGTATTGGGTCAGTAGTATCATAGTATACACCATTACGATTAAATGCATAAACACATGCTGTCATAAAGTAATAATTATAATTATAGATATAATCTTCATAACCATAATCATAAGTATCTTCTGTTGAACCAACATACTTAATATAGCCAAGTGGAATAAGGTCTTTATTCTCCGACATATATAAGTTATCACTTATATTAAGTAATAAGCTATTTACATAACCTCTACCATCTGCAGTATAGAATCCTAACTTTAATGACTTATTCAAAACAAGATTAACAACAGCTTCTCTACCTGCATTATTATCATCTTTGCTATCAGCCATTATAATAGTAGAGCTTTTAACAGCTCTAATATCTCCAAATTCTTCTGAAGGACTAGATTGACTAAAATCAGCATCACTACTATAATAGTCAGTAAACATAGGACCTTTATAAGCATTACCCATAGTATAACGACTACCGGTAATAAATATATTACCAGCACCTGACTTCTTTATAATATCAAATTCAGGATAATAGAAACGAATATTATCAACTTGTTCATTAAATGCAGTATTAAAATCATCATCTCTACGTACAGGAACACCTTCACTAACTAATATAGGTTCTGTCTTTTCATAAGATATAAAATATCCTACGAACTCTTTTCTCATAGGTATGTTGTCAAATAAGAATTCTATCTGATGAATTCCTCTGTAACTAGGATTTCTAGTTCCTCTAAACATACGATTGCCATTATTGTTTTTATAAATAGCAATACCATTAGAATTATATTTAGGAAATATATTACAGAATCTTACATTACTAATGCTATCAAATATATTAACTACATCGTGTGCATTATTAGTATCAATATTACCATATTGACTTTTATAAGCATCAAATTTAGCCTTAATATCAGATATTAGAGTGTCTTCATTTATATTCATTGTTAGTGGTGTATTACCTTTATTAGCTGTACCTAAACTAATAGTCTCTGAATAACTCATAGTATTAGGAATATTAATACCGTCAGTAATATTACCATTAGGATATACATAATGTACAAAGAAGTTATATACACATTGATTAATTGCATACTTAGCACAATCTGAATAAAATTTTGTATCTTCAGGTTTAGTTTCACTATCCGATATCTTAGGAGAAGCAAATCCGAAAGCATAACTAATATAACCTCCTTTAGGACCACTAACACGAAGTTCTTTATACTTACCATTATTATGTAATTCAAGGAACTCGCTACCACTAGAACGAATACCACCTTCGCATATTGCTAATACATTGTCTTTACCAAAAGTAGGAATATCAAGAAGTAAACCGTCATAATTACTAATTCTGTCAAGATTAAACTTCTTATTCTTTTGGAAACAAATATATAAGTTATCTAATACTCCTTCATAGGCTTTAGTACTTTCAGCACTTACTCTATCATAAATAGTATAATTTTCATTACCTGTGTAATCATAAATAGAAACAGTCCTTAGATAATTTATAAATGGAATAACTATCATGAACTCTTTCTCGGCAGTTATAATAGTTTGATTCCCTTCTTCTACTGTTTCTTTAATATAACCAACAGGATAAGCCTTTAAGTCAGTAAATGTTTTAGTAGAACTTAAATCTGCATTAAGACTACTTATAACATTAAAGTCAACAGTATAATTTTCATCAATATTGAAATCGTCATCTGTTGGTTCTCTATCTACTTTCCATTTATATACTGTTTTATGTATTCCTTCAATTTCTTTAATTAAATCTTGTGTAAATTTATTTTCATTGTTGAAATTAACAGATAGATTAGG
>ENA-OPNJ01000923-OPNJ01000923.1-human-gut-metagenome-genome-assembly--contig:-NODE-923-length-12647-cov-3.694886_pt1 | contig 12647 bp, 8 predicted proteins | sample MGYA00241535_ERZ501767 | MGnify/ENA primary metagenome ERZ501767 (study PRJEB25962, sample SAMEA2042564) | human gut metagenome | biome: human gut; feature: human-associated habitat; material: faeces...
TCTAAATTGGTTTATGTATGGGATAGGTCTTGTTCATTCGATCCGGTAGACTACTATACATAAAAGTATAAAGGCGAGATACGACAAGGAGATGCCATGCTTTTGTGTAAGGGGAATCTCTCTTAGCTTATCGCAGACCATGTATAGCTAAGTGTTTTGAGAATAAACAGTCTGTAAAAAACGGAAAGACACCGATTATGGGCCGTATCACCATCAATGGAACCCAAGCCGGTTTCAGTTGTAAGAAAGAAGTGTCCCTCGCTTTGTGGGACGTCAAAACCAACCGGGCCAAAGGCAAGTCCGAGGAGGCCCGTACACTCAATCAGGAGCTTGACAATATCAAGGCGCAAATCACCAGGCACTACCAGTACATCTGCGACCACGACAGTTTTGTTACAGCCAAGAAAGTCTATAACCGCTATGTCGGCTTCTCAGAGGAATGCCACACCCTTATGAACCTTTTCAGGGAACAGCTGGAACCGTATAAAAAGAAAATCGGCATAGAGAAAGCCGAAAGCACCTACTGCGGTCTGGTTGCCGATTACAAGAGTCTCCTGCTTTTCATGAAAAGCAAGAAGAATGCAGAGGATATTGTCATCGAAGAACTTGAGAAATCATTCATCGAGGATTACTACAACTGGATGCTCGGTACATGCGCTTTGGCAAACTCCACTGTCTTCGGGCGTGTCAATACCTTGAAGTGGCTGATGTATATCGCGCAGGAAAAAGGCTGGATACGGGTTCATCCGTTCGCATCATTCGAGTGTATGCCCGAATACAAGAGGCGTTCTTTCCTTTCCGAAGAGGAACTGCAAAGGATAATCCATATAGAACCGAGATACAAACGCCAGCGTGCCATGCGCGACATGTTCCTGTTCATGTGCTTCACCGGTCTTTCCTATGTGGACTTGAAAGCCATAACATACGATAATATCCATACCGACTCCGACGGCGGTACATGGCTGATGGGCAACCGTATAAAAACGGGAGTGGCGTATGTCGTAAAATTATTGCCCATTGCTATCGAACTGATTGAAAAATATAGGGGTACGGATGAAAAGAAAGACTCCCCGAATGTGTCTTTCCGGTAGGTGAATACAATGCCATGCGGCTCAGTCTTGGAATCATAGGCAGGAAATGCAACTCCGGGGCGAGGTCACCCCGCACATCGGACGCCACGCATTTGCCGTTCTGGCCATACTCAAGGGGATGCTGCTGGAAACTCTTCAGAAAGTGTTTGGGCATAAGTCCATCACATACGTCCTGCGCATCCATTCACTTGTCCGGCGCAGGCGGGGCAATCTTTTTCTGGAAGTCGCCCATCTGTACGACCAGCGTGCTGACCAGCTTTCTCAACTCCTAATACGCGCTTGTTTCAATAATTGTCAGTTCCATACTAAAATTCTTTTTAAGATTCTGAATATGCGACAAAGTAACGCACATCCTATATCCTTTCCAAACAGATAATATCAGAGTCTTCCGTTGGCGTGCATTGGCGTATCCAACGTTAAAAGAGAAGGTCCTTCACCTGCATCCATGCGGCAACGGAACTTCCATTCCCTTACTTGTTTTCCATAAATTTATAGGATTAATTTCTGGTGCATGATATTAATAGTCATTATTCTGTCTGCTTTTTTTGCTTGTATAATTGCAGCTAACGGTTATCTATTCCAGAACGCATTGCTATGGAAAATGGCAAGCTGTTTTGGTGCTTTATGGATATTGTGTATGATAATTACCGTCTTCGTTTGTCGTAAACTTGAATGCTCTAATTAAAACAGTACGGTTGTCATGCTTTGTGTGTTTTATTATAAATATTATGAATTATTTGGAATTGATATGTAATATAGATAATTTTGCAGCCGGAAAATGGTTTCGGGAGGTTTACGCCTTCCGAATGAAAAGGGAACCCGGTAAAAATCCGGGACAGTACCCGCTGCTGTGAGTCCACAAAAAACGAACATCGAACTTTTGCCACTGGTGTAATACCGGGAAGGCACGATGACCGGGACGAGTCAGAAGACCTGCCATGACCGGAATGAGATTTACACCTGCGGGATATACGGGTCGTAATCAAATAAGGAATAGCTCATCGGCCATTCAATATTTGAAGACAGACATATTCCCGTTCGTGTAAGTCCGCACGAACGGGATTTTTTTGTGTTTGTTAATAATATGTTTTACATTAAAACGAGTGACCTTTGAAAAGAAAATTACGCTTTCTGGCAGGTGCCTGTCTATTTACCGCAACCGCCTTGTTCTCTGGCTGTAGCTCGGACGATGACTTTTTGATGGAACCGGTTTATTCCGGAACTCCGCAAACCCGTGCTGTGACAAATCCGGACGGTACTTTAACTATCACTTTCGATGATTTCGATCCCGGCATGTTAGCAGGACCTACCTCGGCCGGAGAAAATCTTTATTCGTACCAAGGGTATCCTCAAGTAACCACCATTTACGACAATACTCCGGAAGAATATCTCTTCCTTTCAATGTTTAATACTGTAGGTGGAAGCACAGAGTATTCCAGCGGCGGCATCGCACTTTCCAACTGGAACATCCGCTCCAATCAGTCGGGAAATACCGGAGACTGGTGGTATTCTTATCTAAACCAATGTTCTGTCTATAACACTGCGGTGGAAGCGGAAGGACAGAATAAGGAAGCCGGGCACAGCGGTTCCAATTTCGGTGTCGTTTACGGATATGTGGATGCTTACAATCAGGCATGGATGGCTAAACCGGAATTTTATTTCAATGTTCCCCGGAAATTGGTCGGCCTGTGGATCTGCAACACCTCATACACTTATGGTGTCATTACTTATGGTAATCAGTTCGGTTCTACGGGGGTAGCGACTCCTCTGAAAGAGATGAAAGGGTATTTCCAAGTGAATCTGGAATGTTATGATGCGAATGGCGGTCTGATCCGCACTTACAAACGTCTTTTAGCCGATTATCGTAACGGCCAACAACAGGTTGATCCTATCACGACATGGGATTATTGGGAAATCAATGCCGAAGGGGTGCAAAGTGTGAAATTCAACTTCGAGGGTTCGGATTCGGGAGCATACGGTTTGAATACTCCGGCTTATATCTGTATTGATGATATCACCATACAATAAAAAGAATACAAGGATATCCCTTCTGTCGGGGGTATCCCTGTTATTTTTCTAAAATCCACACATCATGCATCGTTTTCACTATTTTATTATTTCTGCCTGTATGCTGTTCACCTCCTGCAACAAGGATGAAGTCATTACCGAAGAAGTAGGAGGACAACCTATAATAGAACTTGACAGCGAGACCGGTATTTACACGGTCAAGGTCGATCACGAATTGACTATCGCCCCGACATACCAGAATGTTGAAGATGCTCTTTTTGCTTGGACGATAGACGGTACGCTGGTTTCTTCGGGTCCGTCTCTTCAACGTACATGGAATGAATGCGGGGATTTTTATGTCAAACTAAGAGTAGACAATGCGGAAGGCTATGCCGAAGAGGAACTGAAAGTAGAAGTGAAAGAACTCACCCCTCCGGTCATCTCACTGGCACTACCTTCGCAGGGGCTAAAAGTCGTCCGGAATACCGATTACACATTTACTCCCGATATTCAGCATTCGGATGTCGAAGGGTTCAAAATCGAATGGGTACGGGAAGGAAAAATCGTTTCCACCGAGAATACTTATACTTTCAATGAAAAAGAACTCGGTGTTTATACGGTGACAATCAACGCTTCCAATATAGATGGGACAACAACGAAAGACGTAAGCGTAGAGGTCGTGGAAACGATGCCCTACGTTGTCAAATTCCCGACCCCGTCTTACCAGCAAACATCCACGGACAGGTACACTTTTGCCGACCGTCCTGTTTTCCTGCGTCCGTTGTTGGAGTATTTCGACAATCCCCGTTTTGAGTGGAGTGTGGACGGTCAGGTCATGGAAGGAGAAGTGGAACGCATGTTCAAGTTCACGCCGTCCGCACCCGGAGAATACACCGTCTCCTGTACTGTGTCGGAAGACACACCGACGGAAAAAATAAGCAGGAATATCGACAAAGGGAAAACGGCTGTCACTGCCACCGTAAAAGTCGTTTGTGTGGACAAAAAGGAACAAGACGGCTTCCGGGCTTCGGGAAGTTCCAAGCTCTGGAATAAAGTCTATGAATATACCCCAGCTCCCGGCCAATTTATCAACGAGACGAGCACGATAGGTGGTATGACCGGCAACGAAACATCCCCTGAAGCGGCTGTCGCATGGGCAACACAGCGTTTGAAAGACAAACTGCACGTCTCTTTAGGTTCTTTCGGGGGTTATATCATCGTCGGCTTCGACCACAGTATTCCCAATTCGGGTAACCAATATGATTTCTGTGTTCAGGGGAACGCCTTTGACGGCAGTTCCGAACCGGGTATCGTATGGGTCATGCAAGATATAAACGGAAACGGATTGCCGGATGACGAGTGGTACGAACTGAAAGGATCTGAAGCAGGCAAGGAAGAAACAATACAGAATTTTGAAGTGACCTATTACCGTCCGGAAGGCAAAAAAATGGATGTCCAATGGATCAGTTCCGACGGTAGAAACGGCTGGGTAGACTATCTGTCCGCTTATCATACGCAGGACTATTATTATCCGGCTTGGATTTCGGAAAACAGTTACACCCTGACAGGCACTTGTCTGGCCGCCCGCAACACCCAAGATTCACAAACCGGTTATTGGGATAATCAGAGTTATGACTGGGGGTACGTGGATAATTTCGGAAACGACCAGATAGAAGGCGGCAGTACGGTGGATGGAAGCGGACAAAGGAACGGTTTCAAAATTTCCAATGCCATCCATGCCGATGGAACGGAAGCCAATCTGCAATATATTGACTTTATCAAAGTACAATGCGGTGTCTTGGCCAAAAGCGGCTGGCTGGGCGAAGTTTCAACGGAAGTATTTTCTTTTGAGGATTTAACCAAATAATAAAAATTGCAAGTATGAAAAATTATTTTCTTCCCATGCTCCTATCCTTGTTCTTTTTGGGTGCGTGTGACAAAAACGATGAAATTATACCTGAAGATGCAGATGAGAATTTCATCACGTCAGTTGTAATGACCGTGGACGGGAAATCGTACACGGCCGACATTACGGACAATACAGTAACAATAACCGTTCCCTATACGGTATCGCTGAACAACGCCGAAGTGGAATTCAAGTACACAACTTCTGCAACAATCATACCTGATCCTGAAACGGTAACGGACTGGGATAACGAACGAACCTTCCGGGTGACATCCTATAACGGAGATGCCCGCGAATATGCCTATAAAGTGGTGAAAAGCGAAATAGAATCTGACGGAGATGTGGAGTTGAAGACCACCGAGGAGGTAGCTTCTTTTGCCGCAACCAAAACAACCGTTGTCAAAGGGAACCTGATTATCGGCTCTGATGCGGAAGAGGCAGAAAAAATCACTGACATATCTGCATTGGCATCTTTGAAAGAGGTTACTGGCAACATTGTCATTCGTAACAGTTACAACGGTGCAGACTTGACAGGGTTGGAAAATATCGTTTCGGCCGGAGGTTTGCAGGTAGGTTCGGCCGATGTCGCCTCGAAAGCTACGGAACTTCACATGATTTCCATGAAAGCATTGGAAACACTCTCCGGAGACATATCGGTATATAACGACCAAGTGACGTATGTCCTATTCGAGAAACTGGCAACTATTGAAGGAAGCGTGATGTTCAATGCGTCGTCGTTACAGAGTTTTGAGTTTCCGGTTCTGACTACTGTAGGTCAGGATCTGAATCTTCAAGGACTCAATGAAGAGAACACAGCAGCCGGTTCGATTGCGTCTTTGGAAATACCGGAACTGACAAGTGTCGGAGGGGTCTTGTCCGTAAACAATCTTGCCAAGCTGACTTCCATGAGCTTCCTTAAGCTGAAAGAGACCGGTGGCCTTGATTTCCATACCGTCCCCGTGATGTTGGAAACCATCAACCTTCCGGAAATCGAAACAGTAAACGGAAGTATTATTATGGAGGCCAATATGGAAGCTCCTCCTACCGGTAGTTTTGTTCCCCAACGAAATGACGTGCTTTTGGCTTTCGGTGGAATGGACAAACTGACAACGGTAAAGGGGCAAATAAAGATAAAAAATTTCACGGCACTCAAACAACTTCCCGACTGGAGCAAGATCACCACACTTGGAAGCATCACGCTGGATTATCTTGAAGATGTGAGCGGAACACTGCTGTTGCCGAACGCCCGATTTGAAACCTTCGGAGAAACAGCGCCCCAGATTGAAATTATAAACAAGGTGCAGCTCTCCAAAATTGAAACAGCCGAAGATTTGTCAAATGTAAATTTTGTCATCACCAGTCTCACGAATAATAAGTTCCCTGAAATCACGTTCAAGAATATCAAAGACTTCACTTGTAAGCCAACCACCAACAATACCGATTATACCATATCGACAATTCAACATGTATATGGAAATCTAAATGTGACAGGCCAAATGCGAAGCAATGCCAAATTTCCCGACTTGGAAATCATAGATGGATATGGATATATCCAAATACCCATGTTTGCTTCAATCACAATGCCAGTCTTGAAAGAAGTGGGAGGACAGTTCTATTTATCTGGAAATTTTACCAGTTGTAACTTGCCCTTACTATCCAAAGTTTGTTGTTCAGCTTCTCCTGTATATTATAAAGAGGGAGAGGGTTCGTTAGCAATATCTTTACAAAGTAAATCGCTGGATATTCCGGAATTGCTTCACGTAGGAGGTGAAGGGTTGTTCGTTAATAAAGCAACAGGCATTACTTGTGATAAATTACAGACTATAGATGGTACGCTACAGATAAAAAGTGCGACTTCTCTTTCTCAGGAAACACTTTCCATGGAGAAGTTGGAGACCTTGCATGGGGTTGTTTTTGACGGTTTGACGAAATTTACCGACTACACTTTCTTCGGCAAGTTTATAGAAAACGGAATGATTACGGGGGAAAGTTGGAGCGTGACGAAATGTGGGTATAACCCAACCTTCCAAAATATGAAGGACAAACAATATACGCAGCAGGATTAAACCTTATACCTTAACCAGAGTACCCGTAATGATTCGGGTACTTTTTTTTATCCGAATGACAATGAGCAGAACAATACAACGGATTTGCCTTTTTCTTTTCTGCCTGCCAGTTTTCGGCAGTTGCATGAAATGGGATTACGGAGAGATGGAAGATTTCTCTGTATCGGCCTCTGGTCTTTTCATTACCAACGAGGGGAATTTCCAGTACAGCAATGCCACGCTTTCCTACTACGATCCCGCCACGTGCGAAGTGGAGAATGAAGTGTTTTACCGTGCCAACGGGTTCAAGTTGGGCGATGTGGCCCAGTCTATGGTTATCCGGGACGGTATAGGCTGGATCGTGGTGAACAACTCGCATGTGATTTTCGCCATCGACATCAATACTTTCAAGGAAGTGGGCCGTATCACAGGTTTCACCTCACCCCGGTATATCCATTTTCTGTCGGATGAGAAAGCCTATGTGACGCAGATATGGGACTACCGTATCTTCATCATCAACCCCAAGACATACGAGATTACCGGCTATATCGAATGTCCAGACATGGACATGGAATCGGGTTCCACCGAACAAATGGTACAATACGGCAAGTACGTCTATGTGAACTGCTGGTCGTACCAGAACCGCATCCTGAAAATCGACACGGAGACGGACAAGGTCGTGGACGAACTGACCATCGGCATACAACCTACTTCGCTGGTCATGGACAAATACAACAAGATGTGGACCATCACGGATGGCGGTTACGAGGGCAGCCCATACGGTTACGAGGCACCGTCTCTCTATCGTATAGACGCCGAGACTTTCACCGTAGAGAAACAGTTCAAGTTTAAGCTGGGCGACTGGCCTTCGGAAGTCCAGCTCAACGGTACACGGGATATACTTTACTGGATCAACAACGATATTTGGCGAATGCCGGTGGAAGCCGACCGTGTTCCCGTCCGGCCTTTTCTGGAGTTTCGGGACACCAAATACTACGGCCTTACGGTCAATCCCAACAACGGGGAGGTATATGTGGCCGACGCTATTGATTACCAGCAACAAGGTATCGTGTATCGCTATTCGCCGCAAGGCAAGCTGATCGATGAATTTTACGTGGGAATCATTCCGGGAGCTTTCTGCTGGAAATAACGAGGAAGGAGGACAAAAATGAAAAGACATCTTATTCTATTGTTCGTGGGGGTAAGCCTGCCCTTTCTGCTTGCCGCCCAGCAGAAAAATTCCGTCAGCATTACCAAAAGGGTACTACGTATTCCGGAGGTTACGGTGGTGGGCAAACGACCTATGAAGGATATAGGCGTGCAACGAACCCGTTTCGATTCCATCGCCATGAAAGAGAACATCGCCTTGTCTATGGCCGATGTGCTGACATTCAACTCATCCGTTTTTGTCAAGAACTACGGACGCGCCACGTTATCCACCGTGGCTTTCCGGGGTACCTCTCCCTCGCATACCCAAGTGACGTGGAATGGTATGCGCATTAACAACCCGATGCTGGGCATGACGGATTTTTCCACCATCCCTTCTTACTTTATCGATGATGCCTCGCTGCTGCACGGAACGTCATCGGTAAACGAAACGGGCGGCGGCTTGGGTGGTCTGGTCAGGCTCTCCACTTCTCCGGCCAACCATGAAGGGTTCGGGTTGCAGTACGTGCAGGGAGTGGGGTCGTTCAGCACGTTCGACGAGTTTCTCCGCCTGACCTACGGTGACAAACACTGGCAGTCCTCCACCCGTGTGGTGTATTCCTCTTCCCCCAACGACTACAAATACCGAAACCGGGACAAGAAGGAAAACATCTATGACGAGGACAAGAACATCATCGGTTCCTATTACCCGACGGAACGCAACCGCAGCGGGGCTTATAAGGATCTGCACGTCTTGCAGGAAATTTATTATAACACGGGCGAAGGCGACAAGTTCGGGCTAAACGCCTGGTATATCAATTCCAACCGGGAACTGGCGATGCTCAGCACGGATTACGGGAACGACATGGACTTCGAGAACCGCCAAAGGGAGCAGACGTTTCGCGGCGTCCTCTCGTGGGATCGCGTGCGGGAGAAATGGAAGGTCGGTGTAAAAGGCGGCTATATACACACATGGATGGCCTATGATTACAAGCGGGACAAGGGAAACGGCGAAATGGCTTCGATGACCCGCTCACGCAGTAAGATTAACACGTTCTACGGAAGTGCGGACGGGGATTATGCTCCTTCAGAGAAATGGCTGTTCACGGCCGGTGTTTCCGTACACCAGCATTTGGTGGAAAGCGCGGACAAAAATATCATCTCGCAGGAAGGTAACAAGGCTGTTGTCGGGTATGACAAGGGACGTGTCGAGTTTTCCGGTTCCGTTTCTGCGAAATGGCGGCCTGTCGATCGTTTTGCCGCCTCGCTTGTCCTTCGCGAGGATATGTTCGGTACGGAATGGGCCCCGGTTATCCCGGCTTTCTTCATCGACGGGGTACTGTCGAAAAAAGGCAATATCGTGGCGAAAGCATCCATCTCCCGGAACTACCGTTTTCCCACGCTGAACGACCTCTATTTTCTGCCGGGCGGTAATCCCGACCTGAAAAGCGAGCACGGCTTCACATACGACGTGGGGTTGTCGTTCTCGGTGGGGAAAGAAAATGTATATGCTTTGAGCGGTGGTATCAACTGGTTCGATTCGCACATCGACGACTGGATCATCTGGCTACCCACAACCAAGGGATTCTTCTCCCCCAGAAACCTCAAAAAGGTACATGCTTACGGGGCAGAGACCAACGCCCACCTTGATATAATGCTCGGAAAGGACTGGAAACTGGATATGAACGGAACTTTCTCGTGGACTCCCTCGATCAACGAGAGCGAACCGATGAGTCCGGCAGACCAATCCGTCGGCAAACAGTTGCCATACGTGCCGGAGTTTTCCGCAACGGTGACCGGACGTCTGTCATGGCGGACATGGAGCCTGCTTTACAAATGGTGTTATTACAGCCAGCGTTATACCATGTCGAGTAATGACTATACCCTGACGGGCTATCTGCCCCCTTACTTCATGAATAACGTGACACTGGAAAAACAGCTCTCTTTCCGATGGGCCGATCTGTCGCTAAAGGGCAGCATCAACAACCTGTTCGATGAAGAATACCTTTCCGTATTGTCCCGTCCCATGCCGGGCATCAATTTCGAGATATTCATCGGCATAACACCCAAGTTCGGAAAAAACAAAAATAGTAAACGATAATCTGCATCAATATGAACGCATTAAAGAATTTAAGCCTGATTTTGTTGCTTTCTCTGGCATTTACAGGCTGCCACAACAAAAGCTCAAAAATCAATGATTTCAACCTGCTGCTTTATGCTCCCGAATATGCCTCCGGCTTCGACATCAAAGGGGCGGGCGGGAAGGAAAGCGTACTGATAACCGTCAGGAATCCCTGGCAGGGAGCGGACAGTGTAACCACATGGCTGTTTATCGTCCGCAACGGTGAAGAGGTTCCCGAAGGGTTTGCAGGACAGGTACTCAAAGGAGACGCCAAACGCATCGTGGCGATGTCTTCCACTCATATCGCCATGCTTGACGCAATCGGTGAAGTCCGGTGTATAACCGGCGTTTCGGGAATCGACTACATTTCCAACCCAGACATCCAAGCCCGCCGCGACAGTATTGGCTATGAAGGGAACATCAACTACGAGTTGCTGCTCTCGCTCGATCCCGACCTCGTTCTGCTCTATGGGGTGAACGGCGCAAGCGCAATGGAAAGCAAACTCGAAGAACTCGACATACCGTTCATGTATGTCGGCGATTATCTTGAAGAGTCGCCTCTCGGCAAGGCCGAATGGATGGTAGTGCTTTCAGAAGTCACAGGAAAACGTGAGAAGGGTGAAAAAGCCTTTGCCGCAATCCCGGTCAGATACAACGCCTTGAAAAAGAAAGTGGCCGACAGTACCCTCGGCACTCCTTCGGTTATGCTTAATGTTCCCTATGGCGACTCGTGGTTCATGCCTTCAACCCAAAGTTATGTAGCCCGCTTGATTACTGATGCGGGAGGCCGCTATATCTACCAGAAGAACACGGGAAACGCTTCTATCCCCATTGACTTAGAAGAAGCATATCTGCTCGCGTCGGATGCGGACATGTGGCTGAACGTGGGAATGGCGAACTCCCTTGACGACTTGAAGGCATCATGTCCGAAATTCACCGATACCCGATGTTTCAAAAATGGAGAGGTGTATAACAACAACGCCCGTACCAACACAGCCGGGGGTAACGACTATTACGAGTCTGCCGTCGTGAATCCTGACATCGTGCTCCGCGACCTCGTGAAGATATTCCATCCTGAACTGGTGCAGGAAGAGTGTGTGTATTACAAGCAACTGAAATAGATGCGTTCCCGTTCGACTATATTATTCTCCATATTGATTACGCTCACGGTCGGTCTTTTTTTACTGGACTTGGCCGTGGGAGCTGTCAACATTCCGATCCGCGATGTATGGGCAGCACTGACCGGGGGAAATTGTTCCCGTGCCACGGAAAAAATCGTACTCAACATACGCCTCATAAAAGCTATAGTGGCACTGTTGGCCGGGGCTGCCTTATCGGTCAGCGGTCTTCAGATGCAGACCCTCTTCCGTAATCCTCTTGCCGGTCCCTATGTCCTTGGCATCAGTTCCGGTGCAAGTCTCGGTGTGGCACTTGTGGTACTTGCCGGGATCGGTTCATCAATAGGCATTGCCGGAGCAGCGTGGGTGGGTGCGGCTGTCGTGTTGCTCGTGATAACTGCCGTCGGACAGCGAATAAAAGACATCATGGTAATCCTGATTCTGGGCATGATGTTCTCATCGGGCGTAGGTGCTGTCGTGCAGATATTGCAGTACCTCAGCAAAGAGGAATCGCTGAAAGCCTTTGTCATTTGGACGATGGGGGCTTTGGGTGACGTCACCTCCGGACAACTTCTGATTCTTGTTCCATCGGTGTTTGCCGGACTGCTGTTGGCGGTACTGACCATCAAACCGCTTAACCTCCTGCTGTTCGGAGAGGAATATGCCGTAACAATGGGACTGAATATTCGGCGTTCACGCAGCCTGTTGTTTCTCTCGACAACGCTGCTCGCCGGAACGATAACCGCTTTTTGCGGTCCGATAGGTTTCATAGGTCTCGCTATGCCTCATGTCACAAGAATGCTTTTCCAAAATAGCGATCATCATGTCCTTCTGCCCGGAACAATTCTTTCGGGAGCATCGATATTGCTTCTTTGCGACATCATTTCTAAAATATTCACCTTGCCGATCAACGCCATTACAGCTCTATTGGGAATCCCAATCGTCGTATGGGTGGTTTTACGCAACAAATCCATCACCGCATGATAGAATTACAGCATTTTTCCATAGGTTACAAAGAAAACTCGTTGCTCCACGAGGTAAATGCCACGATAAAAAAAGGTCAACTGACAGCCCTTATCGGAAGAAACGGGACAGGAAAATCGACGTTGCTCCGCGCCATAGCCGGTCTGAACCGGTGTTATTCCGGAAAAATCATTCTCGACGGGCACGACATCGCCTGCATGAAAACCGAAGATATGGCAAAAACGCTGG